>Ga0307515_10018827_pt1 | contig 12465 bp, 5 predicted proteins | sample 17_EM_MG_FD_194513 | JGI IMG/M metagenome (GOLD analysis project Ga0307515, IMG submission 194513) | Populus trichocarpa ectomycorrhiza microbial communities from riparian zone in the Pacific Northwest, United States - 17_EM | ecosystem: Host-associated > Plants > Roots > Unclassified | place...
GGTCACTACGCTACTCTACTGTACGTTTTTTGGGGCATCAGGCTCAGAAGTGAGCTTGTGTCACCAAGAACAAAACCGTGAGGAAAGTAAGGCCCAAAACAGAAAATATACAGCATGTTGGGCCGGACTGTTACAATTTCAAACTCAACTTTTTAGTGGACCTCGCAGCATAAAACATAATTTGGTTTGTTACCAAACACCTTGTTGCGTTTATTTCACCGCAAATGCAAAAGCTAGTGAAAAACAAACGCGACCTAAGTAGCTTTGTTCTCTTTATTATTATTATTGAAACTTCAAATAGATTATTACTTCTTCTTCTTCTTCTTCTTTGTCAACATAACACATCAACCATCAATAATTTAGTTAAAACTAGTTATTTGATTCATTTTTTGCTGCAAGCTGAATATTTTTTTTTTATAATAAATAAATAAATATGCAAGCTTTTCAAATGTTTTTTTTTTTACAAAAAGATCTTAATTATAAATCAAAAGGCCTATGCATGCATTTAATTACATAAATTGAGAACCATTTATGTCAGTAAATGCAAAAGAAGGTGTTAACATGTCTATTCAACTCGCCTCGCTGTTGGTCGAATAATTTTTTTTTTCTAGTGCAAGAGAATTAAAGTGTAGATGTTATTAATATGGTTTTTTACTTTGAGTAAAAAATGTAATTGTAAAATAAAAAGTCGATGCTTATATATAATAAAATATAGTGAAGATCATATGCATTAATAAAGACATATAAAATCTCAACTGATTTTTAATGTAGTAAAAAAATGAGATGATGTTGCAGTTGCTACAATGAAATATCATTTTTTTAGTCTTTGTATAATAATTTCTAAAAAAAAAAGTGCAAAGAAAAAAATCCAAAAACAAATTACAAAAGAATGAAGAATAAATATTTCAAGTGTAAGGAATAAAAAATAATATTTGTTTTTCAAAAACAAATATAAAGAAAGAAAAGAAAAAAATAAAAAAATATTACAAAAAAATAGTGATATATATGCCAAGAGTAAAAGGATAAATATGCCGAGTATAAAGAAAACAATGGGTCGAATAATTTCTTTTGACAAAAAAATAAATATGCAAGCTTTTCAAAGGGTTTTTTTTTACAAAAACAAATTCCTAATCACAAATAAAAAAAATATGCATGCTTTTAATTAAATAAATCAAGAATCATCTATGCCAATAAATACAAATAAAAGTGTTAACATATCTATTCAATTCGTCTCACTGCAAGTTGAATATTTTTTTAACGTAAAAGAATTAATGTATAGGTGTTATTAACTTTTTTTTTTTGACATCAAATAAAAATATAATTGTGAATCAAAAGTCAATACTTGCATATAATAAAATATAGTGAGGATCATATGCAATAATAAAAATATGCAATATTTTAAGCTAATTTTTAATATACTAGAAAAACAAAATACTATTGCAATTGCTACAGTGAAACATTATTTTCTTAGTCTTTGTATAATATTTTTTCAAAAAAAATGTAAAGAAAAAAGAAATAATTTAAAAATAAATTATAAAATAATAAAGATAAGAACAAAAAAATAATAATATAAATAAGCTAAGTATAGAGTGAGAAAAAAAATATAACAAAAATTATAGATTTCCCACTATTATAATACCCGCTACAATAAAAAATTAGAAAAATTTAATATCATGTTATTTCTACATAATTTATTTTCTTTTAGTATATGCATAATAATAATTAGACTATTCTAATAAAAAGTTACGTTTCTACTTTTAAGAGTGAAGCTCTAACCTCTCTTTAAAAGGAATCCTTCCCTCCTTTGAGATTATAGGCAATGTTTTTGAATTTTTTTTATTTGTATAGTCTAATTATACTAATAATAAAAGAAAAAATTACTTTTTGAAAAATTTCTTTTAGTTTATGTTGGACACTGTTTTTTAAAGTTTTCTTTAGTTTTAATTTTTTTTAGTGATTTTTTTTCTTTTATTGAAATTTAATTTTTTAATTTTAAATATTTTATTTTTTATTTTTTAAGATTATTTTGGTTTATTAATTTAAAAAATAAAATTTTTAAAATAAAAAATATTATTTTAATAATTGTTTAAGCAACAGTTGTAAAAGTGACCATAACCACAAAAACTTTAAAAAAATTAGGTATTTTCTATTATTATTTAAAAAAAAACTCTAAAAATTTTGTTCTTTTGTAATGGATTTCAAATTCTATAATGTTTTCAAGTTGTAGATTACAAAAGCATTTTTTTCGGCATTTTTATTATTTTTCCTCCTAAGATAATTCTTCCCAACTACTCTTTCAGTCGTGATTGTAGTTCATCAGTCCTCATGCCTATATTTATGAAATAATCAATAAAGTCATGATATTACAAGTTAAATTAAAATAGTAATAATAATAAATTAAAATAATTAAAATGCTAAGGCTGGAAAATATGGGTTTCATGTGGGCTTGCTTTTTAGTCCACCTGCACAGTTTGCTGGGAGCCGGAGGCTCATACATATAATCCATAACCAAAGCTTCTTGATCTGTCCAGCCTAACAGCAATGAACTGTTTAAGCAGGAGGCTAATACTAAAACCTCCCTTGCACTCAAATCTTACCTTTAATTTCCCTTCTATCAATGTCCCCTTTTACTCAAAACCCATTTCCATTCACCAGAAAAGAAAATTGTCTGCCAACACTGCCATTACATCCTTAATGCAGAATCCCCTTTCAGGTACTTTTTTTTTTGTTTGTTCTTACAGTCTAAATATGATGCTGAAAATATTAGTTATTGTGTTATGATGTAATTTTGCAGGTGCTGAGGAGGATTTGGTGGGTTATGTTTTTGGGAAGAAGAAGGCAACTGAAGTAGCCCATTTGTAGCTACTTCTCTGTTAACTTACTTGAATTTGTCTATTTTGTTGTTGTTTTGTTTTTATGGTTTTAGTTATTCATTGTTTTAGCAAATGAGTATAAATTTTGAAACTCTGACGAATCTGTTCATGATTTCTTACATGTTTAAGTACTTTCACTTCTAGCTACTTCATTTGTCTAGTTGTTTTCATGGTTTTGGGTATTCATTAGTTTAGAAAATGAGTATAAAGTTTGATTCTTTTGAAAACACTTGATGATTTCTTACACGAGTGTTTTGGTTTTGAGTTTTTGTTAATTCTTTTGGTTTTTTTTTTTTTTTTTTTTTATAAAAAATTTAGGATATGGAAACGTGTTGTTCAAAATGGTGATACTGTTATAGATGCTACTTGTGGCAATGGTTATGATACTTTAGCCATGCTGAAAATGGTGGCCGATGAATTGGGCAGGGGTCGTGTTTATGGGATGGACATACAGGGAGATGCTTTAAAGAGAACTTCTTCTTTGCTGGATGAAAGTGTCACTTTGAAGGAGGTAATTCTATCGCGTATTTAATTTACCACTTGTCTAAAATTTCTATTATGTATTTCCATTCACCAATCTTGGAACTCATAATTAAAGATTGAGACTTCTACCCTAATTTTTATGGCCAGCATTTCAGTTTTAATGATTAGAGACTTGAGGTAGCAATATAATTCCAGGGGTGCTAATCCTGCATCTCATAAGGTCTATGTTAACATCTATGATGCTTTATCCAGCCATTTATGGTTGTATGGCTCACTATTTTTTTTTTTAATTCAACATGTAATTTGTTTGTTGTTAGTGTTTTGATCTTCGAAAAAGCAGAAAGCTTTGACCCTATTGTTCATGAAGAGGCTATTTTGATTATCTATACTCATGTAGTCCTTACTGAAACTCAATGTATGCAGAAAGAACTTGTGAAGCTCTTCTCCATCTGTCACAGTAGAATGGAAGAAATTGTTCCTGCAAATAGCCCTGTAAGGTACTTCCTGCCGCTCAAGTTTCTCTTGCTCTTGACTTTTTATGTTTAGTTTTCAGATATAGATTGTCGAGGCTAGTGATTTCAAGTTTTGCTTCTATTTGATGTACTTATGCCTCTGAAGTTCCCTTTACTTGCTTTGCTTTTTCAGTGAACCTTTTTCTTACATAGTTGGAATATCCGAATATATGATGCACCTGAACCTAATCTGATTAGGAATCAAAGATCAAAGGAAGACAGAATTTCTGAAAAGGGCCTAAAACAAGAGCCCTAACCATGCTCTATTATTGAATAATTTATTCTCTAATTATCTGCCTCTCCAAAAAGGATTACAACCCTTCAAAATATGTATGAAACGGACTCTTACAAGAAAGGAAAATCAGAATCCCTAAACAGATAGGAGAAATAAAAACAAAATCTGAAATTAAGGCTAAAGATCTGAAATTAAACCAAAAAAAAAATCAAACAGTACCTTCTAGGCCTTTTTTGAAGGCCTTCCCGATGTGAACCAACGAAGTGGGCTTCCCTTCTTAGAACAAGGCATGTAGAATCTCTTGACAAAATTTGAGTGCGATCTAATGATCTGATCAAAAGTTATGAGACTTTTGGTTAGTTAGGTTGTTTGGCTCGACCATGCCTCTTCTTGAACTTAGATCTATCCCACTAGTCCATAAATATATCTTTTAGGTTTTCCACTTGGTTCAATTGCAACAAATTCACATCCATCTGTTCAAAACTCCCCACATCAATATATCTCCAATTTGAATAGATTACACTTCATCTGTACTCCATACTCCCATTGAAGTGATTTAATTCCTTCTTTCTTCCAGGCTTGTTGCATTCAACTTGGGGTATCTTCCAGGAGGTGACAAAACGATAACCACGGCTTCAGAAACAACACAATTGGCATTGGAGGCTGCAAAGAAAATATTAATTCCTGGAGGGCTGATCAGTTTAGTTGTGTATGTGGGGCATCCTGGTGGAATGTAAATTTCTTGCTTGACTTGATTCTTTTTTTCATTTTGTCATGATATCTGCATGTGCTGTATGGTTTTCTGCCCTTGACAAGTCATGTTTTGCTCCATATAGTGCTGCACTGTGTTGTGAACCTCTTAAAGAGTTCAACTTTTCATGAGTTGGAACTTGCAAGTATTCTCTTTCTACCTGATATTGTACGTGTTTTTTTTGTAAAACTCTATTATTTTCACCGGCAAATGAAATTTATGAATGTAGGATGAACCCACTCACAACTGTGCTGGTCATTTTAACTACTGTCTGATATAGCACCCAAATCTATTATCTACAGTTTCTTGATATTATTCATTTTCTCTTTCCTTTTCTGGGAAATATTCTAGAATTAAATCATAGTCCCTTCTTACTGATGTATGCTTTTATCTCGAGGGTCATATGTTTCTGTCTTCTTTTTAATCTTCAACTGATGTGTCAGATTTATCTTTGGCATATACCTTCCAGGGAAGAACTGGAGACTGTTGAAGCTTTTGCTTCGGGATTATCAGTTGATAATTGGATCTGCTGCAAGTTCCAGATGTTAAACCGACCTTTAGCTCCTGTACTGGTTCTCTTATTCAAGAGGTATCATGGTGAATTACATACCTTAGTAGCTTTAGAATTTGGTGTTTTCTGAGACAAATTTCTTCAGTCATTTTTCTTTCTTGATAAAAATAGTGACTCTACAAGGTCCTACTAAAACTCTGAATATGGATGGATTCCTCACAGAGAGGTAGCTGAAACACAATGAGGTTCTGCGTTTTGGACCCATCTTCTTGCAGAAGGAAGCCTACGCGAAGGATGATTACGTCATGAGGTGAACAGCCAATCTGAAACCCACCACACCTGTAACTCCTGAGCATGTTTGCTTTTTGTACCCAATCCATTTGCCACCCATGACTGCCACTGGATATTTCGTGGACGATCTTAGTCCCATGAAAAAGATGGTTACAAAGGAAACACTTGTGTATATTTATATATTTTTTTTGGTGGATTAGTATATACGCTCTAGTCATTCAAATTAACATTTGTAAATTTCCTTCGTTCATGGGTTCATTTACGAAAAGTCAAATTGCTTAGTTCGTAGGTTTTTTTTTTTTATATATATAAAAAAAACTGACCATTTTATTCAGATTTTGATATTAAATATTTGCCATAACGAAAAAAAGAAAGGAGCTAAGGTTAAACTTAAGGAGGAACTCGAGACGTATGATATGATTTTGTTTTCCTATAATAAAAGTACAAAAAGGAGAAGTAGTTAATAAACGATCGCGATGGGACTCGAACCCACAATCTCCCGCTCCGGAGGCGAGCGCCTTATCCATTAGGCCACGCGATCACTTGTGAATAACTCTTTGAATATTATATATATATATATATATATTATATATCATATATCATAACCTTTTTTGTATTCCGGGGCAAAGAGAAGGTGGCAGTTGGTTTAATAAATACTAGTATCTGCGCAACACTGCAGGGGATAAATTTTCTTTTTAAATGTCAAAAAAAAAAAAAAACATAAAATTGTTTTATATTATTGTTAAACTTGAAAATACAATTATTTTGAATGTTTTTTTTATTAACATATCTCTTATTTATTTTAAAGAACATAAGGTTTTTAATTAGAATAATTGTTTTTGTTAAAAAAATATTAAAATAGTATTTTTTATATTTTATATATGACTGAAAGCTAAAAAAAAAATCATAAATGTGAAAAAAATTATTTTCAAAATTTATTTAGAAATTTTAAAAATTAAAAATAATTTGAATGAGGTTCTCATGAACACTTTATTATTATTATTATTATTATTATTATTATTATTATTATTATTATTAATATTATTATTTTTATATTAGATACATAGTAATTGAAAAAATATTAAAATTTTAATACAAATTTATTATTTAAGAACCATAGTTATGAAAATCAAGGAAACAACAAATAAAACACTTCAAAAGCATTCAAACCAATAGCTTGGTTATGGCAAAACGGTGATCCATGCATGGACAATGATGTGATCATGGAAAGGAGTGAGGTAAATTGAGGAGAACATAACCTTAGTAAAAGGTGATCTATGCAATTGGTACATTACTGAACATTTTTTGTTATAAATTTTTATAAATAGAGAAAATCTTAAATAAAAGAACAAAATAAGCCTATCAAACATTATAAATCCAAAGAATTTGGACTTGACAGTTAGTCAAGCTCAAGAAATAAATCTATTTTCTTGCTTCTCTTGGTGACTCAGTGACCACTATATCGAGGCAACATCCTCAACTTCTCCTCGTGAATAGACCAGCTTACAACCACCTTCAGTAACAACCCGACAAAAAGGAGAAGAAAAACCAAGAAACATTAAAAAAAAATTAAATCAAGGAGAAGAAAATAAAATGAATAAGCTGGTTTGCGTGGTTTTTCTTTTTTTTGCATGTGACAGTGACCCTCGCCACCAGCACAAGAAGAAAAGGGAGAAGAATCAATTCCATATCCACCCTTTTTTTCTTCACCGATGATAGCACGTGAACTCACGCATCACCACTATTCCTCCACTTCCCAAAGTTCTCCACCATTGTTTCCTTGGTTACAAAAGCCTCTCCAATTATTTCCTAGTCCTTAGAAGGTTGATCTATAATCTTAAATCATTTTTGTTGACAAATTGCTAAAAAATATGAAATTTTAGGACAAAATGCTGATTATTATGTATAATTTTGGATTGTTTGGACGTTATTAATTTTGTTTGATGTGTCTTTTAACTCTGAAATGACTTGATTTTTTGTGTAGAATTATGAACTTATTTTTTTAAGGTTGTGATTTCTATTTGAACATTAAATGTTGATTTTGGAATTGTGGTTGAATTTATGTTGATTTGAGTATTGATTTTTTATTCATCAATTATGTTTGGGTTGGTGTTGAGTCATTTGAATTAGTATGCGATTTGAATAAAATTCATGAAATTAATAAGATTTGTGTGGATTTTTAGTGGTACTCGGTTTTGAGTTGATGAATGATAATTCATCTTGAGTGGATATTATATTTAAAATAGCTTGATAAAAACATTTTATTTATGTTCGGCCAAACACGACCTTAGTCCAATTTTAATAAATTTTTAATTTTTGAAAGATCATCTTGAAATCAATTTTGAATTCCTCATTTTTTTACCCTTTTATATTTAATATTTGGAATTGTGATCTATACGTGAGATACTTTTTTTGGTATTAAATAAATCAATTTCCTTCCACAAAAAAAAATTCTTTCAAAAATACAATTTTATTTTAAATTGCTTATAACCAAGTCTCTCAAAAATAAATAAAATATCATATTTGCATAAATAAAAAAAATACATGGCATGATTTAGCATCATTAAATATAAAAAATCCAAGAAAATAGTTTTGTTGATATCCCTGCATGCATTTTTAAATTTAATAACCAGTTTATGAAATCCATAAGAACTTGACCTACATTTTAAAAATATCAAAACAATTTTTTTTTTGTTCGAATACCAAGGATTATGAACTTATACATATAATGTATTTCCGATATTAAAAGAAAAATGTAAAAAAAATAATATTTTTTGATATTAGAATAGCTAGGTTTTAACCTGATAAGATATCTTTTTATTGATGATGACTTTCTTAAACTTAAAATAGACAAATGATTAGAAAACACAACAATACTTTAGTTTATATCAGACAAGTGAACATACTAGTTAGGGGCAAAAAAGCCCATTGTGAATAATCAAACGATGATTCAATAAAATCCATCGAAACTATGAATGACATCTCACAACGACAAGTGTTTTTAATGATAATCAGAAGAACGAATACAACTAGATTAAAAAAAGGAAACTTTTCTCAAAGATAGTATGCTACTTGGTGAACTCCAACAACAGTTGAGAGTAACGCTGCGCTTGAGGGGCATCTTCATGGCCAAAGATTAGGTTTACCCTTTGAAGGATGACTATGATACATGAAAAACATATTATCACATGAAGGAGTTGCCGAGAGACAATTTGCAATAATCATTGATGTAAATGATTGTAAAAACTCTTTCAAAGAAGTAAGAATAAGATAACACTACTTCTCCATCAAAATAAAATAAGTGGGCAATGGTGCAAGAATATCAAAATTAAAGGGGACATCATCCAACTAGGGGGCAATTTCACGGCTAAGAAAGTTTATTACTTCTCAAAGAATAACTAACTGAGTAGAGCTTCATTTATCACCTAAAGGTCCAGGATATGTAACAAAGAGGCAATCAAACACATTGACCAAATAGATAAAACTCGTGTGAGCTGAAGAGTCAAAAGATCAAGAGAATTTATTTTAGAAATTGCAAACCTCATCCACTAAGCAATAGAGAGATGGCAAGAAATTGGGGCCTATATTTCAAACCAGGTAAGGATGCATACATATCATTTAATCCCAAATCATTGCATAATGTTTTTGCAGATATTTTCCAAGAAAACTCATGAAGAAAAGTCCAGCGAGACTCCACCTAACAAGGTTTTGAGCTTAGTAAGGCTCCAACAATTAAAAGCCAAATAAGGTTTAACAAAGAAAGAATCCAGCAAGACTCCAACAAATTAGGACCTGATAAGGTTCTGAGCCCACTAAGACTCTAGCAATTAAGAACCCAACAAGGCTTAACAAAGAAAGAGTCCAATAAAAGTCTAGCAAATTAGGACCTATCAAGGTTCTAAGCCTGATAAGGCTCTAACAATTAAAAACCCAACAAGGTTTAACAAAGAAAGAGTCTAATAAGACTCCAACAAATTAGGACGACAAGGTTCTGAGCTCAGTAAAGTTCCAGTTGATTAAAAACCCAGCAAGGTTTTAAAGAAAGAGTTCGGCAAGACTCTAGCAAATTAAGACACGACAAGGTTTTGAGCCAAATAAGGCTCTAATTAATTAAAAACTCAGCAAGGCTACAAAGAAATAATCCAGTAAAACTCTGATAAATTAAAACCTGACAAGGTTCTGAGCCCAACAAGGCTCCAATTGATTAAAAGCCCAACAAGGTTTTCAAGAAAGAGTCCAACAAAACTCCAGTAAATTAGGACCCGACAGGGCTCTAAGCCCAATAAAGCTTCAGTTAATTAAAAACCCAGCAAGGTTTTAAATAAAAAGTCCAGCAAGACTCTTGCAAATTAGGACTCAATAAGGTTCTGAGCCTAACAAGGTTCTTGTTGATTAGAAATTCAGTGAGGATTCGAGCCCAACAAAGCTTTAATTGATAAAAAAACCCAACAAAATTCCAATAAAGAAAGGTCCAGCAAGTAAAAACCCAACAAGGTTCCAACAGATGACTAGAAGTCCAACATGAACAATCCAAAGAAAAATCAAAAGATGGTCCATTTAAGAAAAGGAAAGTAAGATATCTCCAAGACATAATCAATTATCCATGAAAAAATCCTAGATATTTTTCACACCACAAGCAGGGTAACCGATCACGAACCACACACTAGTTTCCTGAACAGAGACTATGAGTAGATTAACCGATCACAAACCACAAGCAGGTCACCTGTACAAAAAGACCATCCGTGAAAATCCTAGATAGTTTTCACACCAAGAACAAGTCACCCGATCACGAACCATAGGTAGGTTATCCGATCACAAACCACGAGCAAGTCATTTGAACAAAGACCATAACCAGGTTACCTTATCACGAACCACGGTAGGTCACCCAAACAAAGATCATCTATGACAAATCCTTGATATTTTTCACACAACAGCAGGTTATCCGATCACAAACTATAGGCAGGACACTCGATTAAAGACCATGAGTAGGTTACTTGAATATAGACCACGAGTGTGTTACCTGAACACAAACCATAAACAAGTCACCCGATTAGAAATAATGAGCAGGTTACTTGATTATGAACCATGAGTATGTCACTTGAATAAAGACCATTTATGAAAAATCCTAGATATTTTCACTCAGAAGGCTGACACTTAAACACCCAACACATTTTTCTTTTCTTTACAAATGTACTTTCTAAAGTCTCATAAGACTTTATACCATAAGTATTGTAAAGAAGGGGGCAACTGTCATAACTCGATTTTTTACCCATCTTTTTTTTTTAAATAAAAAAATAGCAAAAAGAAAAACACAAAATTAAAAAAATATATATTTTTGATGTATTGCGTTATTTTTATCATTTTTAGCATCTTTTCAAAAGAATTAAAAATTCAAAAATTTACTTTCTATGCGTTCAATTTTTAACGCGCTCATTTCAAAATTATTGGTTTATTTTGCTCATCAAGTCAACGTTGACATTTCCTTTTTCAAAAAAAAAAAAAAAAAAAATTTTGGACAAGAGGACTAAAGTTCAAAGAAAGAAATGAGAGACCAAAGTGATTTTAGGTTTCTTGGTCACCAAGTTTGCTTGGTGGCCAAGCAATGAGAAGAAAAAGATAAATTATTTTTCCTATAAATAATAAGGGAATCTCACATACAAAAGAGGAGAGGGAGAATTTTAGGGAAGCATTAGCCAAAGAAAAAAGAATTAGTTATTGCATAAAAAAGCCACACACACAATCACACACTCTCTCCTAAAATCATAGAAAAAAAAATACAAAAAAGCCAAAAAGGATTTCCCACACTTTTCTCTTTAGCTCACACACTGTCATAAAAGAAACAAAAAATCCTAGACCCATTATTCCTAAACCCAACCACCAACCATATAAAGGATAGAACATAAAAAAAACACCATGGGGGCCATCTTCTCCAGCACCACCATAACCCTTTCTCAGTTAACACCATAACCTCTATTTCTTTCCTAAAAACCACCATTAACTACGACCAACAGTCAAACCTATTAATCTTCTAAAAATCACAAACACATACCTTTCTCATCGTTACATTGCCATTGACAGCCACCATGAGCTGAAATTAATCCTTTTTTATTCTCCCTCACTAGCCACCAGCAAAACACCAACACACACACACACACACACTTTCACCATACCTTGACTTAAAACCAAAAAGAAAAGAAAATAAAAGAACATGTATCTCTCTCCCATTCTAAGTAATGACAACACCAACAATAATATTGTTAGAATAGACACCACTATTAGACAATTTGATGTGGATTAACCCACACACTAGCAAATACCCATTACATGCGCCAAATGAGCTAATTACACAATTCAAAATAAATGCATTGAAAGAAGCATTGAATGAGTTGGTTTTACAAGTTTTAGACAAGGCAGATCTTAAAGATCCATTAGAGGGGTCTAATCCAACCTTATTTGGGCTATGAATTCTCAGCAACAAGGCTGTCAATTTTTGTATCAATTTTGATTAGCCTTGTTTATTTCAGTTTTCATGTGTTTTGAGGATTTCATGTTATGTGTGGGAAAAATATTTATTTCTATTATTTTTATTTATTTCCTTGTCAGGTGAGGAGAAAACACAAAAAAGAAATCCAAGCTGATTTGAGAAACATAAGTGGCGATAAGGTTTTCTAGTATGCAAGGAGAATATTTCAATAACTTTGATCATGTTTCTTAATATTAGAAGGAAAATTAATGGCAACAAAAGAAGGAAAATAAGGACAACAAGTAGTTTCCTTTTAAAAAAAAAAGATAAATACAAAGCTACAATT
>Ga0307515_10018828_pt1 | contig 12464 bp, 11 predicted proteins | sample 17_EM_MG_FD_194513 | JGI IMG/M metagenome (GOLD analysis project Ga0307515, IMG submission 194513) | Populus trichocarpa ectomycorrhiza microbial communities from riparian zone in the Pacific Northwest, United States - 17_EM | ecosystem: Host-associated > Plants > Roots > Unclassified | place...
CAGAAAGAGTGACACTTGGATCAGGATCGGGAGGAGAGTAACAAGCTCAGGCAGCTTCCAGCGCTCGAGCTCTTGCAGTCGCCTTTCGCGTTCCTGTGCACGGAGATGCGCTACAGTATACATCCTCTACCCACGGTCAAACTCCTGCAACCAGCCCTTCACGAGCATGGCGAGGAATGCATCGATCAAAACGAATGCGAGGCTGAGGAAGAAGAGAGTGTTTACTGCCACTGCGGTGGGGGAGACATGAAAGGCAGTGGGAACAAATGCGGGGGTGGTCGAGTTGCTGATCTGTTGTGAAATGTGGATGAGGACGTCCATTGCGACGTCGGTACTGTTGGGCTGGAGCTGGGGGATCAAGAACACAAGGAAGGCGGAAAGGAAGGCGGCAAATAGACCATCCTGGAACAGAATCAGCAGATATGGACCGTGAATAGTGTGCATACATACGAAAATGAGGACAGTATCTGCCAAATCACGCCACTCGACCTCCCGGATGTTGTCTTCCACTGCGGCCATTTCGTTGTAGTATTCCCAAATCGACTTTTCATTCCCAAGGGACTCTGGGGGTACATCAATCTTGTGTGTTGTTCCATTCACAGAGCAGCTCACCGAACAGCCGGGTCACAATTATTCGAATCCTATCCTCGTCTTCGGAGCGTCAGAATGAGCAGACGAAACGGTAGATGAAGCCTTCAACCCACCGACATGACCTCGGTTGGTGGAGAAAAGCGGCATTCTGACCGCGATGTGAACGTGGTCAAGGTGTGGAATGTGCAGCTGGCGCTAACACTCTGAACGACCGTAAATGTTACCGGCCTTCACCATACCCTCTTCAGGACGTTCTTTTGTCCTTGTCACGTCATAACCTCTGCTTCATTCGGATTCTGTCTCGGCTCTCCGATTCCTCTAGCACCATATGACAATGAGAAGACCAGAGAGGAAGTTAATACGCAGTATATTATGTAACAAGGTTCTTCACCCCATTCATGTGATCCAGAGATCCTCATCTTCTTTTTACAGGTCACGCTCGAATTTTCACCGATGGTTGGAAACCGTGGAGCTTCAGGGCGATACGGATTCCCATAATATCATAGTTTGCCTTCAACGTGCATCCAGTTGGACCCTTCCACATCGGCGACCAGCTATCAATTGTTGGAATTTCCACGCGACCGAGAATGCGGCGAAAATCCCAGGCCCGCTATAAACAAGTAAAATAAAAAAGATAACTGAGAAGCGTCCAAGCGGTATCCCGAGGTTATGATCCCGTAACAATTGAAGTGTGTGCTGAGGGCTCGCACCTGTGGATCCCATCTTCCGACAAGTCTCCCCTTCCACGTAGTGGGGGACGTGGAGGAAAATAGCCCGCTCGATCTTATAGCAACACACGTGATAGCATTCTGGCGATCTGCGCGGTCAGTTGGCAACTGGGACATCAAACGAGTTCTTGCAGGGGAAGAAGTGTGCAAGTAAACGCGTCGTATGGAAAAGGGTGGGCCCGATGAACGCAATTGCGTGTTATCCAGATCGACTGAGAAGGCCCCAAGGACTGGAAATTGTATTTGGAAACCTTCCAAAAACGGGAATAAAGGATCCAGACCCTTGTGAACACTGATGGTACTGGGTAACTGAAGATTATGGAGTAGAGCGAACCATTTGCACCCCATCGCCTGCTTTTCGGTGTGAGAGATGCATAAAACCCGGAGCGGGCGGATACGAACAAGACGTACGTTATGCAACAGTAGCTATTAAAATGTGCTTGGGATATATCGTGTCGATGCACCGGACACATTCCCGGTCTGTACATATAGTCATGGGATGCTGGCTATTAACCCTAGCCTGTCCTTGAGACTGCGACGATAGTTGAACCGGCAGCGGAAACGATGGCACTCTCATTTTGGATAGCATTCACGTATAATTGGCCAACGGTAGCGTTGCGCTTGACGCCAAGGACTATAGAAGCGAGTCAACTCTTGTGCGCGTGCCGGCGTGCCGTCGTATGAGACGGAACACGTGCGAATTGCGAATCGCATCCAGGATTTAAGTGACAGATGTGACTGTGCAAAACGTGACCTCGGCACGCGTGATGGATGGACGGCGACGGGAGCGGCCGAGCGGATGAGCGGGAAAACAAATTTGTCAGTGGACTCCTGTTGCCGTTGCCGTTGTCGCATTGCATTCCTGGCCATGTGGGAATCGTGGAATCGAGGCGCGAACTCACCCGTTCCTGACGCTGACATATGCCCCAAAAATGCAACCTATTGGCTCACGCGGTCCAGATGGGTGCCGAGCGGTAAGCCTAGGCATTGGCAAATCCCCTTATGTTTGGGGCGGCCAGAGTTCGCCAACGAGATGTCCCGCCCGTCTTTCGTCCTGTCGGCCGGCCGCGGCTGCCGTACCCTTTAGCGCCTGTCGTCGGTTCCCTCCACCTTGGACCCATCCACTCCCTCTATCCGTGTTCACCATTTTTCGTTCCATTTTGCCAGTTTAACTGCGGCAGCGTCCGTTCTTCTCCCTCATTCGGTCTTGATTGCAGCCGCACCTTTAGAAGCAATCATAAAGTCCACTCTTACTACCGTTGTTGCGTTCATTCTTGCTGGTGGAATCGAGGTGCGAACGGTGACTCCTTTCCTGAAGCTGGCACTCATTAATTGCGCACCAACAAACAATTTGCAGGAACGTGACCTCGACGATTTCGCGAAGCGGGACAAGACCGTCACAATCCCTCCACTTGGGTGACCACGGCCACTGTTACGGTCAATGTTGACGCTGGCAGTGCTCCACCTGCGTGAGCCCCCAAGGGGGAACCAGATGCTCGCTCAAGGATCTCTGTTCATGGGGAGCAGGCCCCCGCGAAGCAGGAGCTCCTCCCAAGCAAGCTCCTCGGAAACAGGCTCCTAAGCAACGGGCTCCCCCGAAACAAGCCCCTCCTAAGCAGGCCCCCCAAAGAAGGCTCCTCTTCCACCCGAGGTTAACAACAACAACTCTCCAAAGGCCACGGACGAGAAAGTTGTCAAGACTACAACATCCATCGAGACCCTGACCTTCAGCTCTGGAACCTACACCACTACCAGCAAATCTGCGTCGGGGAGCACCTTCATGTCTGTATGGACCACGGCCGCCCCTGTCACAACCACCGAACTTGCTACTGTCACGGTTGTGAGTTAAATAAGGAATTATTGAGAATCGATCCAGAGCTGATGTTTGTCTGGTAGACCGAGACCCAGCCAGTCACGACCACTGTTGCTGGCAGGCCCATCAAAACGAAGGTGGTGAAGACCGAGACCAAGATTGAGGGGTCACGAAGACGAAGACTGCAGTCGTCACACAAACCGCCGTCGTCACCTCGACCACTCTCCAGACTGTGGTCGTCACCCAGACGTTCCAGCAGCCAGCCACGATCGCCCAGACTGTGCGTATGGTTTCTCCGACGCCGCTCGTCTGAAGGTGCACGTCTAACGTCATTTTATAGGAGACGGAGACGGAAACAGTGCGAGTCATAGACACTGCGGCGGCAATCACCAATACTGCTGTTACTGACACTGCGGGCTTCACCGACACTGCTGGTGTCACCGAGACCGCAGTTGTTACTGATGCCACTGACATCTCGGTGAGTAGCGTAGCTTGTAGTGGATCATATCGGTTGTACTTATTGCCCAATATAAGCTACTTCCACCGATACCGACACCGCTGCTCCTCCTGCTGCTACCGAAGATCCTCAGGAATCGTTAACACTCGACCCCCGTGTCATCCAGCCTGGTCTTTCCTTCGACGGACAGCAAGCTCCTGTTGCAGGTTGGGTTCTTTCCTTGACCTCGAAGAACAACTTCATCAACTTCTGCTTGACTCAAGACGTTCCCTTGACCGATGGAAAGCAGGTCTGTGCCGCCTCCCGCAACGTCGTTCCTCTGGGACGCACCATTGCAAAGGACACCCTCCCTAGCTCCTCTTTCGTTTTCCCAAAGAAGTTCTACACTGTCAATGTAAATGAACCCTTCACGATATAAATGAAGGTTAAGAACATGTAGGTGCGTACCAGCATGAGGCGCTGTTCGGCCTACTGACACTAGCTACCTCGCTGTACAGCTCGGCTTCTTCACAAACGCTCAAAGCAATTACTACGCCGCCCCGTCTCAGGTCAACGACGCCGGCATCGTCTTCGGCCACACTCACGTCGTCATTGAGCCGGAGCCCGCCGACCCTACCAAGCTCGCGTTCTTCAAGGGCGTCGATGCTCCTCCAAATGGCGACGGTGCCGTTACTACTGACGTCGCCAAGGGCCTCGCTGCTGGTACCTACCGTCTCTTCTCAATCAACACCGCTGTGAACCATCAGCCCGTGCTTGCCTCGGTCGCCCAGCATGGCATCATGGACGACGGCATCTACTTCACGGTCGTGTAGAGCAGAACCAGATGACAGGGCATTTTTGCATACGTCTACGACATGTTGATTTTACCGTTCTTTTATATATATGTCCAATTTATCGTGCTAAGAAATATATCTATGTTACACGTTCCATTGGATGCGTGGTTAGGGGTTCGTACCATTATGCATTCAGTTACTGCCCTAATCTTGCTGGGGCTCTGGCTGTTCGCATTTCTGGCTGTGGTTTGGGGTGCGAGTGGGGGGGTTTGTTTAACATCTGCTCAAGGCAGGGCGATTACCGCTATCCACGCATGTTCTCTTCCATTAACTCCACGATTCTTATCACTGTGTCTCAGAGGTGCCACTCCGGAATGGCAAAATGTGAAATGTTGATTCCCATGGAGTCGACATGTACGTCGCACTTGGGGAACCACCGAGGCCCACGCATCTTGATATGGGTGGCTGGTTCACTGCACTTTTCTGTCTGACTTCCTTCGCACTTCATAGTTTGCCCAGGGTTTTTTCTTTCCACTGGAACATGATATCATCAACATCATCATTCATTTGTAGGACAAAGAGCTGATATTCAGTGGCCGGATAAGGACGTGGTGTTCGGGTTGGCCATCGTGGTGCAGGTGTTGAGGGCATTGGGACCAGTGGTGGGGGCACTGTTGCTGGTGGTATTGGTGGTGTTTGGGTTGAGATCAGTGGTGCTGGCAGAGTTGGGACTGTTGGGATTGTTGGAGTTGGGCATGGATTCGGAGGTGGAGGGGTCTGTGGCTTTCGGGACAGCAGTGTAGCCGGGGATGGAGCCAGTATTGCTGGGGCAGCTAACAGTGTTGTATGATCCTGCAGCGTTGTGTTCAGTAGGGTACTTGAGGTTGGGGTTGGTGGTGTGTCGGAGACCTCAGCGTCAGCCAAGGGTGCCATTTTGGGGGTTGGTGGTAATCCAGCAAGCTTGTTATCGTCGCAGCTGTGTTTCTGTTTCTGTTTTTTATCATGCCTGTGTTTGCAGGCAAGTCGCTTCTTCTCATGGGGAGCACAGTTCTCTCTGCATTTTGGAGCAAAAAAGGTGTCCTCATACTCCTGGTTGAGTATTTCTAGGATAAAGATAAATAAGGCCTTTTTTAGCTGTTTCTGGGCCGAATGGGTGATCGGTGCATTCAGGAGGGAGAATGCACATTTGACCAGGTGCGAGTGGAATCTGGGCTCGAATTCTACCCATGAAAAATTACCCTCTTCATCCTTCTGTGCCATGATGGTTTGGGCCACGATGTGTGTGCGAGCAATGGATAGGCGTCGTCTTAGAAGGTTAAGGAGCTCGATGCTTGAGGGGTCCTCGCGAGGTTGAGGGTTGGGGGTTAGTTGCGGGGTTAGTGCATTGTTTGAAGTTGACTGTGTAGGTCGCATGTTTAAGTTGAGCTGACGCGGATGTGGTCCGGTCCAAGAGAGTCATTTACTGTTCTTAACCTAGGGCATACTATACGACTCGTTTTTTTTTGTCAAACATTGGATTGAATTCCATACGACTGCCTCTTGCTTATTCCACCATTCATCCTCTTCCTTCTTCTCCACCATTTTGTCGTCTTCTACATGGGTAGGGAGCGGATGCTCATGTGGCCTCGAATACATTCCTTAGTGTCGTACACTCTCTCGAAGTCGAATGGAACTGCTAGCTGTTCGTTCCTGGCATTTCGATGCGACTTCCCTGTGAGGAACTTGTCTCATCGAGCTGCTCCGCAGAAGGCTTGGCTTTAACTGCATCGGGTGTTTTATCAGTCAAGGCCACATATGAGCATCTGGAAGCCACGCTCAGTCTTAACTGAGTTCAACTCGCGAAATAATGGCCCAATAGTAAGACTGATTTTTGGGTCTTCCCTAACACATTGTAGTAGTTCGGCTCGTGGATTATATTAACAGATTACATACTATATGCATGTTCTGCCACACCAGTTGCCCTATCGGATCAGCAAGTAGGGTCGGAAAAGGTCGAGCGTGGATGTGCTATATATCGAGGAAAGATTAGACATCATAATTATCACAATCATTGCTAATGAATGTTGTTCGTATTGGGCCGGATGCATATAAGCCACAACTCACTCAACAAATACCTATATCGAATCAATTCAACGAACTGAATTTCCCAATGCTCACACTGCCCAAACGCCGACGAAGACGCAAAATAAATCCTTTACTCTCTTGTGAATACACAAACCTAGATCTACTATCCAACCGCTCGGCCATGCGTCACATTATATTGTAAGCAAAGTAGGGAGGTTCAGAGCCACAGACGGCGATCTCAGTGCGAGGCTGATGACAAATGATTTTAACGCGACGTCCACTACTACGTATACCTCACATTACCTCGGTCGCAAACTACGTTGCACTTTCTAAATGGCAAGACATTTGAGGAAAGCGGCACTGGGTAAATAGCGCGCACGGAGCGCCAAATTAATCGTAACGTGTCCCTGAATATAATAAATTTGATTACCAAAAAGTAATTGACCGCTTGTTAGCACTATGACCGAATGAAATACATGCTTGTTCAGTGCATAATGCTATGCTGAAATCTATACAAAAGAGCTCATCTGACTTAGGATCATTCATCCATACATGGACCTGCCATTGGGAGCTCTGCAAAGAGCGCAAGGGTTTCCTCCATAAGCTGCTGCTTCACGGCGGCCAGGATGACCTCCACTTGAGCATGAGCAGCCGGATTCTCAAGGTGCATTAGACGCTGGGCCGACCAATCTTCAAAAGAAGTGAGTCTGGTCCAAGTCCAACCGGATGTGATGAGCCCTGGTAGTGTTCCAAGGAAACCGAGAAACGCCTCCACCTCAACAGATTCCGTGGATTCATTGGGTTCAGCAAGATATTGGTAGGCAGGGAGACTATGTGTGCCTGGAGGGTTAACAACGTAGAATAGGAGTGCTGAAGCAAAGTCACAACACCAGGAAGATGGGAGCGTGGTCCATTTTGGGACAAGATGTGATACCAGCAATCTCAACGATGTAACCCTCTCCAAATAATCACCCTTGCAAAGCACGTGGAGAAAGTGTTCAAGCCACTGACTCCCCATTGTTTCCGGGACGAACATCTTGGTGCTATCAGCATCTTCAAGTGCAACAGGTATGTTCATAGGCATCAGGTCGAGGCACCACCTAAATGTATCTGTGCAGACCGAATAGTCTTTGGACCAGAGAAATACTCTGAGCAGCTCTGGATCTGGCTTCGGCCCTTCGGCCCCCTTCTGCTCTGCGTTTGCTAAAGAATCATAGAGATCAAGCCGAGCCCTTGCAATAAAATTTTTCTCGGGTGTATCAGACCATTCTAACTCCTTGACCTCGTCTGGGAGTAAGTAGGGTTGTGGGGCAAGAAGAGTGCCCAGATGTAGCAGGACCCAATGGTCTGCCTCGAGTAAGTCGCCACCATATTTTTGACCAGGAGGAGTGACCAACAAACCAGATGACCATCTTGTGAGCCAATCTGATGAAGGGGATGCCATTTTATGGACATATTTTACAGCATCGTCCAAGATGCGTAAAACAGAGAGTTGCAATATAGAGTGGTCGGTAATGAGATTTATAATGACACCATAAACAGTAGCGTGTGGATAAAAAGCCTGGTCAATGGGTTTTTGGGAGACTGCCATGTACTGGTAGGCTACAAGCATGCCATCGTCATAGGCACCTGAGAATTGAAATCCAGTATCTGTGAGAAATCCAGTATCCGCGATGCTTGTGTACTCGAGAAGGTCTGCAAAAGTAGAGCGTGTATGAGCTTGCTTAGTGCTATCAATGTAGAGCGCAAGAATCAGGGAACGCTGAAAGTCTTGATGCCAAGATAGTGACCAACTCCATTGGAGAAGGTCCGTAACAAATTGAATACAATCCTCACCCCATAGGTCCAGTGCATCAATGCCATCCACTTGACAAAAGGTCATGAGAACAGACTCAGAAGCGGTGACAGTCCCAGGGAGAATGTAGAGGTCATCAAGAGAAGTAGCACCTCCTTGATCAAGTGCTGATCTGATGGTGTGCAATGCATAAATGACTGCAGCTGTGAGTGGAACTTGGGACCTTCTGCACTGTTCTGTGCTTGAGACATATGTAAGCACAGCTACGCAAAATTCAAAATAATCACGAAGGCGATCCTCAGAATGCATGACCGCGTGGAATGTATTAACCATCCAGAAGAGCTCAGCATCAACAGCACGACCTGGCTCAAGAAATGCAATAGTCCGCAACAGTTCATCCCGAGGAGAGTGACCAAGCCAGAAACTCAAATAGGAAGAGAAGAGAAGATTGAATGGCATACGTGGGTTGTCCTCATCGGTTTCCCTGCTATTCAAATGATACTGCAGTGCACCGACCAATTGCTGATCAGCAGTTTCGCGATTATAACAAATCATCATTGTGCGGGCAAGAGTGCAAGCAGCAGGAACAGGGAATTTCGGTTGATCTTTAAGCAACCCGAAGGTAATATGAAATAATTCTTTCCACTGTTCCACATTGAGTGGCCGTAGCGTAGTATCCTTCACTGGCTGATCAAGCAACTCCAGGAAGACCAAAATATTCTCCACAGCCTCGGCAGTTGTCGAAACCAGCCGCTCGAGGACATGAACATGCGTCTTAGGATCAATATAAGAGTGGAAACGAGGTGGCCCTCTGCTCTTTTCAACGCTTTCTGGGTTATGGTCCTGCATGGGTTCGGCCACTCCATTGTTCGAAGGTAACAACTGCTTGGCTTCATCGGAAGGATCTGCGTCTGTCTGCTGCTCATGAGGGGAAAGAGGAGGGCGGTTGTGAGACCGGATGGCAGAAGCGACATAGCGGGTGTTGTGAGAATGCCAGGTTGGTAGGGCTGCCAGGGCAGAAGCGAGAAATTGAGACACAGGAGAGGAGAATGGTGCATCCTTGTTGACAATGGGCACATATGTAGTGAAGATATAGAAGCCGACGACAAACGCAAAAGCAACGATGGACAAAATAGCAGATGGCATATGGAGAGGGAAGATAAGCACAATCAGGCCAATACAAAACAACAGGAGTGCCACCTGGATCAGGATCGGGAGCAGAGCAACAAGCTCAGGCAGCTTCCAGCGTTCGAGCTCTTGCAATCGCCTTTCGCGTTCCTGTGCACGGAGATGCGCTACAGTGTACTTCATCCACGCACGGTCAAACTCCTGCAGCCAGCTCTTCACGAGCATGGCGAGGAATGCATCGATCAAAACGAATGCGAGGCTGAGGAAGAAGAGCGTGTTGACCGCAGCTACATCGGAGGAGACTTGAAAGGGGGTGAGAACAAATGCAGGGGTGGTCGTGTTGCTGAGCTGTTGTGAAATGTGGATGAGGACGTCCATTGCGACGTCGGTGCTGTTAGGCTGGAGCTGGGGGATCAAGAAAACAAGGAAAGCGGAAAGGAAGGCGGCAAATAGACCATCCTGAAACCGAATCAACATATGGTTACCGTAGAGGGCGCATACATACGAAAATGAGCACAGTCTCTGCCAAATCTCGCCACTCGACCTCCCGGATGTTGTCTTCCACTGCAGCCATTTCGTTATAGTATTCCCATATGGACTTTTCTTTCCCAAGGGACTCTAGGAGAACATGAATCTTGTGTGTTATTCCATTCATAGAGCAGCTCACCGAACAGCCGGGACATGATGATTCGAATCCTATCGTCGTCTTCGGAGCATCAGAATGAGCAGACGAAACGGTAAATGAAGCGTTGGACCCACCGATATGACCTCGGTTGGTGGAGAACAACGGCATTCTGACTGCGATGTGAACGTGGTCAAGGTACTAGCTGCAATGTGGACCTGGCGCTGATTGTCCGAACGACTATAAACGTTACTGGCCTTCACCACACCTTCTTCAAGACATTCTGTGGCCCCTGTCACGTTGTAACCTTCGTTTCATTCGGGTTCAGTCTCGGCTCTCCGATTCCTCTACCACCATATATGTGACAGTGAGAAGACCAGAGATGAAGTGGATACACAGTATATTATATACAAAGGTTCTTCACCCCATTAATGTGATCTAGAGGTCCTCATCTTCTTTTTACAGGTCGCCTTCGAATTTTCCCTGATGGTTGGAAGTCGTGGAGCTTCAAGGCGACATGGATTCCCAAAGTACCGTAGTTGGCGTTCAATATGCATCCATTTGGACCCTCCCACATTGGTGACTAGCTATTAATTGTGTAATTTCCACGCGACCGAGAATGCGACGAAAAACCCGTGCCCGATATAGCCAAGGAAAGATAAAAAGATAACTGAGAAGCGGTCAAGCGATATCCCGAGGTTATAATCCCGTAGCAATTGAAGTGAGTGCTGAGCGCTCGTACCTGTGCAGTTCAACTTCTGACAACTTCCCCTTCCACGTAGTGGGGACGTGGAGGAAAATAGTCCCCCCTATCTTATAGCAATACTCGTGATAGTTTTCTGGCGATATGGCAACCAGGAGTGGTGGCAGGCAACCCAACAAGGAGACGTCGAGCGACGAGTTCTTGGAGGGGAAGAAGTGTGCAAGTAGACGCGTTGGATGGAAAAGGGTGGGCCCGATGAACGCAATTGCGTGTTATCCGGATCGACTGATAAGGCCCCAGCCAAGGAGGGGAAACGGAATTTGGAAACCTTCCGAAAACAGAAATAAGAGATCTAGGCCCTTGTAGAGACTGATGATACTGAGTGACTGAAGATTATGGAGTACAGCGAACCACGCGCCACTTGCATCACAACGACCCCTTTTCGGTGTGAGAGATGCATAAATCCGGAGCGGGCGGACAAGGACAGACGTACTTCGCGCAACAGTAGCTATTGATATGTGCTTGGGATGTATCGTGTCGATGCACCGGACACATTCACGGTCGGGAGTTATAGCTATGGAAGAGCTTTGGTTGAATGGGATGGTGGCCTATATATCTCGTCATCATGAACGTAGAGCGACGAAGATCGAGGTGTATAGGCGTATAACCTCTGATAAGGAGCAGGCTGGCATAAGAATGAGCGCTGGTAAGGGTTCTCGGTTGCTTTGTATTTGTTTGGCCAGTTATTACCCTACCCTCATCCAACACCTCAGTATATACAACCTGTGCATGGTTCCCGTCTCTCTCGTTATAGATTGATTCGAAGGAACTGGGTTACTAACTGAGACCAACGAGGCAACAAGTACATGAAATATTGCAGCGCTTTGTTTGCTGTTTGAGGACCTTGACCTTTTGGCGCGCGGGGCAACGGCGATAATCTCAAGGAGACGATCCTGACAATGTACAGCCAAGAGGACGGGATTGAAAGGAATGTAATGGAGGACGGACTCCCAAAGCTCCATATTACGGTTCGTGTTCGAGTTATCGGTCAACCTTTGATCGATATTCTATTCACATTCTGAATCTTAGCATCTCCTCTCCGCCTGGACTACGACCACCTAATCCCCAACTCGCCGCAATGGCTCAAGCCGCGCACGGCTAGCTTCCAGAATTTCCTACCTGGTGTATCAAATGATATAATACCCGCTGCACGGCTCAGGGTCGACCCTCAAATGCTATATATGTAGCTAAGCGCGCAAAGTTAGCGTTAGAACATCAACGCCCTTTTTGGTCCTGTCAGACAGGACCGCCGCACCCCTTGGGCCGGTCAGCGCCTGGCGTTGGTTCCCTCTCATCTTGGACCCATCCACTCCTTCTACCTGTATTGACCATTTTCGTTCCATTTTGCCACTTTACCCGCGGCAGAGCCCGTCCATTCTTTCACCCATTCGGTCGTTGTTGCAACCGCACCCTCAGAGGCAAAGCACCCTTTCCACCCCTGGTCTTTCTATCGTGAACCCCAAGGCGACTTAGCCCTTGTACTCAAAACAAATCGCTCGCTGCATCCCTAGTTTATTGTCCTGATCGCACAACCATGAAGTTCACTCTTACTGCCGTTGTTACATTCCTGGCCTTGTGGGAATCCACTGTTGCTAGTGGAATTGAGGTACGAACCCGCCCTGTCACTCTGTTCCTGCGTTCCTGACGGCGGCATTCATTGCGGACCAAACAACTCACAGGAACGCGACCTTGGTGCCTCCAACAATTTCGCGAAGCGGGCCAAGACGGTT
>Ga0307515_10018829_pt1 | contig 12464 bp, 8 predicted proteins | sample 17_EM_MG_FD_194513 | JGI IMG/M metagenome (GOLD analysis project Ga0307515, IMG submission 194513) | Populus trichocarpa ectomycorrhiza microbial communities from riparian zone in the Pacific Northwest, United States - 17_EM | ecosystem: Host-associated > Plants > Roots > Unclassified | place...
AGCGCCACCACGCCTGAATTCGGCGTGGCGATGCGTTTCGGCCTGGCTGGCGCCTGCGTGCTGGGCTGGTGCGCCTGGCGCGGGCAGCGGCTTCGCTTCAGCCCGCGCGAGCACGCCTGGCTGGCGCTGCAGGGCGTGTTTCTCTACGGCGTGTCGTACGTCTGCGTGTACCACGCAGAGCGCCACCTGCCGTCGGGCTTGGTGGCGGTGGGCTACTCGGGCTCGCCGCTGGTGGCCGGGCTTGGCGCGACCTTGCTGTTCGGCGCGCTGCTGACCCGGCGCTTCATCGCCGGAGGCCTGCTGGGTCTCGTCGGCGTGGCGCTGATCTTCTGGCCCGAATTCGGCAAGGCGCGCGAGGCCGATGCCACCACACTCGGCGTGATCTTCACCGCGAGTTCGGTCGTGTTGTCGACGGTGGGCAGCCTCGCCGCCAGCCGCAACAGCAACCGAGGCCTGCCGATGTGGCCAGCATTGGGCTTCGGCATGCTGTACGGCGCGGCCAGCAGCCTGGTCGTCGTGCTGGCCATGGGCCAACCCATCGCGCTGCCGACCGCCGCATCGTGGTGGATCTCGCTGCTGTACCTGTCGCTTGCCGGCTCGGTGATGACCTTCGCCTGCTACCTCACGCTGCTGGAGCAAGTGGGCCCGGGACCGACCGGCACCATCGGCGTGATGTCGCCGCTGCTGGCGCTGGTGGTGTCGATGGCGTTCGAGCACTACCGGCCCGATGTACTCACCTTCATGGGTGCTGCGCTGGCCGTGGCCGGCAACGTGCTGATGCTGCGGCGCGATGCGGCGCCCGCCGTTCAAAAGACTGCGGTGGTCACGGAATGAAAGCGGCCAACCACCGCGTTGACGCGGGCGACACAGGCTTCAGTTTCGAGTTCCGCGCCATGGGCACAACGTGCCGGCTGCGGCTGGCCGGTTGCGGCGAATCGAAGGCTCGCGTCGCCGCCGACGCCGCCATCGCCGAAGTGCAGCGCATAGAAGCCAAGTACTCGCGCTACCGCGCCGACAGCATCGTTTCGCGCATCAACGCCGCGGCCGGCAGCGGTGCCGTGGTCGAGGTCGATGAGGAGACAGCGGGCCTGCTCGACTTCGCTGCCGGCCTGCATGGCTACAGCGAGGGCTTGTTCGACATCACCACCGGCGTGCTGCGCAGCGTGTGGGACTTTCGCAGCGCCCGCATTCCCAAGCCCCCGGCCGTTCAAGACGTGCTCCAGCGCATGGGGTGGCAGCGGGTCGACTGGCAGCGCCCGGGCATCGCGCTCACGGTCACCGGCATGGAGCTCGACTTCGGGGGCTTCGGCAAGGAGTACGCGGCCGACCGAGCCGGCACGCTGCTGGCCGAGCACGGCATCGCCAGCGGCTTCGTCAACCTGGGTGGTGACATCCGCGTCATCGGGCCGCGGCCGGACGGGAGCGCCTGGTCGTTCGGCATCGCGCACCCGCGCCGCGATGGCGAGGTGATCGCCGGCATCGAACTCACACAGGGCGGCCTGGCCACCAGCGGGGACTACGAACGCTTCTTCGAGGCCGACGGCAAGCGCTACTGCCACATCCTCGACCCGCGCACCGGCTGGCCGGTGCAGCACTGGCAATCGGTCAGCGTGTTCGGGCCGGCCTGCCTGGCCGCGGGGGCGCTCAGCACCATTGCCATGCTGCATGGGCCGGCTGCGCACGACTTTTTGCGCAGCGAGGGCGTCGGCTTTCTGACCGTCGGCCCCACAGGCGAGGTGTACCGGGAATCGGCCTGAGCTCAGGTCCGCTGCGGCAGCGGGATGAACTCGGTTTCGCCAGGCACGCGCTCGAAGCGCTGAGCCGCCCAGTCGTCACCGGCCTGCACGATGCGCTCCTTGCGGCTGGAGACGAAGTTCCACCACATGAAGCGATGGCCCAGCGCCGCGCCGCCGATCATCATCACGCGCGCGCCCTGCTCTGCCTGCAGCGTGGGCTCGTGGCCTTCGGGCAAGACCACCATCACGCCAGGCGGCACGGCCTCGCCGTCAAGGGTGAAACCGTTGTCGATACCGTAGAGCGCACGCTCCTGCGCTGCAGCGGGAACGGTGAGCGAAACCTCTGCGGGCAGCGCCATGTCCACGTACAGCGTGGGAGACAAGGTGGGCACCGGCGAGCTGAGCCCGAAGGCGCTCCCGATCAGCACACGCACCGCCGCACCGCTCACCTCGCCCGACGGGATCGATGCCGCCGGCGTGTGCGAGAAGCTCGGCGCATCTTCTTCACGCTCGGCGGGCAGGCCGGCCCACAGCTGCAAGCCGTGGCTGCGCCGCGGGACGGCCCGCAGGTCGTCGGGCGTGCGCTCGGAGTGCACGATGCCGCGGCCCGCCGTCATCCAATTGATGGCGCCGGGCTCGATGCGCTGGACCACGCCGGTGCTGTCGCGGTGCATCATCGCGCCCTCGAACAGGTAGGTCACCGTGGCCAGGCCGATGTGCGGATGCGGGCGCACATCGTGGTTGTCGGTGGGCTGGGCGGTGATCGGCCCGAAATGGTCGAAGAACAGGAACGGCCCCACGGCCGGCTGCTTCGACGAGGGCAGCAACCGGCGCACGGTGAAGCCGCCGCCGAGGTCCTTGGTGTGGGGTGTCAGGCTGAGCAGGTTCATGGTGCGCGTGCTGTGAAATGCAGAAAGTTGATCCGCCCAGGATAATGGGGCGCGACTTTTCGTACGCCGCAAGCCCTCAATGACCTACAAATCGAAGCCGGCGCCCAAGCCGCTCGCCGTGCGGGAGAAGGCGGCCCCCACCATCACGCTGGTCACGCGCGGCACCATGCTGTGGCTGTTCGCGCTCGCAGCGATGGCCGTGGCACTGGTGTGGGCCACCGAGACAGCGCTGAATCAGATCAACGCCTCGAATCGCTGCGCCTACCCGCTGCTGATCGTCTGGTTCGTCGCGCTCATCGTGCTGGTCTGGCAGCGGCCACGCCAAGCTGGGCTAGCGCAGGGCCTCGGCTCGCTCGGCCTGAGCATCTACTTCGTGGCCAGCGTGGCCTACATGACGCTGATCGACGAATCGGTCACCCCCTACGACGCAGCCTCCATGTCGTATTGGTTGGTGGCAGCCCACCTGCTGACCTACGCCACCTGGTCGCTGTGGCGTGCGCTCAGCTTGAGCGTGGCGGTGGCCGTGCTGTCCACTTTGCCGGCGGTCTTCGTCCACCTGAGCGGCACCGGTTCGCCGGAGTGGGAGCGTACGCTGTGGCCCTTGTACGTGAACAGTTTCTTCGCACAGAGCGCGATGATCGGCGCGCTCTTCGGCATGGCGCGTCAGCTCCGGAAACTGGCCGTGCTGACACCCCCCATCGACAGCCAGCTGGACGACCCGACCAGCCAGCCGCTGACGGTGGACGACCTGATGGTGCGGCGCGTGCGCGAGCTCGAGCTGGCGCGCGACCATGCCGAGCAGGCCTCGCTGGCCAAGTCACGATTTCTCGCCGTGATGAGCCACGAGCTGCGCACGCCGCTGCACGGCGTGCTGGGTGCGGCCGACCTGCTGCGCGACCCGTCGCTCGACGAGTCGAATCGCCGCGAGATGGTCGAGACCGTGCGCCGCGGCGGCACGCACCTGCTGCACCTCATCAACGACGTGCTCGACCTGTCGCGCATCGAGGCCGGCCGCTTGGCTCTGCTCGACCAGCCCTTCGACCTGCACGCCTGTGTGGCGCAGGTGATCGAGACCGTGCAGCCGCAGGCCGACGCCAAGTCGCTCGACTGCCGGCTGGTGATCGAAGAGAGCGTGCCGCGCTGGGTGCGCGGCGACGAGTTCCGCCTCAAGCAGGTGTTGATCAACCTGGTGGGCAACGCCGTCAAGTTCACCGACCGCGGGCATGTGCAGCTGGGCATACGCTCCGACCGGGCGCTGCGTCAGCTGCAGATCCAGATCGAAGACACCGGCATCGGCATCGAGCGCACGCACCAGGCGCTGGTCTTCGATGCCTTCCACCAGGCCGACGGCGGCGTGACGCGGCGCCATTCGGGCACGGGCCTGGGCCTCGCCATCACGCGCGAGCTGGTCAACCTGATGCGCGGCAGCCTGGCGCTGCAAAGCGAGCCCGGCATCGGCACGCGCGTGTCGCTGCGGCTGCCGCTGCACCTGAGCGAAGAGCCGCCTCAGGCTCAGCCATCGTCGATGGTGCCGCTGAGCGGCGGGCTGGCCGGCATGCAGGTACTGCTGGTCGACGACGACGCCGTCAACACCATGATCGCCTCCCAGATGCTGGAGACGGCCGACATCGTCGTCCACACCGCCGGCACCGGGCTGGAGGCGCTGCACCAGCTCCAACGCGGTGGTTTCGACCTGGTGCTGATGGACTGGCGCATGCCCGACATGGACGGCCTCGAAGCCACCCGCCGGCTGCGCGCAGGCGAAGCCGGCGAAGCCATGCGGACGGTGCCGGTGGTGGGCCTCACCGCCAATGCCTACGCCGAAGACCGCGAAGCCTGCCTCGCCGCCGGCATGGACGAGGTTCTGGTCAAGCCGGTGGGCCGCGTGCGCCTGCTGCAAACGGTGCAACAGGTGCTGGAGGCGCATCTCGTCGACGCCGGGCCCGATCGGTAGCGGCCCACTAGAATTGCGACCCTGTTCCGCCCCGGGCGGACCCCACTTCGCGTGACCACACCATGAGCCTCAAATGCGGCATCGTGGGCCTGCCCAACGTCGGCAAGTCCACTCTTTTCAATGCGCTGACGAAAGCCGGCATCGCGGCCGAAAACTACCCGTTCTGCACCATCGAGCCCAACGTCGGCGTGGTCGAGCTGCCCGACCCGCGCCTGCAGGCGCTGTCGGCCATCGTCAAGCCCGAGCGCATCGTGCCGGCGATCGTCGAGTTCGTCGACATTGCCGGGCTCGTGGCGGGTGCTTCGAAGGGTGAAGGGTTGGGCAACCAGTTTCTGGCCCACATCCGCGAGACCGACGCCATCGTCAACGTGGTGCGCTGCTTCGACGACGAGAACGTGATCCACGTGGCCGGCAAGGTCGACCCGATCTCCGACATCGAAGTCATCCAGACCGAGCTGTGCCTGGCCGACCTCGGCACCGTCGAGAAGGCCGTGCACCGCGCGCAAAAGCTCGGCCGTGCCGGCGACAAGGAAGCGCTGAAGCTCGTAGACGTGCTGGCGAGGGTGCAAGCTGCGCTCGACACCGCCAAGCCAGTGCGTTCGCTCGGCCTGAGCAAGGACGAGCAGCTGCTGATCAAGCCGCTGTGCCTCATCACCGCCAAGCCGGCGATGTTCGTCGGCAACGTCGACGAACATGGCTTCGAGAACAACCCCTACCTCGACAAGCTGCGTGCCTATGCCGAGAGCCAGAAGGCGCCGGTGGTGGCCATCTGCGCCAAGACCGAAGCCGAGATGGCCGAGATGAGCGACGAGGACAAGGAGATCTTCCTCGCCGACATGGGCCAGACCGAGCCAGGCCTCAACCGCCTCATCCGCAGCGCCTTCAAGCTGCTGGGCCTGCAGACTTATTTCACCGCCGGTGTGAAGGAAGTGCGCGCCTGGACCATCCACGTGGGCGACACGGCACCCCAGGCGGCCGGTGTGATCCACACCGACTTCGAGCGCGGATTCATCCGCGCCCAGACCATCGCCTTCGACGACTTCATCGCCTTCAAGGGCGAGCAAGGCGCCAAGGACCACGGCAAGATGCGCGCGGAAGGCAAGGAATACGTCGTCAAGGATGGCGACGTGCTGAACTTCCTGTTCAACGTGTGACGCGGGCGCCCGCCCGGCGGGGCGGGAAGACGTGACAGGCCCCGGGTGGTAGGCTTCCTGGCTCGCGGCCACGGAATGATCCGGTTGGCGCCGCGCCGAGCGCCAACTTCCACGCCATTCACCGCTTGATGACGTCTGCCGCGCCCTCCCGCCCGTCGACTCACTGGACGCTCGCGCTGACCGGCACGGCGCTGGCATATGGAGTGGTCGGGTGGATGGCGCTGTGGCTCGCGATTCCGCCGGGCTACGCATCGCCTCTTTATCCCTCGGCCGGCATCGCACTCGCTTGCGTGCTGACCTTCGGTCCGCGGGTGCTGCCGGGCGTGGCGCTGGGTGCATTCACCATCTATGCGCTTGTCGCCGTGGATCGCGGCACGCTCGACCTGACGAGCATGGTCTTGCTGCCGACGGTGATTGCTGCCGCCGCCGTGATCCAAGCCGCCTTGGGTGCAGCACTGGTGCGGCGCTTCGCCAGTCAACCGCTGACCTTGAGCGAGCCGCGCGACATCGCCGTCTTCTTCGGCTTTGGCGCCCTCGCCGCCTGCCTGAGCAGCGCCAGCATCGGCACGGCCACCCTGTACTTTTTGGCACACCAGCCGACCGACTCCCTCTGGTTCACCTGGTGTGTCTGGGCCTTGGGCGACACTGTGGGCGTGCTGGTCGCCGGCCCGATGGTGCTCACGCTCATCGGCCAGCCCCGCAGCGAGTGGGCCGCACGCCGACTCACCGTCGGGCTGTCGCTGGCCGTGGCGACGGCCCTGATGGCGCTGGGGGTCAAGCAGGTTGGCAAGTGGGTCGATGCGCGGGTGATGTCGGCGTTCGAGCGCGACGCGTTCAATGCATCGTCGAACCTGATGGCGCAGCTCGAGTTCCCATTGCATGCGCTGGAGGCGCTGCGTGGCATCTACATCGGCTCGGACGACGTGACGCAGGCAGAGCTGCAGCGCGCCACTGCGGCCTGGTTGGCGCCGGGAGGCCAGCTGCAGGCCATGGGCTGGGCGGAATTCGTGTCTCGCGCCGACGTGCCGGCCTTCGAAGCCCGCGCTCGGGCCACCGACTACCCGGACTACCGCGTGTTTGATCGCCTGGATTCCGGCTTCAAGCCACAGGCGGACGAGACGATGGCCGTGATCCGCGTCATCGAACCGCTGCAGGGCAACAAGGCGGCGCTGGGTGTCAACACCCGTTCGGTGGCCGAAGCGCGCGCGGCGATTGACCGTGCCTTGCGCACCGACACGCCTGCGGCCACGGCTGGCTTTCGTGCCACGCAGAGCAACGCCAGCGACCACCTGGCCGTGGTGATCTACCACGCGCTCTACAAGGGCGCCCCGACCACGGCCAGCGAGCGGCTGGCGGCAGCGCGCGGCATGGTATTCGTGACCGTGCGCATGGACGCCACCTTGGCCACCTTCCGCAGCGGCCTGCCGCACTACCTCGACGCGTGCATCGTCGACACCGACCCGGCGTCAGCGCGACGCCGTCTCGCCGGCGTGCCCGGCTGCGAGACGCGTACGTCCGATCTGCTCCATGTGCGGCCGCTGGCCTTTGCGGGCCGGCAATGGGATCTGCGCATCTCGGCGGCGCGCACCGATCTGCCCGACGCGCGTGAGCGCAATGCGCTGCTGGTGTCGCTCGTCGGCCTGCTCGCCACGGCCATGCTGGGCGCTCTGCTGCTGACGGTGACCGGCCGCACCCGCCGCATCGAAGCGGCCGTGAAGGACCGCACCGCGGCGCTGCAACGCGAGATCGCCGAACGCGAACGCACCGAGGCCGATCTGCGCGAGAGCGAACAGCGCTTTCGCAACATCCTCAACAACGTGCCGATCGGCGTGGTCTACACCGACCTGCGCGGCAACGTGAAGCAGATCAACCCACGTTTCTGCGAACTCACCGGTTACCGGGCCGAAGAGCTGGTCAGCATGAACGTGGCCGCGCTCACCCATCCCGATGACCGGGCGCAGAACATTGAGCTGTCGGGGCAGCTGGTGCGCGGCGAGATCCCGATGTACCGCCACCAGGGCCGCTACCTCACGCGCGACGACCGCATGGTCTGGGTCCAGTCGGTCGTCACGCTGCTTCGCGATGTGCATGGCGACCCGCATCGCATCGTGGGTGTGGTCGAAGACATCACCGAACACTTGCGCCTGGCCGACGCCGAGCGCGCCCGCGAGATCGCCGAGGCGGCCAACCTCGCCAAGAGCGAATTTCTTTCCCGCATGAGCCATGAGCTGCGGACGCCGCTCAACGCCATGCTGGGTTTCGCGCAACTGCTGGAGCTCGACCAGAGCCACCCTTTGCCGGCGAGTCAGCGGCCCTGGGTGGCGCAGATCCAGGGAGCCGGCTGGCACCTGCTGGACATGATCAACGACGTGCTGGATCTCTCGCGCATCGAGTCGGGCACGCTCAACCTGCAGCCCGACAAACTGGACCTGCGGCACATCATCTCGGCCGTGCTGCCGCTGGTCCAGCAAGACGTGCAGGGGCGGGGCATCGTGATCACGCAGAACGTGCCGAGCGACATGGCGCGCGTGATCGGTGACTCCACCCGCGTCAAGCAGATTCTGATCAACCTGCTGAGCAACGCCGTCAAGTACAACATCGACGGCGGCCGCATCCACATCGCCACGCGCAGCAGCCACCGCGACAGTATCGAGCTGGTGGTCACCGACACGGGCCTGGGCATGACCTCGGCGCAGCTGGCGCAGCTGTTCCAGCCCTTCAACCGGCTCGGGCGCGAACGGTCGGCGCTCGAAGGTACCGGCATCGGGCTGGTCATTAGCCAGCGCCTGGCCGAGCTGATGGGGGGCGCGCTGCGGGCGCGCAGCACCGCCGGCGAGGGCTCGTCGTTCATTCTGAGCCTGCCTCGCGCCGACCAACCCGATTCAGCCGTTGCCGAGCTGGATGAATCGCCGTCGACATCCAGCGACTACCACCAGCGCAGCGTGCACTACGTCGAAGACAACGAGACCAACGTCGAGGTGATGCGGGGCATCCTGTCCCGGCGGCCGCAGGTGCGCTTCGACGTCTCGATCACCGGGCTGGACGGGCTGGCCGCCATCCGCGCCCACCGCCCCGACCTGATCCTGCTCGACATGCACCTGCCCGACATTGACGGCATGGAGCTGCTGCGCCACCTGAAGGCCGACCCGGGCACCGCCGACATCCCGGTGGTCGTGGTGTCGGCCGACGCGCTGGCCAGCCAGATCGAGGCCGCCCTTCAGGCGGGCGCCCACCAGTACCTCACCAAGCCTGTCAGCGTGTCGCAGCTGCTGTCGGTGGTGGACTCCTTGCTGGACGATGCAGAAACCCGGTACGGCTGAATCACGGGACCCTGCTGAGTGCATGCGCTCACATATTTTGACGCCAATTAGGTCATCAGCACTCTCAATCAACGAGTGCTAATATGCAGGGAACCGAAAGGAGTTCTTGATGTCTGATGTCACTATGAACACGTCATCTGCTTCTGCCCTGACCGTCCGTGACCCCTGGAAACTATTGCCCTCGCTGGGCAATCTGGACGCTTACATCTCTGCAGTGAACCGCATTCCTCTGCTCACGCACGAGGAAGAGCTGTCCTTTGCCAAAAAGCTGCGCGAACAAAGCGACGTCGAATCCGCCGGAAAGCTGGTGCTTTCGCACCTGCGCCTGGTGGTGTCGATCTCGCGCCAATACCTCGGCTACGGCCTGCCCCACGGCGACCTGATCCAGGAAGGCAATGTCGGCCTGATGAAGGCTGTGAAGCGCTTCGACCCGGACCAGGGTGTCCGCTTGGTCAGCTATGCCATGCACTGGATCAAGGCCGAAATCCACGAGTACATCCTGCGCAACTGGCGCATGGTGAAAGTGGCGACGACCAAGGCGCAGCGCAAGCTGTTCTTCAACCTGCGCTCGATGAAGCAAAGCTTGAAGGAAGACTCGCTCGACGCGAACACGCACCGCGCGACGCTGACGCAAGGCGAGGTCGACACCGTGGCTCGCACGCTGAACGTCAAGCGTGAAGAGGTATTGGAGATGGAAACCCGCATGTCGGGTGGCGATGTGGCGCTCGAGCCGCAAACCGACGACGGCGAAGAGAGCTACGCCCCGATCGCCTACCTGGCTGACGACAGCACCGAGCCGACGCGCGTGATCGAATCGCACCGGCGAGACTGGCTGGCTGGTGACGGCATCGCCAAGGCACTCGACGCGCTGGACGACCGCAGCCGCCGCATCGTCGAAGAGCGCTGGCTGAAGGTCAACGACGACAGCTCGGGCGGCATGACGCTGCACGACCTGGCCGGCGAGTACGGCGTCAGCGCCGAACGCATTCGCCAGATCGAGGTGGCGGCAATGAAGAAGATGCGCAAGGCGTTGGCCGAAGACGCGGCCTGACATTCACGCGCCGCTGAAAGAACAAACGGCCCTTCGGGGCCGTTTCCTTTGTTCCACCTTCTTTTTATCCCGCCGACGAGATCAGGTTCTTCAGGTCGGCAGCGAGCGCCTCGGCCCCGCTGCCGTACTTGGTGAAGAGCCGCAGCCTGCCAGCGTCGTCGAAGACGTACGAACCGGCGGTATGGTCCATCGTGTAGGTGTCGGCACTCTTGCTCGGCACCTTGGCGTAATACACCTTGAAGTCCTTCGCCGCCGCAGCGGTTTGCTCGAGTGTGCCTCGCAGGGCGATGAAGCTCGGGTCGAAAGCGGTGAGATAGGCCTTCAGCAGTTCCGGCGTGTCGCGCTCAGGGTCGATGGTGATGAAGACGCCCTGCACACGGTCGCCGTCCTTGCCGAGCGATTTCTTCACCTGGGCCAGTTCGGCCATGGTCGTCGGGCACACATCGGGGCATTGCGTGTAGCCGAAGAAGACGACCGTGAACTTGCCCTTGAAGTCGGCCATCGTGCGGATCTTGCCGTTCTGGTCGGGCAAGGACAGCTTGCTGCCGTAGTCGGCGCCGGTGATGTCAACGGCCGACAGAAAAGGTTTGGTCGACGCCTTGGGCTTGTTGTCGCAGCCTGCCAGCAAAGCAGCCGCACCCAGGAGCAGAAGTCGGCGTTGTTTGATCACAGCAGAGGGCCCAGGTAGTGATCCACCAGCAGCGCCGCGAACAGCAGCGAGAGGTGAAGAATCGAGAATCGGAAGGTGGTTCGAGCCAGCGCGTCCGAATAGTTCCGCCACAGCCTCCAGGCGTAGGCAATGAAGCCGGCACCGAGCAGCACCGCGGCCGCGAGGTAGATCACGCCGCTCATGCCGAAGATGAAAGGCAGCAAGGTCGCCGCAAACAGCACGAAGGTGTAGAGCAGCACCTGCAGCCGCGTGAACTCGGCGCCATGCGTGACGGGCAGCATCGGCAGGCCGGCACGGCGGTAGTCTTCCACGCGGTACAGCGCCAGTGCCCAGAAGTGCGGCGGCGTCCACAGGAAGATGATCAGGCACAGCATCAAGGCCTCGGGCCCGACGTCGCCACGCATCGCGGCCCAGCCCAGCACCGGTGGCATCGCGCCCGACGCGCCACCGATGACGATGTTCTGTGGCGTCAGCGGCTTCAGCACGACGGTGTAGATCACCGCATAACCGACGAAGGTGGCGAAGGTGAGCCACATGGTCAGCGGGTTCACGAAGAAATACAGCAGCGCACTGCCAGCGGCGCACAGCACGGCCGAGAACGCCAGCGTCTGCGTGTTGGTCAGCTCGCCCTTCGCAGTGGGCCGCCAGGCGGTCCGCGCCATCTTGGCGTCGATGTGCTGCTCGACCACGCAGTTGAACGCGGCCGCGGCCGCGGCTACCAACCAGATGCCGGCCGTGGCAGGCAAGACCAGCCGCCAATCGGGCACGCCCGGCACGGCCAGCAGCATGCCAATGACCGCGCAAAACACAATCAGCTGCACCACGCGCGGCTTGGTCAGCGCATAGAACTGCCGCACCGGCGACATGCGCGGCGCTGTGGAAATGGGGGTGCTGAGGGTTTCGGACATGGCGGCAGGCGGATGGGGCATTTTACGAGGCGGACCTTGCCTGCCAAGCCCGCGCCAGCATCACCGCCAGCAAGGTAATCAGCGCGGCCGCGCCGGCCGTGTGGGCCAGTGCGGCGATCAGCGGCCAGCCCAGCACCACGTTGCTCAAGCCGCTGGCAAATTGCCACACCGCTACGGCGACGAGTGCTGCAGCCCAGCGCCGCTGCGCCGGCTCATGGCTCGCGTAGAGGCGCCAGGCCAACATCAGCATGGCGGCAAACACCACTGCAGCGCCGATGCGGTGCATGTAGTGGATTGCGGTGAGCGCGGCGAAGGGCAAGAAGCCGCCGTTCTTGCCGGCACCCAGTTCCCGCAACACGGTGAAGCCGTGGTCGAAATCCATCTCCGGCCACCAGTGGCCTTGGCAGGTTGGGAAGTCGGTGCAAGCCAGCACCGCATAGTTCGTGCTGACCCAACCGCCCAGAGTGATCTGGAGCACGCTCAACACAAACACCGCCCAGACTCCCAACTGCACACCTCGCGACAACCGCAGCGCTGCGCGTTCATAAGCCTGGCTCTGCACGGCCAGCAACACCAGCAAGCCGAGCCCGCCGAGCAGATGCGCCGTGACGATGGCCGGGTACAGCTTCATGGTGACCGTGAGCGCACCAAAAGCCCCCTGCAGGCAAACCCACACCAGGGTCGCCATGGCCCACCACGGTGAGAGGGCCGCATGTTCACGCTTGACGCGCCAACTGGCCACCGCCAGCACGGTGATGAGCAAGCCAACGACGGTGGCGAG
>Ga0307515_10018830_pt1 | contig 12464 bp, 16 predicted proteins | sample 17_EM_MG_FD_194513 | JGI IMG/M metagenome (GOLD analysis project Ga0307515, IMG submission 194513) | Populus trichocarpa ectomycorrhiza microbial communities from riparian zone in the Pacific Northwest, United States - 17_EM | ecosystem: Host-associated > Plants > Roots > Unclassified | place...
CTTCAGCGTGAGAACTTGCGGGCCGGCCAGTTCATACGTCTTGCCGATCGTCGAATCGTCGTCCAGGCACCTGACGATCGCCGCGGCCACGTCCTGCACCCAGACCGGCTGGAAGCGCGCGTCGGCGCCCGCCAGCGGCATCAGCGGGAACACCGCCTGCAACTGCGCGAACAGGTTCAGAAAGCGGTCGTGCTCGCCGAAGATCACCGAGGGGCGCAGGATCGTCAGATCGAGGCCCGCATTCATCAGCGCAGCCTCGCCGGCGGTCTTCGAGCGCAGGTAGCGGCTCGGCGGATTCGGGCCATTCGTCACCACACCCAAGGCGCTGACATGCACGACCCGCTTCACGCCCGCCGCCGCACACGCCCTCGCGAGCGTGCGCGGCAGCGCCACGTGTGCGCGCTCGAACTGCGCCTCGCTGCCGTGCAGGATCGCGACCAGGTTGATCACCGCGTCGCGCCCGTGCAGCAGCGCGGTGAGCTGCGCCTCGTCGTGCACATCGGCATCGACCAGCCGAACGGTCGGCAGCAACTGCAGATGCTTTGCGCGCTCCGGCCGGCGGCTCGGCACCAGCACTTGCGCGCTGCCGCCACCCGAGCGCTCGACCAGCAGGCCGCAGACGCTGCGACCGACGAAGCCGGTGCCGCCGAGAATCAGGAGGTTGTCGTTCATCGCGTGGGCTGCCCGCTCCGACGCAGGGTTCGGATTCCAGCAGAATGATGCACCACACGCGCAGCACATGAACAAACCCGCTTCCAGACACACCGGCTTCACGTTGATCGAATTGATGGTGGTCGTGGCGATCGTCGCGATCCTCGCCGGCATCGCGATGCCGAGCATCCGCGCGCGCCTCGTGCGCGACCAGATCGTCGAGGCGATGAAGATCGCCGAGATCGCGAAGGCGCCGGTCGCGGCGCTGTGGGGCGTGACGAAGACGATGCCGGCCGACAACGCCGCCGCCGGGCTGCCGGCCGCCGACAAGATCGTCGGCAACTTCGTCACCGCGGTCACGGTGGCCGACGGCGCGATCCACGTGACCTTCGGCAACAAGGCGAATGCGGCCATCACCGGCAAGACGCTGAGCCTGCGGCCGGCGGTGGTCGAAGACACGCCCGTCGTGCCGGTCGCCTGGGTCTGCGGGCACGCGGCGGCGGTCAACAAGATGGTCGCGAAGGGCGCCGACCGCACCGACATCGAGCCGAACCTGCTGCCGTTGAACTGCAAGGCGGGCGGGTGACGCGATGACACCACTGCCGTTGCGATTGATGCCGGGAGATGATCTTCGGCGCGCGCTCGAAGCGGCGGTCGCCGGTGAAGGCTGCAGCGCCGCGTTCGTGCTCTCGGGCATCGGCAGCCTGCGTTTGACGAAGCTGCGGCTGGCCGGCGCCGAGCACACGATCGACATCGCCGGTGATGTCGAAATCCTCACGCTCTCGGGCAGCATCGCGATCGGCGGCTCGCACCTGCACGCGAGCGTGGCCGACGCGAGCGGGCGCGTGCACGGTGGCCACGTCGCCTACGGCTGCAGCGTGCGCACGACCGCCGAGGTGCTGCTCGCGCTGCTGCCCGGCTGGCGTTTCACGCGCGAGACCGACCCGGCGACCGGCTTCGACGAGCTCATGCCGCAGCGCGCCGGCTGAGCCCATATTGGGGCCAATCCCGATGTGTTGGACAATCGAGGGTTCCTCCACTCGAAATCTCCCATGACCGGACTCGATCACCCGAACCTGCCGCAAGGCTATGTGCAACTCACCGAAGGCCGTGTCCGCACGACCGACCTCGTCTTCGGCAAGACCTCCACCGCCTGGACCGAACCGCACGCGTTCGTCGTCAGCAGCGCGGTCGGCGAAGACGGCATCAAGGTCGCACGCCGCGTGCCGGCCGAATCGAAGAGCGCACGCGTTCGCTCCTGATCGCGCTCGGGCCGGTGCACCGCGAACGCGGGGTTGACCCTTCGCGCTGCGTTCGCGACCATGCGCTTCAAGCCGACCCTTCGGATGAACCCATGAACCAGCCCGCACCACGCCGCCAGCCCGCCTCGTCGCCGCATCTCGCGGCCGATGAACTGCAGATCCTCAACTGGCTGCGTCTGCGGCGCGAGCTGGCCGAGTTGCATGCGCGGCTCGAGTACCTGAAGCTGATGGTGAGCCTGGGCGTCTCGAAGTAGCTCAACCCCTGCGCACCACCGGTTCGAGAAACTGGTGGTCGCTGGCGATGCGGCCGTCTGCGGCGAGCCGCAAGAAGTCCAAACCCAGCGACGAGACCTCGCCCGCGGCGGTGACCATCTCCCAGTGAAACTTCACGCTGCCGTGGTGGCTGTCGGCATCGCCGCAGCTGCGGAACGTGTGGCCGGTGTCGCGCACCCACTTCTCCCACGCGATCGTCACGCGCTGTTCCATCGCGGCGTGGCCGTGCATCTCCATCGACGGCGTGTAGTGCGCGCAGTCTTCTGCCCACAGCGCGGCGATCTGCGCACGGCGCGCCGATGCGTCCGGTTCGTTCCACATCGCGACGTAGCGCGTGACGAGCTCGGTGATGGTCGCGTTCATGCGGTCTCCTTCTGCATGTCCATGATCCAGTTCGTCTCCCACGCGGTTTCGGCTCCCGCACCCGGCAGCGCGAAGGCCTGCTCCCAGCGCGCGGCATCGGCGCCGCGGGTCCAGATGAAGCGCACCTTGACGGCGCGGCCGGCGTCGGTGTCGTCGCCGTAGAACTCGCCGCGCTCACCGTCGAATCCGCCGTGCACCGGTGGCTGCAGTCGGCCGTCGCCGCTGTTGATCCAGTAGATCGCCCACTGGTTCGTGAGCCGGTCGAGCGAGCGCACCGTCATGCCGGTGAAGCCGCGGGTCGGGAAGCTCGTCTCGTCGACGCTGACGCTGCCGTCGAGCAAGGTCTGGCCGTTCAGCGTGGCGGGGAATTCGTCCCACTCGGCGCAGCCGGTCAGGCGCTCGCGCAGGCGGCGGTTGGTGAGTGTCCAGTGGCCGCGCAGGAAGTCGAAGTCGTGCGGGCGGCCGATGAAGCGGGGGTCGGTGGTCATGAATTCTCCTGGGTCAAAAGCGTGAGCGTGGGGTGGGCGTGAGGCGCAAGAGCTGGATCGGTGCGAGCGGCCCGTGCGCGAGCGCTTCCGTGAGTTGCGTGCAGGCCTGCAGGCCGGTGAAGCGCGCGAGCCAGACGGTGAGCGATTCGCCTTCGCGTACCGGCAGTCGCGCAAAGGTGTTGGGGCTCGGCTCGGTCTCGTAGCGGGCGACGAGCTGACCGCCCGTTTGCGCGATCGACATCGCATGGTCGCGATGGGGCACATCGACGATCGCGAGCACCGCGCCGTCGCGCCGAACGCCTGCGCCGCGCTGCCACGCATCGATCGGCATCGCGCCATCGACGACGGGGCGCAGCAGCAACACGTTGTCCGAGTCGATCATCGTCGCGTTCGCCGCAGCGCGATGCGCGCGCCAGACCGGCCCGTCGTAGAACGCCGCGAGCGCCTGCGCGCGCGCCGGCATGCTCGCGAAGCCGCGCAGCCAGACGAAGCGATCCGGATCGTCGAGGTCGCGGAACTGGCCGAGCACGGTCATGCCGAGCGCCTCCTGCGTCTCGACGAACTCGCGGTCGAACAGTGCAATCAGGTCGTCGCGCCGGCCGGGATGCAATGTGTACTGCCGCAGCTCGACGATGGCGTGGGGTGTGTGAATGTCCATGCCGCGACTCTGCGCCGCGATACATGCCATCGCCTGTCATGTATTTCTGCGAGACTGCGCGAATGCACGCGAGCCGCCTGTTGTCGATCCTGATGTTGCTGCAGGCGCGCGGCCGCCTCAGTGCGCAGACGCTTGCGCGCGAGCTCGAAGTCTCGGTGCGCACGATCCATCGCGACATCGATGAGCTCAGCGCGGCCGGCGTGCCGGTCTGGGCCGATCGCGGGCGCAGCGGCGGCTTTCAGCTGCAGGAGGGCTGGCGCACGCGCCTCACGGGCCTCACCGAACCCGAGTCGCGCGCGCTGTTCCTCTCGGGCCTTGCCGGGCCGGCGGCCGAGCTGGGTCTTGGCGAAGCGGTCGCGTCGGCGCGGCTCAAGGTGTTGGCGACGCTGCCACCGGAGTGGCAGGCCGATGCGCAGCACCTCAGCGCGCGCTTCCACCTCGACGCGGTCGACTGGTTTCGCAGCGCCGCGCGCACCGAGCACCTCGGCGCGGTTGCCGATGCGGTCTGGCGCGAGCGCCGGCTGGCGATCGTCTACGAGAGCTGGAACGGCGTGCGCGAGCGCGAGGTCGAGCCGCTCGGGCTCGTGCTGAAGGCGGGCATCTGGTACATGGCCGCGCGTGCCGGCGAACGCGCCGAGCCGCGCACCTACCGCCTGAGCAACATCCGCGCGCTATCGGCCTCGGATCAGCACTTCAAGCCGCCGCGCGACTTCGACCTCGCCGCGTACTGGCAGGCGTCGACGCGCCGTTTCGAGACAGGCCTGTACCGCGACACGGCCGAGCTGCGTGTCTCCGCGCGCGGGCTGCGGCTGTTGCGCGAGTTCAGCAGCGCGGTGGCCGACGCGATCGACGCGACGGTCGAGAAAGACAAGGCCGGATGGTCACGTGTGACCGTGCCGATCGAGTCGATCGAGCATGCGGCCGATCAGTTGATCAACCTCGGTGCCGATGTCGAGGCGCTCGCGCCACCGGCGCTGCGCGCGAGGCTGCGCCTGACGGCAATGCGGCTGACCCGGCTTTACGCCGCAGTCAGCCGCACGCGGGCGAAGGCGACTTAGCCGCGCTGCGCGAGCAGCTCCTGCTTGCGCGCCGCCAACTGCGCGCCAAGCGCGAGCATGTCGAGGTTGGTCTTCTTCGCCATTGGGAACATTTCGGTCTGCTCTTCCTTGACGTGGTGCTTGACGTATTCCGACAGCACCTTGACCTTCGCGTCGAACATCTCGCCGTCGGGCTCCTTGCCCTCGACCTGCGCGATCAGATCCTTCATCGTCGCGTGTTCCACGACCGCTTCGGGAACCAGTTCCTTGTCCTTCGACGCCGCCCTCACAGCGGGGTAGAAGATCTCTTCTTCGCATTGCGCGTGCACCGAGAGCTCGGTGCAGATCTCGGTCACGAGCTTCTTCTTCACGCTCGGCGCGCGCGCTTTCTCATAGGCCGCGAACAGTTCGCTGACGGCTTTGTGGTCGGCCTTCAGCAGCGCGGTCGCTTCTTGGGGTTGGGTCTTCTTTGCAGCAGTTGCCATGGTGATCTTTCGAATGATTGGGGTGAAGGGTCAGTGCACGAACAACGCGATCAGGATGATGATCGGGATGGGTATGCCGAGAAAGAACAGAAGGAGGGATCGCATCGCTGTCTCCTGGGTGAGTTGATGAACGAAAGGAACTCAAGCGTCGCGCTGGCGGCCACCTGCGGTCGCGGCGAGGCTTGCGACGAACGCGCCGATCAGCAGCGAGACGAACAGCCACAGCGCGCCGTAGGCCGAGGCCTTGCGTGCCTTGTCTGCTGCTTCGGCGGCGGCCGCCTTCGCGTCGCGCAGCGCGGTCTGCATGCGCGCGAAGGTGTCGGTGACGCGCTTCTCGGCGTCGGCTTGCGCGAGGCCGGTGCGCTGCGCGACCAGCTGACCGAGGTAGCGCGTGTCATCGGCCGGCAGTGCGCCGGCCTGGACGCCGCTGGCGAAGATGCGCGCGGCTTCGGCGGCCGGCGGCGCTGCATCTGCGGTGCCAGTCGGTGCTGCGCTCGCATCCTTGCGGAACAGCGTGTCGACGAAGTACGCGCCCGGGGTGGTGACGCTGGTGGCGCCGCGCTCGGAAGCCGCCATCGCCGCGCCGCCCGCGCCGGCACCGCCCGCGACAGTCGCACCCGCCTGTGCACCACCGGCCACGATCGAGCCGATCACCGAGCCCAGCAACGCCGCCGTCGCCAGCGACGCGATCGCCCACGCCAGAAAGCCGTGCGCGGTGTCGCGGAAGTAGACCTCGTCGGTGTGCACCGCCGCCCACTTGGTGCGCAGCCGGCCTGCCAGGTAGCCGCCCATGCCCGAGGCGACGATCTGCGTGAAGCTGATCCACAGGATGGTCGAGACGCCGAAGGTCGCAGCCGTGATGCCGGCCTGCGCCCACGGCGACACCGACGACAAGCCCAGCCCCGTGCCGAGGATCAGCAGGATCAGCGACAACGCCGCCGCCGCCGCCGCGCCCGCCAGGATCGCGCCCCACGACACCGCGCTCGCATGCTGCGGCGCCGCAATCGGCAGGTTCGCGGCCCCGCCGCGTTCGAGCGGCAAGCGGTCCGAGGGCAGGGCGGTGGTCAGGGCCATGGCGTATCTCCGAGAGGTTGAAGTGGGCGAATGATCGATGCGCGTGCTCGCGGCGTGCGTGGGACGTTCAAGTCACTCGATGTAGGAGAAAACCTGCGCCGCGATGTGCACTCGGCCGCTGGTGCGAAGCGCGGCCGCCGTCGACGATCACGTCAGTCCATCGCAGCTCGCAGTCCACCACCATGAACGACGTTTTCGACCCCGCCCAGCTCGAAGAAGGCGCAGCCCACCCGCGCGGCGCCAGCTTCACCGGCGAGGGCGTGAACTTCGCCATCTTCTCGGCGCACGCGACGAAGATCGAGGTCTGCCTGTTCGACGAGAGTGGTGCGAACGAGATCGCGCGCATCGCGTTGCCCGAGTACACCGACGAGGTCTGGCACGGCTTCATCCGCGGCCTGCAGCCGGGCCAGCGCTACGGCTATCGCGTGCATGGGCCGTATCAGCCCGAGCTCGGCCACCGCTTCAACCCGAACAAGCTGTTGATGGATCCGTATGCGAAGGCGCATGCCGGCGAGCTGATCTGGTGCGACGAACTCTTCGGCTACACCGTCGGTCACGCCGACGGCGACCTCAGCTTCGACGAGCGCGACAGTGCGCCCTTCGTGCCGAAGTGCGTGGTCGTCGACTCGCACTTCGCGTGGAAGCAGCGGCACGGCGTGCGCGTGCCCTGGGACCGCACGGTGCTGTACGAGACCCATGTGCGCGGCTTCACGAAGCAGCACCCCGATGTGCCCGAGACATTGCGCGGCACCTTCGCCGGCCTGGCGCAAGACGTGGTGATCAACCACATTCGCGATCTCGGCGTGACCAGCGTCGAACTGCTGCCGATCCAGACCTTTCTGAACCAGCCCTTCCTCACCGACAAGGGCCTGACCAATTACTGGGGCTACGACACCATCGGCTTCTTCGCCGCCGATCCGCGCTACTCGGCCGACCCCGGCATTACCGACATCGACGAGTTCAAGGCAATGGTCGACCGCTTTCACGAGGCCGGGCTCGAAGTCATTCTCGACGTCGTCTACAACCACACGCCCGAAGGCAACGAGATGGGACCGACGCTGTCGTTCAAGGGCATCGACAACGCGAGCTACTACCGCCTGATGCCAGAGGAGCCGCGCTTCTACATCAACGACACCGGCACCGGCAACACGCTGAACCTGAGCCACCCGCGCGTGCTGCAGATGGTGACCGACAGCCTGCGCTACTGGGTCGCCGAGATGCACGTCGACGGCTTTCGCTTCGACCTCGCGACCATCCTCGCGCGCGAGCCGCATGGCTTCGACGAAGGCGGCGGCTTTCTCGACAGCTGCCGCCAAGACCCGGTGCTCTCCAGCGTCAAGCTGATCGCCGAGCCGTGGGACTGCGGGCCCGGCGGCTACCAGGTCGGCCGCTTCGCGCCCGGCTGGGCCGAATGGAACGACGGCTTTCGCGACACGGTGCGCTCGTTCTGGAAGGGCGAGGAAGGCACGGTGCCCGCGCTCGCGCGCTGCCTCGCCGCGAGTGGCGACAAGTTCAACCACCGCGGCCGGCGGCCCTGGGCGAGTGTCAACTTCATCACCGCGCACGACGGCTTCACGCTCGCCGACCTGGTGAGTTTCAACGACAAGCACAACGACGCGAACGGCGAGCACGGCCGCGACGGGCACAGCGACAACCGCTCCTGGAACTGCGGCGCCGAAGGCCACACCTCCGACGCCGAGGTGATCGCGTTGCGCGCGCGCCAGCAGCGCAACCTGCTCGCCACGCTGCTGCTCGCGCAAGGCACGCCGATGCTGCTGGCGGGTGACGAGTTCGGCCGAAGCCAGCAGGGCAACAACAACGCCTACTGCCAGGACAACCCGATCTCGTGGGTCGACTGGCGCGGCATCGATGCGCACGGTGAAGCGCTCACCGCGTTCGTCAAGAGCGTGACCGCGCTGCGCGACAGCCTGCCGGTGCTGCGCCGCGCGCGCTTCCTGACCGGCGAGTGGGACGAGGCGCTGCAGGTCAAAGACCTCACCTGGGTCGGCGCCAACGGCGTCGAGATGCAGGCCGAGCAATGGGACGACGAACGCACGCTGTGCTTCGGCATGCTGCTCGATGGCCGCGCTCCGCGCTCCGGCATCGCCCGCAAGAGCGCCGACGCGAGCGCACTGCTGGTCTTCAACGCCTGGCACGACGCGGTCGAGTTCGAGCTGCCGGCCGCGCCCGATGGCGCCGCGTGGGTGCGCGTGCTCGACACGGCCGCGCCCGAACCCGGGCCGCCGCCGATCTTCGAGAGTGGCGCGACGTATCTCGTCACCGGCCGCTCGCTGCTCGTCTTCGCCGGCGGCGCGCCGGCAGCCACCGATTCTTCGCCCGAGGACACCTGATCATGATCGAGCTCTCAGCCCCCGGCACGCAGGCCGACGACGGCATCACGCCACCCCGCGAGCCCAGCCCCGAGGCCGTCGCACCCGGCCCGCTCGCGCGGCCACCGACCGTGCGCTCGGGCGACTGGTGGCCCGGCGGCATGGGCCACCCGAACAGCGCCGGTTCGCAGGGCGGCATGCGCTACGCGTACTTCGCGCGGGCCTGTCGTCTCGCGATCGAACGCGGTGGCGTGGTCACGCTGTACGACACGCTGGACCATGAACTCGGCGGCGTCGCACCGTCGCATAGCCTGAGCGGCGGCTTGCGCTTCACGAGCCCTCGCGGGCCGGTCGAGGTGGCGGGCCTGCCGGTCGCGGCCAACTGAGAGCAGCCGGCAAGCGATTGAGGCCTGAGAGCACGACTGCGACTCAGCGAGGCGGCTCACTCATGTGAGTATCCCGCTTCTCGCTGGCTGCGCAATGCGAGCACGAACACGGTATCGATCGCGGTGGCGTATCGGTACAGCGCGACGTAGCCGCGCGCGCGCTTGCCGATGATCAGTTCGCGCAGTTCGCCGGCCGCAGGTCGCCCGATCAGCGGGCTGGTTTCGAGCACGGAGATCGCGGCGATGATCTCGCGGATGCGCGCCGCTGCGCCGTCGAGGTCGTGACGCGCGACATGGTCGAAGATGCGATCGAGGTCGTTGCCGACCTCGGGTGCCAACTCGATCCTCGCCACTGTCAGCGTGCCAGCTTGCGCACGCGCGGGCGTGGGCCGGGCTTGCCGGTCAGGCGATCTTCGAGGTGGCTGCGCATCTCGTTCCACGAGATCGTCTTGCCCGACGCGACGATCGCTGCGTAGCGCTGCTCGGCCACGCCGTGAAACTCGGCCTGGCGCTCGGCCTGCTCGGCCTTCTCGGCGATCGCCGAAACGATGAAGTTGTGCGCCGTCGTGCCGGCGCGCTCGGCCGCGGCGGCGACGCGTTCTTTCAGGTCTTCGGGCAGGCGGATCGTGGTGGTGGTCATCTCAGCTTCTCCAGCGATCGTATCAATGTAGCACAACTGTGCTACATCACCGCCCCCAACGCCCAAGGCACGAACTCGTTCTGCCCGTACCCGTGCACCTCGCTCTTGGTCTTGTCGCCCGACGCGGTGCGCAGCATCAGCCGAAAGATGCGCTCGCCCATCTCGTCGATCGTCGCGCTGCCGTCGATCACCTCGCCGCAGTTGATGTCGATGTCGTCTTCCTGCTTGACCCACAGCGCGGTGTTGGTGCTGAGCTTCAACGACGGTGACGGCGCGCAGCCGTAGGCCGAGCCGCGGCCGGTGGTGAAGCAGATCAGGTTCGCGCCGCCTGCGACCTGGCCGGTTGCGCTGACGGGGTCGTAGCCGGGCGTGTCCATGAACACCAGGCCCTTGGTCGTGACCGGCTGCGCGTACTCGAACACGTCGGTCAGGTTCGTGGTGCCGCTCTTCGCGATCGCACCGAGGCTCTTCTCGAGGATCGTCGTCAGCCCGCCGGCCTTGTTGCCGGCCGAGGGGTTGTTGTCCATCTCCTGGTCGTTGCGCGCGGTGTACTGCTCCCACCACTTGATGCGCGCGATCAGCTTGTCGGCGATGGTCGGGTTGACCGCGCGGCGGGTCAGCAGGTGTTCGCCGCCGTAGATTTCGGGCGTCTCCGACAGGATCGCGGTGCCGCCGTGGCGCACCAGCCGGTCGACCGCAGCGCCGAGCGCCGGGTTCGCGCTGATGCCGGAGTAGCCGTCGCTGCCGCCGCACTGCAGCCCGACCGTGATGTGCGCGGCGCTGACTGGCTCGCGTTGCGCGTGGTTCGCTTCTTCGAGCAGCCACTGAACGAGCTCGATGCCATGCGCAACGGTCTTCGCGGTGCCGCCCGTTTCCTGGATGTTGAAGGTATGGAACTGCGTGCCGGTGGAAAGACTCTCCTGCTCCATCAGCCCCGAGATCTGGTTCGTCTCGCAGCCCAGACCGACGACGAGGATGGCTGCAAAGTTCGCATGCTTCGCGTACCCGCCCAGCGTGCGCCGCAGCACCTGCAGCGGCTCGCCGGCGCTGTCGGTCGCGCAGCCGGCGCCGTGCGTCAATGCGATCACGCCGTCGACGTTCGGATACTTCGCCAGCGCCTCGGGGTGGATGTCGCGCCGGAAGTGGTCGGCGATCGCGCGTGCGACCGTCGCCGAGCAGTTCACCGAGGTCAGCACGCCGATGTAGTTGCGCGTCGCGATGCGGCCGTCCGGCCGCACGATGCCCATGAACGTGGCCGGCGTGTCGACGAACGCGGTCGCATGCGTGCCGGTGCTCGCCGCGTAGTCGCGCGCGAAGCTGCTGAACTCCAGGTTGTGCGTGTGCACGTGCTGGCCGGCCGCGATCGCTTGCTTGGCGGTGCCGATGATCTGGTTGTAGCGCCGCACGGGCGCGCCTTGCGCGATAGCGCGGACTGCGATCTTGTGCCCCGGCGGCACGAGGCCGATCACGGTCACGCCCTCGCTCGCCAGCACCGTGCCGCCGACGAGTTGATGCCGTGCGATCACGACATCGTCGGCGGGGTGAATGCGGATGACGAGCGGGTCGGTCATGGCGAACTCCTCAACCGTCGATCAGGGCAGGGTCCCAGGCGAAGACGCGCTGGTCCTGCTGACCCAAGCCTTCGATCCCGAGCTTCATCGTGTCGCCCGCCTTCAGATACCACGCTGTCGGCTTCTGCCCCATGCCCACGCCCGGCGGCGTGCCGGTGCTGATCAGGTCGCCGGGCATCAGCGTCATGAAGCGGCTGATGTAGCTCACGAGATGAGCCACGCCGAACACCATCGTCTTCGTGCTGCCTTTCTGCACCTTCTTGCCGTTGACCTCGAGCCACATCGAAAGCGCCTGCGGGTCGGGCACCTCGTCGGTCGTCACCATCCATGGGCCGACCGGGCCGAAGGTGTCGCAGCCCTTGCCCTTGTCCCAGGTGCCGCCGCGCTCGATCTGGTATTCGCGCTCGGAGATGTCGTTGACGACGCAGTAGCCGGCCACGAACTTCAGCGCATCGGCCTCGCTGACATAGCGCGCCTTCGTGCCGATGACGACGCCGAGCTCGACTTCCCAGTCGGTCTTGACCGAGCCCTGCGGGATCACGACCGGGTCGTTCGGCCCAATCAGCGCGCTGATCTGCTTCGTGAACAGCACCGGCTCGGCCGGCACCGGCAGGTTCGATTCGGCGGCGTGGTCGGCGTAGTTCAGGCCGACGCAGATGAACTTGCTCATGCCGCTCCACGGCACCGCGATGCGGCCCGGGTTCGCCACCACGGGCAGCGATGCGAGGTTGATCTCGCGCAGGCGCTGCAGGCCGTGCGGTGTCAGCGTGTGCGCGGTGATGTCGGCCAGTTCGCCCGACAGGTCGCGCACCACGCCCTGCGCGTCGACCGCCGCGGGCTTCTCTGCGCCCTTGGCGCCGTATCGCATCAACTTCATGTTCGTGTTCCTTGGTTGAGTGTGGTCGTGATGATCAGTTGGACCAGCCGCCGTCGATGATCTGCGCGGTGCCGGTCGTGAAGCCCGATTCGTCGGAGGCAAGGTACACGGCCAGCGCCGCGATCTCGGCCGTCGTGCCCACGCGGCCCATCGGCTGGCGCGAGACGAACCAGGCTTCGGCCTGCTCGATGGTCTGGTTCGTCGATTGTGCGAGCGCGGCCATGCGGTCGCGCAGCGAGGGCGATTCGACCGTGCCGGGGCAGATCGCGTTGCAGCGCACGCCCTTCGTGATGAAGTCGGCCGCGATCGATTTCGTCATGCCGATCACCGCGGCCTTGGTCGCGCCGTAGACGAAGCGGTTCTGCGCGC
>Ga0307515_10018831_pt1 | contig 12463 bp, 5 predicted proteins | sample 17_EM_MG_FD_194513 | JGI IMG/M metagenome (GOLD analysis project Ga0307515, IMG submission 194513) | Populus trichocarpa ectomycorrhiza microbial communities from riparian zone in the Pacific Northwest, United States - 17_EM | ecosystem: Host-associated > Plants > Roots > Unclassified | place...
GGAGGAACCTTTTTACAAGCTTCAACTTGGCCCTTAATACCAGCAAGGTGATACTTCAGACGAGTAATACCACCACCATTGATCCTTTTGCTACAATGAACACATATACTTGAGTTCTTTGCACCAATAACCACTTGCCCATGAGCCCATGCTGGATCATCTGATCTTGCTGGAGCTGAAGCCATAGAAGAAGCACCACTTGATGAGTTTTCAGCCATGTAATTTGATCTGAAAAAAATAAAACACAATTAATTTCAGCTATTACAGTTGGCTTCACAGTTCACACTTTAAATTTATTATTTGATACATTCGGTTTCATATAATAATTATGTATCCTTCCTTATAATTAATTATGGTTTGGTACATTTGGTTTCACAATTAGAATTTATGGTTGGATATTATAATTCTCAAAAAAACTATATAATCCGGTTATGGTCAAATTACTTATATTTTACACATATACATATAATAATTACATAGAAATTAATACAACATAGCAACAAACATATATATACTTTCAGTTTCATATAATAATTATGTATCCTTCCTTATAATTAATCTGGTCATGGTCAATCAAGTTACTTATATTATTAACTACCAGACTTAGCAACCTAGCAATTAATCCGGTTATTTTGTTCTTTGTTTCATGAATTCTAATCTTGACGTATGCAGTATAATTTATTCCTTTAAATGTAATATTCTTATCTAGGCTTAACTCTGTTTAACTTTAATCTTGATGTATGCAGATTGCGGTATAAATAAAACAGATCATTAACTCTGTTTTATCAATTTCATTTACTTAAAGAGCTCTAACTTGATTTGTATACGCTTGTGCACAGATCATCATAAAACATCAAAGCAGCATTCAATTTCAGATAAAGCTTCAAAGTTCAAACTAGCTAGCCAAGCCCGGTGAAGCAATAAAATGATAAATACAATACAAAGTTTCAAACCCAACAGTAAGATTATATACAAAGAAAAAGATTGCATGCGTTTTCCATTTCAGAATATTAAATTAGATACAAAGAAAGACCAAATTAAATACAAAATTTATGAGAAAGGTATTTGGCATTAACGTTCCAGCAGTGTAATAGAACTGAGTTCATGCGTTTTCCATTTCCCATTTGAACTTAAAGAGAGAGAAAAGATTGCACCTTAGCTCTGCAGAGACAATTATTCGAGAAGGAGCGAATGGCCACAATTAGTCCGTGTGAGTCTTCTGGTTCTGTGTGATATAATCTTTACGAGGAGGTTAAGAATTCTCTGAAATTCATTGATAATTCTTTTCCAGGTTCCAGGGGGGCTCCTTCTCTTTTTTGTCGATCGAGCCGCTTCGGTTGGGAAGTCAGGTTGCAGGAGCAGCAGTGCAGTATGCAAGAGCAAGACAGCAACAAAGAAGAGGGAAGATTGAAGGGGGAGTTCATGAAAGACAAGATGTCGATTGTAATTGTTTTGGTTGGGAACTTGAGAGTTGAGTCTGCGAGGAAGAGAAATTAGGGATTTGGTTTTTAGTTTAGACTTCAGAGAAAAAGAGCATTTATACGTGGGTCGGTGGGTGTAATGTGTAGTGTGTAGTTAATGAAAATGAATCGGGTTCAATTTTGAGTCTTTGACTTTGACTCGGTGGCTTTAACCTGAAACGGAACACATTGAATTCAGCCAGAACGTTCCAGCCAGAATTTGACCAGAAAATCCGGATCAGGCCGAGATTTTAAGCGAGGTGAAAATTGTTCTGTTTTGTTTCGTTTTTTGAACTGGTACTAGATGTTTCAGGCATTCCGGCCGAAACGGAATGAAATTGACAATTTTGATCACAAGTCTTGGTAGTCTGTTGGTACGTGGATGCGAGTGTCTACATAGTTATAGCACCATTACTCGCATTGTGGAATTGAGACTATTCTTTTGCATTGCAGAATAGGTGTTGGTGTGTGAACCATAGGTAATAAATCTGGATTGGCCTGACAGGTCAACCCGGGATCTGGTCAGCTTGGTGGCTGGACCAGTCAGGGTAAGACAAAAGATCGATTAGTGTAAAAACCTGGCAAAACCTAGTCGATCCGGTGGGTCGACCCATGACCCGGGCGAACCCGGACAATATATATATTTTTTTCAAATGTGGTTTTTCTCCTAGACCCCTCTTTTTTCATATTTTTAGTTGGTTATCCTTTTCAAAGTTCACTATAAATACTAGAAGAATGTTTTATTTTTCAATGTGGGATTTGAAATCTTTTAGTATATATATTTTATATTCCCAAGAAAAAAATTATTTTTTAATGTGAGATTTAAAGCCCTTTAGTATATATATTCTATGTTCACAAGAAAAAAATTATGTTTTTTCAATATGAAATAAAAAAACTTTTTGATTTAAATACTTCAACTTAAAATGATAACATAATATCTTTTCAATGTGAGATTTGAAAGATTTGAAACCCTTTAGTATATACACTTTATATTCACAAGCAAAAAAAAAAAAAATTAATATGAGATTTGAAGCCCTTTATTATATATACTTTATGTTCCCAAGAAAAAAATTATGTTTTCAATGTGGGATTTGAAGCTCTTTAGTATATATACTCTATGTTCACAAGAAAAACATTATGTTTATTTAATGTGGGATGAAAAACTTTTTTGAAAAGGATAACATAATATCTTTTCAATGTGATATAAAAAACTTTTTGATATATTCTTTTAAACTTCATTATTTACAACATATATAGTCTATATTTACATGAATTGTTTCTTAATTTTTTCATATGAAATATTAAAATTTTAAATATTTTTTTTTAATTTTTCCAGGTTGACCCGTGTAACCTATGATCCGACTCCTTGACCGGGTCAACTCCTGGATCGGGTTTGATAACTATGGTGTGAACGTGATGCCCTTGAAGACAGTATAAACAATGTTTATCAATACAAGTTACTTGGCTGTCTCTTTTTTCGTTTAAGTGATTTGCCCTTGATTGTTGTTATGAATGTTACTAGGGTGTTTACAATCCTGTTTGGTCTAGTTTGGGCTAAAAAAATCCAACTGAATTGGGAAATGATATTTCTTGAAAATATGACCCGTACCAAATTGAAAACCAGTTTGGTTTGGTCAAGTTTGGTTTTTTGACATTAAAAATCATAAAACTAAAAAGTGCTTATGAAGTTTTGTTATTTTTAATTTCAGATTTGAAAATGAAAATAATTCCATCCATCTATATCAATTTTTCCATTAGTTGCCTTTAAATTCATTATTGGTTCAACTTTCAGTTTATGTAAATAGAATACATGAATTTTAGTCTTCTTCATTTTAATAAACTAACTTTTTTATTATTTTAATAAAATGACTAATTTTTCATTTTTCAATATGATTTTCTTTTAGTAAGAAAGCACCTTCTAAAATAAGTTGTGTTTGTATGATATAAATGAAAATAATTTTTTTTTTAAGATGTAAACTCTTTTTGTACTATTAAAATATTTATTATTTTAATTAAATAAATGAATATCATATGATTGCAGTATAAATGAAAAAACTTACAAATATTGTTACATATAGAATTTGATTGACACAATTGAAAAAGTTGGCATATATAAAAAATAAAATTCGAAGTTCAATTGAGAAAAACTAAAATTTGGTGCCCCAACATTGCATTTTTTTTCTTAAGTAAATATCTAGAGTATACATCATAAAAAAAAAAAAACAAAGCAATTAATTGAGTGAAAAATTTGAAAAAAAATGGTGTTCTCAAATAAATAAAAAACAAACTATAATTCATATACTATATCACACTCGATGAACTAATATGATAGATAAAGAGTAAAATTAAAAAAAAAATTATCATATAGTTTTATGGTAACTAAAAAACACTAACTAATCTTTAAAAATTATTGGGTAAGAAACTAATTATACCAAATGTAAGATACAAATCTCCTTATGACATCCTACTTAAGATAAGCTTTTTCGAGTTTGTTTTAAATGATGAAAATACTTATTATGCTTACATGCTAAAAGTTTGTTCAAACTAGTCACGTGTGTTTGTTATTTAAGGTAAAAGATTTTTGGTCTTAGACAATAATTTGACCTAGGCGCTCAATCCTTACTCTTGAAATATAAGTATTGCATCTGAGAGGATAATAATAGCTAATTAAGCTTTTCTCCATTCTATTTAATCATGTCCAAAATATGTACAAATGTCGTTACTCCTTATTGACGGGCTCTATAGGGTCATGTTGACACAACCCAGGTCTACTCATAATAATAGTGTATCTATTCTGAAACCCGAAAGTTTCTAAACAAACATTGGTAAATTTTAAACAATAATATTTACAAACAGAGATTAAAAGAATATTTACATGATATGTTTATTTTTAAAAAAATATGTTGAAAAAATTAAGGGTAAAAAATGATTATGATAGCCACCGCTCAACCTCTTTAGAATACTTGCAATATAAAGAAATTAGTTATTTTTCTCTAACTTTGTATAATAAATTTGTAAAGAAAAGAATGTTTTTTTTATGCAAACCTCGTGGATATAAAAATTCAAAAACTCACAGTCAAATAAACCTTTATACCAAAATTGTTGCACATATAAGAATGAAATAACCTAAGATAATATAATTCCCTAACTTAAATAGTCTTATAGTTGAAATTATATTTTAGAAAGGCTAGGATAACAATTAACACCCCTTAGAAATCTCATCTAGGAGAATCAAATTTGAAATTGATGTCCCTTTGTTTCCTTAATTAGTAAGGACAGTTTAATTTTAGCTTTAAATAATCTTCTCTAAGTAAAGAAGATTGTTGCCCTCGTTAATCTTCCTTATAGGACTAGAGAACTCTTCAAAATAAGTTATTGAACATTTTTGTATTATTAGAAAAAAAATCATTTCCATATAAAAATTCATAAGTTAAAAGACAACATATAACAAAACTCGTACAACACTTTTTAACATGTATTGTGATACCTTTCTGAAATTCAATTGACCTATAATAACTTAATTACTGGGACAACACACCAATTGTAATATAGAAAAAGACAATTAATTCTTTAAAAAGAAAACAAATTTATACAGAAATCCATCGAAATTTCTACCGAAATTTTAGCAGAGTTTTCCCTATACCGGGAAGTCCCAAGTTATCGATAACAACCTATTACAATTCTATTAATTATTATCTAATCACGATCCAATCATCCTAAGTCTCAATTCCAACAATCCACATCAACACAATCACAATTTTCTCAAACATTAATATAATATAAATGAAGTATTAAATGACACTAAATAAATAAATAGACTTACATGTAAAATATAAATACATTAAAATATAAATTAAGTTAATACATTCAATTTAAAATATATTAATACAATTTAAGTCACAACAGTTTCTTAAGATACAAAATACATGAACATTCAATTTAAACTAGATAACAAAATGATAGAAAGATCTAATATTCACTCCTAACATGAGTGTGACGGACCTGAAATAAATATAACATTGGATAATAAATATCATGGAAAAACAATATTAACATTGGTAATTAAGTAATTTATTCAAGACTAAAATTCATTCATACTTCTTAGAACTCCCCACTTGGTCCTTTTAGGATTTCTTTCTCATGAATTCACTAACATTTTTCCATTCCAGTATCAGTTTCTTACTAACATCATATATTAATACCAAAGAAAAATTTCTTCAAGAAAGTGCCAATGCCAATTTATTGGTATCATTAATTATTCTTCACTTGATAGCTAATCAAATCTTTTCTTTTCTAATAATCTTTGGATGGTAATGTCAATACTAATGAATCTTATTAGTATCATTAGTCTTCCATACCGAGACTGACCAATCATGTTTGTCATGAATGCTGATATCAATGTAACCCATTGATACCATTAATTATTCCTATACCAAATAGTTAATCAAGTTCCAACAATACCTTAAAATATCCTCGGAATTGCTAATGTCAAGGATCCTTCACATCATTAATCTCCATACCAAGAATAGAAAATCAAGTTTTCGTGGAAATGCCGATATCAATGTAGCCCATCGATATCATTAACTATTCTTAACCTGAATAGTTAATCAAGTTCAATATCCTCCATGTTCCATAGTGATCATGCCAAAGTTAACAAACTCTACTAACATTATTAGTCTCTCGTACTTAGGACCAACTAATCAAATCCAAAAAAATAATGATATCAATGGAACCCATTGATATCATTAACCATTCCTAATCGGGATAGTTAATCAAGTCTGTTTTCATTTCCCAGCCGTTTCATTAGGTGTTTTCTCTTTTTGGAAGCATATGTATATATAATCCAAAAATTAAAAAAAAAAACCATAATTACGTACATTTTAAAAGGATATAGGTATAGAACATCTACCTATTACATAAGCTTGACTCGCGCTCCCCTACTGTTGTTGTGCAGCTCCTGTGGTCCCTTTTGTATTCACAAGTATTCCACATTATTTCCTTTTAAAGTTACATTTCTCATAATAACAATAATAATAACAAATGTTGACCTCCCTTCAACAAATTTTCCTTAACATTTGTGTTTCCCATTACATCCTTTAAGATTTGTTCTTTATTTAATCATAGCTAATATTATAAATTTCAGTTTCGAACACGGCTTATTTTATTTGAACGCTAAGACACAACACTACACATTTTTTGAGGGAAAGAAACCTAATTCTGCCCCTAACGTGTCTAAATTTCTCGTTTTAGTAACTTGTCGAAACTGTTAGTAGGGGTTGCAGCCTAACCTCTTCTCAAAGTTTTACCTATATTTGGAGTTCTAGAACTCCAATTTAAGTGAGGTTAGTCTTGTTGGAAAGCTAACACCTTGGATATAACTTCTATGAAAAAACCTCTCCCAAATTCTATCAATTTGAGGCTCGAATCCTTTTTAGAATCTAGGGAGACGAATCTGTCCAATTTTCATCAAAGGTTTAATTGAACCTTCAAATATCTTCATTTCCCACTCTTCCTCCAAAACAATAATTTCTACATTATATGTATGGTAACCTCACTAAATGTGACCTTCTACAACATTCAATATATCCATTATTAACATACAAAATCTCAAAAACTCCTCCCTTTCTTTTAACCTTATATTGACCGAAACTTGGCCTAAGATAACCAAGTCCTTCTCATGCAATAATTATCTCCTCTAACCATTGTTCACATTATAAACAACACATCGCAAGCAATTTACAAGGAAAATCATAAATTCTCCTTTTCCAATTCCCTCTCCTAATGGCCGGCCACCTATGATTCTTTAACCATTGAATTTTCTTTGATATTTCTACATATTTTAAATTCAAAGCAATCTACAATACTCTAATTAATTTAATTTCACACAATTCTATATTTACCCCAAATTCTCCTAAAAAACCCTAGCTTATAGTCAAAATTAATACATCAATTTCTAATCGAATTCAAATTGGTTTGCATAATCAAGTTTAGGGCCCCTCACCTAGTGATAAACTGGAATTCGATCCTTAACTAGTCGAAATTTTTTTTACTCCTCCCTTTTTGCACACCAGCTTCACTTGTTTGACTCTTCTCTTCTGCTCCCAATTTCTTCACTTGTTTCTTATTAATTTCCTTGCCTAAAGATGTTTTCCCTACCAATTGATCTAAATATTGTATAAACATAACAAGTTTTAGTGTTTCTCTCTCAATTTTTGGTGGAAATTTTTTTTCTCTCCTCCCTCTTGTCTCCACTGCAACCAGCCTTAGGAGGAAGAAAAATGGGGTATTTATAGTATCATTTTTCTTAATTACACTTTGGCCTCACTTATTTAAATGTTTTATTTTTGCCCCATTCCTTTTTCTTTTTATAATTGGAGTTATATCTCTCTCTTTTTTTATCTATATTGTTTTCAGTTTAATATACAAGTTTATTTCCGAGGTTTACATGACTTGAAATTGTAACCTAATATAGAACAATACCTTTGGAAACATTTGGTAAAATTTTAGTTTGATCCTAGGTCGGATCAAGAGTTATGTTTGTTAGCATAAAACTGGACAGTAGGAAACATTACGCCAAAATCCAAATTTGATTATTCAACTCTTGCATGGATTGTATCATTTCCTTTCTTTTCAAGAAGATTCAACCTTGAATCACCAATAGGAATAATAGATACTTCATTAGCCTCTTGTTTAAGCCTTTAAAGCTCTTTTCTTGCCAACACTCACCTCTAACAACATTGTATGAAAGCAACAATCCTTATCTTTCATCTTACATTCTTTTAGCGTTAACACTCCTCTCTTTTTGAAGCTTGCCAATCATTGATTATTTTTTTTAACTTATCAATTTCTTGTCACACCACTCTAGCATACAAGATAGGCTTTTGTGTTCTTTAGCTTGAACTTTTATCTATCTGTCTCTATCCCTTGGTGATATAGACCAGCCCACCAACACAAAGGATTCACTAGAGATGCCAATTAGATTAATCATAGGTGTAAATGTCATTTTGTTGGCTTAAATTAGTGAAGATCCTTTTATGATTAGTAAAAAGATAATTTAGCTAAGATAGAAGTTTATCAAGATGAGTTAGCATTATCTTCTCTGTAATTATCTGATTAGTTTAGATTATTTAAGAGACAAGATCAAATAGAGTAGAAAAAATTATCCAAAGATAACTTTATCAGTGTTTTTGTAAAACATGTTAGCAGTCTGTTACCAACGTGACAGACTAGGAAACTTGTAGATTATCCTTATCACATAAGACATGCATATAAGGAAGGTTAAGTCTAAAGAAAGTCTTGTGTTGTGTGCTTCGGAGGAGAGTTTCAGAACATAAAAGCATCAATTATATTGAAGCAAGTGTGTCAACCAGCTAAGGAGATTACACGGAGTTTCGCAGAACATACTCTTGACACACGAGGAGTGTGTAGGAAATTCTCGAGGAGAATTGGTCCTTGAAGAGTTGGAGAGCCTGCAAACTCCTAGGAGGAGTTCCTGTGTGAACTATTAGTAACTAGAGGTTCCAGTTAGGATGACAATAGTTTGAAGATTGTCAGATGTTGTAACGACCTGAAATTTCCATGTAACTTTCATATTTCTAATCATCATGTCTGAGTATAATGAAGTTGTAATAACCTGGCTTTTTTAAAGCCAAAACAACGGTAATTGTTTTTGTTCATCACAATATCATTCTAGAAATTGATAAACCGATTCCATTCATTAACGAGGCACAGTCCATATGTAATAACATCAATCAACCCATAAAAAGTAGTTATCACACATACACCTAACATCATATTTGCATAATTACAAGTTTACATTATATTATATGTACATAGTCATAAGTTTGCATTCCTATACTAATAATAGTCATTACGAGTTGAAACAAAAGTATCAAATAATAGTTATACATTTAATACATTTTGTTAATACAAAATACATCGTGATCTAAAATGCGACTACATGGTTCTTTGTAAAAGTAGGGTCCCGTGAGATGGGGTTCCTAGGTACCTCATTGGTGTGACATCCCTACTACAATACAAATATTTACAAGAATTATAAACAAATAATGATAAACAAATAAATAGTTAAAGGAAAACAATCAATTCTCGAAACTAACTTATAAAGCGTAAGTTTAAAGCGTAACAATCATAGTTCTTTCATATATTTGATACAACATAGTACACATGAACGCATCAATTCTCGAAACTAACTTATAACTTTCAAATCTAGCCATCCACTATGGACGTCGTTAGCCGAAGCTAATCATCAAACATAACCGGCCATTCACTTGGTACGCCAATCATCAATCACAACCCGACCATCTGTTCATCCCGGCCATCCGCTTAGGATGCCATTAGCCGAAGCTAATCATCAATCACAACCCGACCATCCCTTTAGGATACCATTAGCCAAAGCTAATCATCTATTCATCCTGGCCATCCGCTTCAGATGCCATTAGCCAAAGTTAATCATCAATTTATCCCGACCATTCACTTAGAATGCCATTAATCATCAAACTCAAAATGAACAATTCCCAGACGACTTGGTATTCATACTAACACGATATTATGTCATTCGTAATAAGACATTTCATAAGCTAGCATTATGTAATAGGAAGGTGGAAACCAAGGATGTCAAAAACACATTTTTGACACGGTATATAAAATACAAAATAAACTCGGATCGTAAAATCGTAAAATCATAAGGAATTGCATGCATCGAATAAAAACAGTCTGTTTTGTGGATGAAAGGTACTAAAGAAAAGGCAAACAATTTTTATTTAAGAGTTTCAATAGGCACCTCTAAACCAGGCTCATTAGTAGGACATAATGCAGCTTCAACTTCATTTAGAAGATCCATTTGAAAGCATGATATCGCAATCAAGTAGCGGGATTGAGCCATTTGTGTTCCTACAAATAATAACAAAAAGAAAAAAGCTGAAAGATACATGAATACACAATGCTTTTAATAGATCAATAGGAGAGGGAAAAAAAATCCACGACAAGAAAGAAAACAATGACTAAATAAATTAAGATCATCCTAAGTTAACAACTATCTGAAAGCTGAAAACACGAAGATGCATACTACCTTTTAGAATATGATACGTAGAGTATGCTTGATTATTTTGCAGATAACACCCTGCTAACAATTGCAAATTTGTCCGCATAAACAAATGCAATTATTTTGAAGTCGGGTAAAATTTAGTACAACAAAAAGAAAACTGCATAAACATATAACATTTGTGTCAAAATAGATTATGAAGATAGAGGAACTGTTAAGGGATGAGTGAGAAAGCATATCCTCAAATTTTGAGGAAACATTGTCAAAATGAACATGCAACTAGTTAAGATATTTCGTAAACCAAGACTCCAGGTTTCATCTAGCTATCTTCGTAGTTTGATTCTATAGCAGCAGTGAAGCAAGCAGTGAGTAAACAAATCCAATAAAAATCGTCTTCCGATTAGCCCAAAATTCCATAACTTACAGGTATCAAAACCTTAGCCCTTTTTTAGATAAATTCTACAAATTTAGTTATTTTCAAATGTTAAATTCACATAACACATCAGAATTTCGGACGTTTTGTTTCAGTGTTTCCCAAAAAAAAAATAGGAAAAACTAAAGCCACGTGGAGCTCCAATCAGTCCCGAATCGCCATAAAATTATCAAAAAGAAAAAGAAAGATAACCAATCTTGCCAGTAAATAGTAAGACCCCTAACTGTTCTTGAGAAACCAATAAAAATTACAGACACTGTGTTTGCAACCTGTGAAAGATTATCCCTTCAATTTTCTTGTTGTTTCTTAGAGACTAAACAAAATGGGTCGAAGTTAAGAAAAAAAATTGGAGCTTTTTGGGATACCTCGAAAGGGAACTCGGCGCAGAGCCGTTCGCACATGAATATGGCGTTTCGATGCATGAAATGGCGAAGACTGTGGTTTACAGTTTACACAGTCTACTAGTATCGCTTCCATCTCTTCTTCTTCTTTGATTGAAAGAGAGAAAAAAGAGAAAAAAAAAAAGAGGGGTTTTCTGGTTTCTGGGGGTTTCTTGAGGTTCAAAATGGGATGGCACATGTTAGCTTTTGTTTCAAATAATGCCTCATATACGCGAGAGTCCGAGACAGCAGGTGAAAGCTTCACTCCAAAAAGCCTCTTCCCTGGAGAAAACGAAGCCCTTTGAGAAGGAGATTAGAGATTTAATGTTCAAAGTTCAGACGGTGTTCTCATTGAAAAGTATGAAAGGAAGCCGATTTAATGTTCAGCTGGTTAATAGCCAATAGGCGCGACAGCTGGAGCAAGGAAACATTTACTTTAGATCAGTTCATGTATTTTGTTGAAATCGTTAAAACGGTACGTGATTTTAACAACCTTAGTGAAAACCACCTACCTGTTCCTCCTATAGGATGTCTTGTTCTATCGAAGGTCTGATCTCGGTCATACAACCTAACACATCAATGGTCATAAATCAATACATTTACATTCGGTAATCACACAACTCATCACTATACATATTTCAAGAATACACATGTTCACATTCAAGCATTCCATATATTACAATCACACAATGCAATCATTATAATCATTGAACCAATTCTAATATGTAAGTCTGTCGCAGAAAATCATTAATGAAAGCTGGTTCTCTAGTGACACAGATTTGTCAGCAAACTGATTCGCTGGAACACAGAATCGTCAGCGAAACTGGTTCGCTGGTGACACATACTCGTCAGTGAAAACTGGTTTACTGGTACACAGAATCGTCAGCGAAACTGGTTCCCTGGTGATGTAAATTCATTAGTGAAAAACTGGTTCCCTGGTACGTAGATTTGTCAAAAAACTGCTTCAAGGGAACACAGAATCGCCAGTGAAACTAGTTTGCTGGTGACACAGAATTCGACAGCAAAAATTATCTCGTTGGTGCCATAAAATTCAACAGCGAAAGTTAACTCGCTGGTGCCACAAAATTTGGCAACGAAAACTAACTCGCTGGTGATACCGTATTCGACA
>Ga0307515_10018832_pt1 | contig 12463 bp, 8 predicted proteins | sample 17_EM_MG_FD_194513 | JGI IMG/M metagenome (GOLD analysis project Ga0307515, IMG submission 194513) | Populus trichocarpa ectomycorrhiza microbial communities from riparian zone in the Pacific Northwest, United States - 17_EM | ecosystem: Host-associated > Plants > Roots > Unclassified | place...
GGACCAGTTATAGGCTTCTGCAATAGCTTCAGCGCAGCCATGATTTCTGCAAATGTTGGCCTCAGTCTTGGATCTCTACAGTTTCAAGGAATGTCTAACGTCAATTTTATGTTGATTCACTTCACTAAACAGATAAAGAACACATTTAAAGTAAAATTACATGCACTGACATGATACATAGCAGCGTAAATTTGATCTATATGATATGCTCACAAGCTCTAACATGTAACTAGCTGTGTTACTTTCACAAAAACATGGTAGTGATAACATGTATTCTTTCACGTGCATTGATTGAATTAATTCCTTTGGAGATACCAGTGGCAAGTCGGTGATCAAAATGCAATCTCTACAGATGAGGTCGCTGCTTCAGACACAAGGACCCAGACTCGACAACTGATAATTTCTAAGAGATGTTTTACTTCTTTTTGTTAGGTTCAAATATGAAAGAGGGGGAGAATGGGCCTTTAAAAATCATTACAATATGCTCAGTGAAGCCACCAGTTTCATTAGCATTAGTACAGCTTCCATAGGTAGAAACTGTTTATACTCTAGCTTAACTCAACCAGAAATATAAAGCAATGAATGTTTCCAAACTATGGTATCAAATTGAGATGAAGAAATCAGGTATATCTAAAACAGTGAGGATAAAAGGACCCGAATACTCACGTCTGCCAGCACTTCCTAATTATATCTGCAATTGCAGGATCCATATCATTTGGAATGTCAAGACTGCGATGTTGAAATCCAACTGCACCAACAACTTGCATTGGGTTCATTCCACCCCATGGTTGTTGCAAAGTAGAGAGCTCCCATAATATAACACCAAAACTATAAACATCGCACCTGCATGTTGATTCTTGCATCAATATAATCATAAAATGAAAAGTTTCTGAGGTTTCTGAAAGAATATTAGAAATATCCGCATACTTTTCGTCTGAAGGTTCATTTCTTAGCACTTCTGGGGCCATCCACTCTGCCTAAAGAGTCATATAAGAGGAATTTAAATTTTTACAAGTAATAATTCTAATAAGAAAACACCAACAAGATGATTATTCAAGGAAATAAGAAACCAGATTACAAACTAAATATTGGTATATGTAAATGACATGACAGATGAGCTTTCTTATATTAGAAAAAATTTGACCCAGCCCACGACATTGCGTGGATCACCTATCTAGTGCAAACTAGCCAATCACCCACTGTTGCATGGGTGGCACATGTTTTTTTTTTTTTTCATTTTTTATAAAAGTATACATTTATGTAAAATATAACAAATAATAATCATTTCTAAAGCAACATAATATTTATCAAAACAAATGTTATAATATTTCCTAAAATTTGGTAAGATTTTATTATATTGATCATATAGTACACAATCTTTTAGAAATTCATATGATTACTTCTTTTTATTTATCCATCTTTTTGCATTGTTAAATTTAAATTTATTAATTTATATTTTTGTGTCTTTTCATTTATGGTATTTTCATCTCTTTTTGATGGAATTTTATTATGTTTCCTTACTCATTAAGTAGTTTACATGCACTCTAAAAAACACACAATTTTTTGGCAATTAATATACCTGTATCTTTTTTTAAATTTGTTGAATTTAAATTTATTATTTCATGTTTTTGTGTACTCTTCATCTATGACATTTTCATATTTTTAGTAATATTTTATTGTGTTGATGAGATTGAAAGTAAAAGTAATTTACATGAAACAAATCAAACATTAAGTAAAATAGATTCATCCTAGTTAGCAACCATTTGTCAATCCGGCATTCCAAATGATTTCAATTGGAATTGCTTCTACTCTACTAGTATGCTAATTACGCACCCATGCATGCTTGAATGGTTGTAATTTCTATGTAAAAAAATGATTTGAGATAGTAATAGTAAAACCACATGCCTTTGTTTGATGCTCAAATAGTCTCCTTGGTTATGGTATAGAGTGTTTGGTATCCTGAGTTTTTTCTTCCTTTGCAAGAATTTCTTTTTCTCTTAGCTTTGCTACAGGTTCCCATGTTGAACCAGCAGTAATGTATCTTATAGGATAATCTCCTATATTTAATGTCATAAATTCAAGTAATTTGTTTGCACAACGTATGTTAGATTTATGTGTGTTTTTATGATTACTCATTAATTATGGATAAATGTAGTATAAACAATAGACTAGATTCAATGTAATCTTATGAATGCAAAATGACTTTTTATAATAATGGCCATGTCCCTAAGAAACATTAAAACAAAAAAAGCAAACAACAATCATCCCCCATAACTTTTTTTTTAAATCATAAATAAAAACTCAAAAATCACAAAATCATGAACCATGATTAGGTGAGCACATGGCAGTACTTAATTCTCCTTGTGTTGATGTGATGAGTGTGCTAAGATCAAAAAACTAGAATTCTAGATATATTTTTCAACTAATAAAAATTCATTAGTGGTTATTAGATTTGAAGTTAATTATTCCTAACACATTTTTATATATTGGTACGAATTCTTAAATATAATAAAAATCATTGTTAGTGAACAATCAAATATAATCATTATAATGTTATAATTTAAGATAAATCCATGTGATGCATGGGAAAAATGCTAGTACTTGCTTGTGCACATAGGCATACATACATAAATACATACTGCATAGTTACGAGAAAGAAAGCTGCAGCTTATCTGGCACAGCTTACCGTTCCTGCTGTTGATCTTGAAGATAGAAATGTGCTGTTCTTTATCCTCGATAACCCAAAATCACATACCTAGATAATAAAAGGAAAAGGAACTTAGAGTCATGCTGGGTGAAACTTGGGAGATAATAAATGCATGGAAGATATTTCAAATGTTTTTTTCAAAGATCTTGGTGAAAGGATAGACACCTTCACTACCCAGTTTTTATCAACCAGAAGATTTGGGGACTTCAAATCACGGTGTACTATCATTGGGGTGCAGCTGTGTAAATAATTCATTCCTCGAGCCTGAAATGGTTCAATTATGCAAAAGAGAGAATCTCCAATGAATTCAACAGGATCAAAAAGATTTATGCTATCTGGTATTTGAATTTATATACATATATAAAGATTAACAAAATCATACAGCATCAAGAGCCATCCTCAAACGCCTACGATCATCCAATTGATTGTTAGGCCGGTGAAGTAATCTATACAAACTACCTCTGCAAAACATTGGAATGCTTCAATACACCCTTTAACATGAATATTTGGTATAGAAAAACTACAACTCTAACTTAAAGGCAAGGGCACCACAACAGTTGTTGAAATCTAGCCAATTAACTATGATACAGATTACAAGAAAAACATTACCATGAGTTCAACTAAGAAAACAGAAAAAAGAAAAATAAAATGAAAGCTCCGGTGACAAATTAACATGTCTGATGAGCCAATACAACAGTGTACGTGCCTTAAACTATCTGATCCAATACAAAATCTTCTGATGAAACCATTTCAGTTGTTACAAAAGCATAGAGTATTAGCATCTCCTTTCCATCTTGCTACAACCTCATTTTTCATCGGAACTTGCACGTTATCTTATAGGAAAATGAACTGTACAAGTACTTGAGCATCATACAAATTTCATTTTAAACCCAAATTGAGCAGAACAGGTCAAGAAGTCCTTAGAAGTAAGATTATTCATGCATCATGCACTTGAATAAACCATATCGGTGCTTTTATAAGGCTCATATTATACCACATAAATGGACTCTTGGGAGGGAGAATTTGGAGACAGTCCTACCCTTCATCATGTTTGCAAGAAAATGATTGTTCTCAAAACTCAAACCCATACCTTACGATTACAAGTCCAAGACTGTTATCATAGAACCAAACAATGGCCCCTCAGAAAGTTCCATTAGCAGTTAATAAAAAACAAATATTTAATTGCAGATGATATAATATGAGAAACAATTAAGAGCATGGAAGTTATGGAGCACCAAAATACCTAGGAATAAACTCTGTAACAATTGAAAGATTAGGGGCACGAGTTACTGCTCCCATGAAGAGAACCACATTGGGATGCCTGACTCTCTTCATGATTCGAACCTAACAATTCAAACCACAGGCAGATTTGCTAAATTAAACATTTCCTTTGCATATTTTAAGCAAATCCTAGTAAGAAGTATGAAAAGATTTTGCTAACATGTAAAGAGAGAAAGAAATGGCCAGATGCAAGACATAACACTGCTAAACCTTAAAATTTAAAAACAACTCAACAAAAATTCTGAACAGAAAGGTGTAGTTAAATCATGCAAACTTATAAGTGTCTAACCTCGAAAAATTAAAATGTCAAACAAATTCTTAATTTGCAAACATGGACCCTTTTTTTGTAATTGCAAAGATGAATTTGAAGCAGCCAACATTAGAATAGAATTTTTCATGATCAATAATTTGGCTACAGAAGCAAAGCATTTCACCATATATGCCTACCAAAATCCCCTCTTTGCACGCATATGAAGGACCAATTCCTGGAAATCATTTCATCTACTCCAGCCAAGATATATTTTATGCAATGACTACAGTTTCCATGATGCACTAGCATACTGAACAAAACATTGAAATCCTTTGAAGAAAGTTTTCACTGGTTTAGCTATTAGCAGGTTAAGGTATACCAAAGATCTCAGATTAGAAGGCTAATGATTGGAACAAATGATCTGTTGCCAAAGTAATGGAGCCAAAAGAAAAAAATTTAAAAGAGAGTACTATAACCATATCATGATTTGCAATTTCAATGTGGCATCTAGGAGACTATCCCATAATGTGTGAATTTTCTGTGAATGTGCTTATAATTTTATATACCTATAGCATCAACTTAACGAACCCAATTATCATTAAGTTGCTGGAACATGTACCCAATACTAGCATAGTTATTTCTTCAGCCTGTCCTTGTTTCTTCAGATTGGCTACAGAGCATGAAAATCACAATACCATCAATTGACACGACTGCTGACCTAAATCATCTACAGTAAGAGATACCTGGGATGCAGCATTATATCATGCAATAAAGAGACATAACGTGCATGGTCACCCAGATATATTCTAACAGCATAGAAATTACCACAAGGTTAAGACATCTTCAACTGCAAGCATTATAAAAATATTCAACTAAGCTTTGCTTTCGAGGATATCAAATGAGAGAATTACTAAGACAACAGCAAGAACAGAGTGGGCTTATACCTCACTTCTGAATTCTGCAAGAGCTTCACCCGTAATATCTTGGTCTAGGAACCTCTTCACAGCAACTTCCTACAAAATACACAAGTAGAAACAAATATATTTTCAAGAATAAGCATTGAGATAGAGTATTTTTTATCATTAGCAGATATTCTGTTTAGTAGGCACAATCACACAATCCCAGCTGTCAAACTTCACTATAACTTTTTCTCTTGGTAAAACTTGCTACCTTGGATTCCCTTTCCCAAAACTGATGAGAATCTTATAAGGATTTAAGAGGACCTAATTTCCTAACATGAAAAACAATTAAAGAGTATACATAACCTCGTAGAATTATATACCAATTGGTTAAAACCTTCAGATCTAGGTCTTTTAGATTGTTGGTCCCAATTTTAAAATTTTCAAATTGTAGCTGTTTTTGTTGGGGGGGAGGGGGGGAGAGGTTAGCTAATAGAAAAGAAACGGAGAAAAAGAATCTTCAAATTCAACTGTACTCGTTCTGGCATTCATCCCATATATCATTCCAAAAACAACAAGTCATTTATTGTCTTTCTAGCACATCCATGCAACACAGAGATAGCAAACAAGCTTCTGCTTTCAGGTCAACATGAAAATACTCACAGTTCCATGCCAGTCTCCACGATAAACCTCTCCATATGATCCTGCAACACAAAGCATGCACCAAAAGCAATCAGAGGAAACCTAAATGAGAGTGAAGTAATCAAGATTGACAATAGATATGAAGCCATGAAAATAATGGCATGTGCACATGGCAGTACCAAGTCCAATTCGTTCACCCAAGGTAATTTCCTCCCATGGAATCTCACACTCTGCAACATCATCCAGTCCAGCATCAGATTTTGAGCGAACATTGACAGCCAATCTGTCGGATATTCTCTCGCCTTCTGAATTGACAACTAAAGCTTTGTGTTCTCGGCCGCCACTGCGACGGCCCCCACTGCCACGCCCCCCACTTCCCTTGTCCCCACTACCATGAGGCTCATAACCAGCACTATCTGCATCTCCATCACTTCGTGCACCCTGCTCATATTGCTTGTTGACAGCTGCAGTGGTTGCCATCACTGCTGCAGCAGTGGCAGTGGCAGCAGCTGCTACAGGTAGTTCAAGGTTTGAGTCAGTACTTGACTTTGCTGCAGCAACAACCATAGAAGATGCAACAACAGCAGCAGCAGCAGCTGCTGCTGCAGCTACAGGAACATTTTTTACATATTTCACAGGAGTAAATTCAGACTGCAATGATATGGGTAGTCCAGTGATCTCCTTTGTATCAAAAGGATGTTTGATCCCTAAACCTTCCACAGGTTTAGATTGCTCAGGTTGATTACCAGGTGAACTGGATTTATATGGCAGTTCATTAGGAGGCAGTAGAGGAAAAAATCGAGCAGGAACAAGATCATCTTGATCCTTCACATATCGGATTTCAGTCCTCTGTTTGTGACCATCCTTGTCTTCTGTTGGGGACGTGGCCTCAGCAGTAGACGCATTTAACTGTTCAGCATAAATCTCAGTAAACAAATTAGGAGGGGCAACAACACCACTTTCAAGTAACACATCATGAAGTTTCTGGGCTAACTGTGGATTCTCTTTTGCAGCATCTATCATATATTGTGAAACATCTTTCACTTTCATTCTACGCACAGAAGGAGAACTAACACCTTCAGTCCAAGAAGGAGAGCGTGCATGTGCAGAAGGGTAAATAGGTCTGCCAGGAAGTTCCCGCACTGGCACCTTCTCAGCAATGGAAATTTTTCCAAAATCATTCAAGGAAATTGTAGATTCTTCTTCACCTTTGCTCAGCTTAGTTAAACTAGCACCCTCATGAGAGTCACCTCTGACATCAGATTGGTTCCCTAAAGCAGCAATATTTCTCGATCTGAATCTCTTTTCCAATGTCCCTAATTCTGAATGTTCTTCAAATGAACTTGTGTGTCCACTACTAGAAGAAGCTATACGATAAGAGTCAATGTCTCTAGAAAAAGGACTGGAAGAAAAGAATGAATCATCATATTCTATATGTGATCCAGCTGCATCAGAAGGAATAAGTGTGCCAGGATCCGCAGTTAGATCAACAATGTATTCCCTGAAATTTGCAACATCTATCGCCTTAATAAACACTTTTTAAGCATTTCAATCGTTTCCTACAACATATTACAAAATTTTAGAGGCAATTTACTACTGTGCACTGTAATTACCAGCAAAGAATGAGCTAAGCCCTAAACAATCCAGTAGAATTTATTTAACTTCAGTACTGAAAGGAAAATAAAATAAAGTACTGTGCACTGTAATTACCTTCCATCATCGATCTTTACAAAGTTCATAGCCACATCATCAGAACCGGTGTACAGATGCCCTTTTACCAACCGACATGGTATACCAACACTATCAGCCAAAACCTACACGATCATATATAGCAAAAGGTAGAGATGAGAGGCAATTAGTAAGATACCAGGACTTCCAAACTGTACAAACCATCTCATAAAAAACAATTGATGAAATATGGCGAATTCAAAGCTCATAATTATGAAAAAAAGTAACTGGTCAGGAGACTACATCAGTAATATGTCAATGAATTCTCAAACACTAACATGTGGAAGATACTTGAACTAAATATTCATAGGCATGCTTTTCAGCATAGAACAAAACATGAAAGGGAATGATGATTGGTATAAATTTTTGCTATCTTGAAAAATTGGCATAGAATATGAAACGCAGAATTCAAAGCTGTTTAACATTCCTAAGGAAAAAAGATGCGTGCAGCTTCAGCAAGACAAGCCATGAAAAATCTCAGATGATTGCAACAATGCCAGTGCCTGTATGCAGTTTTGCTTCTGCAATGTAAGACACCATATTTCCATATGCTTAGTTTCAGAAAGTTCAAACCAGGATTGCTATCAACAAAATTGATTTTTTGTTGCTACAAGAAGGATGAGAATACAATTGCATTGCTCACTGGTGCCAAGGCCAATCATTAGTGATCACACATCAGAATCTTTGGCAACAGCTGCTCTAAGAGAAGGTGAAAACCAGCTTATCTCCAGGTGAGTGTTTTCTATTAGCATGAATATCCATGGTGTTGGTAAATACACCAATAATTATCCATGTCTTTGAAGAGGTTAGAGGCTAAGTTTAATTAATAAATGTTCTTTGTAGGTCACTTTCTAAAGAACCTGATAGAGATTGTTTATTGAAGTTTGCAATCATTGCAGATATTTGCAATTCAAAAAATCAAGGACCTATTTGGTTCATTTGTGGAGGATGTATTTTAGCCTGCCTTAAACATAGATCTATATAGCATGTTCAGGATTGATTTCAACAAATCCATCATAACAATCGCAAACTTTTCTCCTACAGCACAGACTCATTATTGGATGCTAGAAGAGTGTTGATAAAGATATGTGCTCAGCATGAGAACATAGAATGCTCAAGTACAAACTTCGATAAAATGTCCAGAACAATTTTCAAATTTGTCTGCAGAAGTTCACTGTTTACCTAAAAGTTGAAGTAGCATCCTAGACTAGGAGTATCTGGTACTAAAATAAAAAATGAAAACTGGAGCAATACCTTGAACATCAGTGCACGATGACGAGGCAAGCCGATTGTAAGAGAACCAAGTGGCAAAACCATGCTACCAAGGTTTGCTTTCAAACTGTAGCTAAGACTCCGCCATGCTCTTGACAAGTTGCTGGGATCCCCAACTGCTCCACCCATGTAATCAGAAACTAAAACAGCAAGCCTCCGCACCAAAGCACTGCCTATGAAAACCTGAGATTCTGACCTTGACTTGACAGCAATCTCCAGTGCCTTCTTTTCAAGTTTCAACAAATTAGCATCGGCGGCCCTATTGACCAGCACTGCTTCCCAGGTGACACCACCTGAGACTGGTGTTGCTTGCAAATCAACAAGAGAAGGCATCTTGTCTGATGTGGACTCGGTCATGATACCATAGAGATCATAAAAACCATCCAAGACCTTGTCATCATAGCTAAGAGCATTGTAATTCTGTGAAGCACGCATAAATCTACGATATGAGATGGGTTAGAAAGGAATAAACCAATGAAAAATTAAGTTTGAGAAAAACATGTCAACTGAAGGAAAAAATCTAGTATATAACATATAAACTTCCAATTAGTCTACAAACATCTTCAGTGCATAGCAAAGTGAGATATGATCCAAATCTAGAGACTGCAGACCAGGTCTGCAAAGAAGATAACAGATGTCATGGTCGAAAGAGAAAAATCAAACTTTGCTATGTTTCCCAGGTGGAGAAAAGTAACATTGGGAAAGCACTGACATTTTCCTAGATGATTTTCCAGTGACAATAGGCCAATAGCAGGCACTAATCCATACATGTAATAATATATCCTCCATTACTGCAGTATTCAAGACCATGGTTTGCAATTTCTAGAACAAAACCATCAATTATCTCCTTGACAGTGAGTATTCCAACAAGATCATGTCTAATAGGACCAAAATAAGCATGCTTTCAAGTAATTGGTCTCATTAAAATAGGGACACAAAACAGGAGATGGAGGAACCAACTTCACACACTAGTAAATGTCCAGTCATAGATAACGAAAGAGGAAACTAAACAGTCAATTGTCAAGAACACTCCTGTCTTTACCACCATAGCTTCACTTACAATACCAAAATTGAGAAGGATGTGGCTTTCCATGTCTTAAACTTTTTCTCTTCCAATCAGCATTTTTGTAATCTCCACTAACTAGATAAAAGTTAAAAAGTCCCTACTCCTTCCTCCTTTCCTTTTCTTCTTTCATATGTACCTAAATTTCAGATTTTCTAAATTGTGTTCATCATTTGTCCACTATTTCCGCTTTCCAGCTGGTTAGAGTTAATAATACAAAGGAGCATTATAGTGAACCTTTAACAATATTATTTATAATACTATAATGATACTATAGGTTAATAGTTTCAGAAGTTTCTTTCATTACAGATAAGAAGAAGGATGGAGACAGGAACATAGGATAATAATGACACCCTCATCGGCCATTTTGCCCTGCTTCTCTTGTTTTCGCAGTTCCATTATCACTATGTCAGAAACAATCTAATTAATAGAAGCAATTTTTATAAATTTATTGGCAATTTCAATTTTGTCAGGAGAACAATCTAATGAATAAGTTCCATTCATATACATTTTCCTCAAACCATTGTATCATAGAGGAGTTGACTTAAAAAGTAGCTACGAAGCAAAAATTCTTCCTTATAACTTTCTACTGTGCTAGATTATGAAAAAGGAAACTTTGAATAGATTAGACAAGAGGAAAATGAAGAGACAAACTAACCCAGTACCGATAAGCAATGAGTTCGGCAAGAGTATGCTCAGGTGCACAAGAGCCCAAGCTTATTTGCTTAACAGCCTCAATCTGGACTGCCTCAGGATCCTCTCTTGCACTCAACTCCAAAGCAAGCTGTATCTGAAACTCCTCCTCAACATCAGGATCCCTGGAGGTGGAAGACACTGAATCACGCCTTGCACCTTCTGAAACATCAAAACCACTACTACTAATCGACTCCGGTTGCTCCACCCTCTCTCCTCTAGTCACATTTGAAGATGGTGGGCTAGGACTTTTCCTATTAGCAACTGAACTTAACCAATTTGAAAGACCAGAAAAGGGCTTATTCTCCTGCAACCTAGAATGCAGAAACTTATTATCAGAGGATGATTCATTACTGGACTTATGGCCTCTTGAAGAATTTGACCCCTCTGCATCCTGTGATTGATTGGGCATGATATGAAGCTTCTTAAGAAAGTTCTTCATATTATTATACTGATTTGTTCAATGCTAAAGCAATAAAAATCAGGCCATAAACCTCTCCATTGCCTTGGACCAAGCATGAAATCTCAATCACTAAAAGTCTAAAACAAAACCAAGAGAAACACAAATTAAGTTCAAACAAACGAAAAGGCCTCAAAACCCCACAACATTAACTGACCAAAAATCAACCCATCAAATCCAATAAGCTTTGAATAATCATTTCAAGCAATACCAAGTTCAGCTTTTCTAATATCAAGAACGCCCAGATGCTTGAATTGAAAGAAGAAACCTTCTTTTCCAGGGAACAGCAACACCCTTACTCCATAAAGAAACAAAAGTTCCAGCTCAAACTCCTTGTCTACTTACATGCAATACACAAAAAATGACTATCCCGCTAACAAGAATTGATCTTTGTTGCCTTCAACAAGAATACACCAATACCAGGACAGAAAAGAATGGATCTTTCTTGGATATAAGAAGATGGGTACATAAAAGAGAGAAGAAAGAGTCTTAAGGAGGGTTAAGCTTGGAAACAAGAAAAGGTCAGAGATGCAGCAGAGAGACAGCAAAGCCAAAGACAAACAAGGGGGATAGTAGGACCTCAGGAAACAAGAAAGAATGACCCACTTGGAGTTTTTGAGGCACAAAGATTTCAAGGTCACATAAAAAAGATTAATTTGGTGGCAAACAGAAATAATCTCAAATGGCTCTCTCCTATATAAAGTCCAAAAAACAAAAACTACTATGCCTTTCTCTCCCTTTAGAAGGTCAAAAAACTGAACTCTCTTTTCTTTGTATCTCTGTTGATGGGAATGGGATCGGAGTCTCAAACTCCCAAGAGAATGGTGATGAGTGGTGGCCTAAATTGGAAATTTGTGAGAAATGGAATAGAATGGGCAAGTTGGGAGATTTTCCTTTGAAATTAGTAATGGTGCTAGAAGCCTAGAACCAACTTGTTGTTTTCGAGTGGATTTTTTTCACTTGTCGTTTTGTGTTTAATGCAACCTTTTCCGTAACCTTTAGGAATTTGTACTTCTTTTTTAATGTTTAGCGGATTTTTAAAAAACAAATTAGTTTTTTTTAATGATTTTAATTGGCTAATGTTAGAAAAAAAATTCAAAAAAATTATTCTAATATATTATTAAATAAAAAATTATTTTAAAAGGCATTACATGCTACAATTATTTTTTTAAGAGTATATACTATTATATAACATTATTTTTATATTTTTTAATTTTTGAGATTAGTCTATAATAAGATTGTATTAACTCTTTTTAGTACATCCAATTAAGGTAGAGGGTGTCATGCAAAAAAGAATATTAAATCTTGATGTCTAAACTAATCTGATTTTATTTTTTATTATAAAAAAAATCACAAGTCATTATCCTTAAATTGAAAAATTATTAGATGTATTAGTAGTTATATTTTCTTATCTCATATTGATTTGTGATTTATTACAAAAACAATTCATGAATATATATATATATAT
>Ga0307515_10018833_pt1 | contig 12463 bp, 9 predicted proteins | sample 17_EM_MG_FD_194513 | JGI IMG/M metagenome (GOLD analysis project Ga0307515, IMG submission 194513) | Populus trichocarpa ectomycorrhiza microbial communities from riparian zone in the Pacific Northwest, United States - 17_EM | ecosystem: Host-associated > Plants > Roots > Unclassified | place...
CCTTAATGCCTGCCATTCCACACAGCTCCAGGATTTGGCCTGTATTGTTGCGTTGAAAACATGAATTACGACTTTACACAGTAACTATTGGTATCGATGGCGTTGTTAGATCCACTATTTTGTGTCTCCCTGCATCTGGCTAGTCATGCATGCATGAAATCCAGGTTGCCCATGAAACATATCTGTACACAAGTGCAGCTATAACATTTGCTAGCTAAATTGGCTCTAATACGTCATTCAAGATTGAAGAAACATGTTCGATTAATAATTTATTGATCACTTTCCTGTTTTCCCAACCTGCTCCCAGTTGCCGATTGAAGTCCGCAGTAGTTCTGTGCAAATCCACTCATGTTAGTTTCTGATTCTCCTTTCTTTCCTCTGCACGCCCTTCTCAACAGCAACCTGGAGTTTTTTTATAAAAAAAACCTAAAATCCATCAGCATGGCATGTGAGTGAGTTTATTGTGCACTCAAATAGTATATAGCGGCCTGGGGTGAATTTCTTGCCCTATATTTTTGCGCACTCTTTACTCAGATTTGCTGGACCTGTGGGCTCAGCGTGTTAAATTAAAAAGAAAATTAAAATCCATCGGTAAAATCACTGTGGCATGTAAGTGAGTTTACAGTGGACTCATATAGTATATACTAGGTTATTTCACAAGCTACGCTGGGAATAGGATTAAAAAAACATAACCTAAAAAAATAATGTTCAAGTCACGAGAAACTCTTTGTTAGTGATTTGAAGGATATAACTTCACCTTACTTAGAAGGTAAGACAAAAGTGTGGTTTGAAGGATTTTTGATAGGGATCATGATCTTACTAATTAGGAGGAGTTTGTTTGATCTATTTGTGCAAGGTTTGGTAGCAGAAATGATGTAGTAAAGGAGTTTAATAAGCTTGTATAGAATAGAGGAGTATGTTGAATGATTTGAGGAGCTTAAGTTATTAATAAGCACTTAGAATCCTTCACTTTCATAATTAAATTACATTTCTAGCTTTATTAGTGGACTTAAAGATGATATTAAATCAACACTGAAGATTTTGAAACTAACAGTCTTAGTACAAACATTCGATTAAGTCAGGTGGCAAGAAGAGTCTAATCAGGCTATGTCTAGAAGAAATAGAACATCTCCTTCATTCAATAATGGAATACCATTAGGTAAACTTTTTTCCAATACTCCTTATACTATAAAAACTGATGTGACAAAAGGAGGAAAACGAATGCATAATTGCTTATATGAACAGATGAGAAAGTTAGGGCAATGTTAAAAGAAGGATAAATTTGTTCTGTGCCATAACTGTAACAAAAAGAACCTGAATATGATGAATGGTGTGGATGAACAAAATGATGAATTTCTAGAAGTAGAGGAAGGAGATAGTAATAAGATGATAACCGGTGAAGATCAAATAGATGAGTATGGGTTGTCACTAAATGCTTTGGCTGAGAATTATGCCCATAATACAATAAGGATTAAAGAAAATTGTTAAAACAAAAACCTTATAATTATTATTTTGTGTGGATTAACAGCAGCACATTTGCCTCTCTAGTTTTGTTAAAAAGGACAACAGTTGGAGGTTTTGTGTGGATTATAAACAGCTTAATGAATTGACCATAAAAAACAGGTTTCTAATTCCATTAATAGATGACTTTTTGGATGATTTATATGGATCTCAGTGTTTCTCAAAGTTGAACTTAAGGTTAGGTTGTCACCAAGTAAGGATGCATACTGCGAACATAGAAAAAACTACCTTCAGAATACACTATGGGTATTATGAATTTAAAATGATGCCTTTTGGACTTACAAATTCCCACGCAACATTCCAGGCATTGATGAACAATATATTGGAGCCATTTTTAAGAAAATTTGTATTGGTTTTCTTTGATGATATCTTAGTCTACAGTTTTACCTTTGATTTACATGTTAATCATCTCAGGTCAGTACTGAAACATCACGGAACATCATCTATTTACCAGATGATCTAAATGTACATTTTGTAAATATCAAGTGGAGTATTTGAGGCATGTTTTATCATCTGAAGAAGTTTCAAAGACCTTAAAGAAGACAATGACTGAGTTGCTTAAGAAGAATAGGTTCAACTGGAATAAAGATGCACAAATAGCTTTTGGAAAACTTAAAATAGCTTTGTGTAAGGCACTAGTTTTGAAATTACCTGATTTTAAGAAGACTTTTGCATTGGAGATTAATGCTTGTGCTACAAGAAAAATGGCATTACTCATTCAAGAAGGAAATTAAATCATTAGCTTTTCTAATTAAAGCTTTGTGCCCTAAACATTTAGGGCTATCCTTATATAAGAAGGAATACCTACCAATTTTAATGGTAGTAGACAAATGAAGGCATTTTTGGAGCATGATCAGTTTCTCTGAAAGTTTAAAATATTTGTTACATCAGAAAATTTATTCTCCCATGCAAAGGAAAGGATTGACAAAGTTAGTAGGACTACGGCACTAGATTCTCTACAGAAAAGGAGAAGAGAATAAGACTACTGATGCCTTATTAAGAAGAGTGGTGATGGATAATGGATTGGACAATACAGATGTTAGGGAAGGCTAAGGTAGCTGTAGTACCATGACAGTGATAGTGCCAACATGGTATAAAAAGATCATGGAATCTTATAAAAATGATTCTTAACTACAAGAGGTTATTACTGGAAAGCTAGTGGGAGATAACAATTATTCTAAATGTAGTTTTGCTAATGGGATACTCAGGTATAAAGGAAGAATTGTGGTTGGAAATGAGGGTGACATAAAGATAAAAGTAGTGAAAACAGCTCATGATTCTTGTTTTGAAAATTATACTGGAATTTAAAATTCTTATAAGAGGCTCAAGTTTGTGTTTTATTGGCCTTTAATGGTGAAAATGAAGAAAATTGATCTGATTTTTTATTTAGTTAAGTTAAAAACCTTAAAAAAGTAAACCCTTTATTCCGTAATCTTGCCTTCCAACCCAGATTCCACAAACCCGCTGCTGGCTTAATTTTTTTTTGGATTCGAGGAAACTCCATCTCCCGGAAAGCGTATTTTGTGGGTCCAGGTGAGCGAGTAAAACCCTGGCTGTCCCAGACTCTTAGAAGAAGTGCACGCCCTGACTCGAACTCGAGACCTGCTGTGCAAATCTCAAACCCCTTGCCATCACGCTACGCCCTTGAGGACTCTGCAGGCTTAACACCGCTTCCTTTGTTTGATCCCATGAGTTCCAGTCCTGAATTTTCTCTTTTTTCCGATCAAATCATTCTGTCATGCTATGTTTTGATGCCCATGTTCACATTGCACAGCCCTCACGAATCCTTTTCTGATTTGTCACAACTTAACTCATCGCCTCTTCATCGCATGATGATGGCTAGCACATTATCTACTCGTGAAGTGGATGAAGAACAAGAAGATAACTGCTAAGTCTGCAATTTTGATCTCATTCGCAGGCAACAGTGCTGTCCTTCAACTGCCCTGGTAACTATCGATTTGCTTGCACTTTTGCTATCATTTATGACTCTATCTACATTTTTCAGAACCTTGATGCTTAGCTTGACTGGCCGGTCTTGATGCTCATTGACTGTCTCTCTACCTTTTGCATGGATGCCATTTCCATTCTAATCTTACCTACTATAATAGTAGTCAATTTATTTTATACATTATTACCAGACATTTTTATTTGTCTCTTTTGTATCGTGTCTCCTTCATTTCCTAATTTCTCATTCTATCTTTTCTATCCTGTCTCCTTTATTTCCCAATTTCCCATTCTAATTTCCCTGTTTGTCTCTTTTCTATCTTGTCTCCTTCATTTCCCAGTTTCCCATTCTCTATTTTTTCTATCTTGTCTATTTCCCATTCTTTTCTGTTCTGTAACATGGGATAGTAACTTGGCATTCATTACCTTACAGACATTCTCATCAACAATTAATATTTATTGATCCATTAACCAGCATTTTGGAAATTATAACCTTCAGAATGGCAACATTTTAAATTGAAATTTCTAAAAGCGATTACTTGATTTTGAATTTTCCAAAGCATTCCATACCAGCCTAAAAAACATGTGACTAATTAGAGAAATATCTCATTTGCTCATCATCTCTTAGCCCTGGCTGTGATGGTCCATCAACTCATACTTTCCTAGCAAGCTCACAATTTGCTGGTTCAGGATTAACATAAAAATACAAGAAGCAAATCACATCACAAAGCATGAAAGCATGTTCTTCCGCAAACAGCACCATCATTAAGGGTGTATTTGTTTTAACCACACTTTCAAAAAAAAAAATTAATATTTTTAAATCGTTTTAATATGAATATAAAAAATATATTAAAAAAATATTATTTTAAAACATTTTAAAACAAAAAACAAAAAGCAATCACTATTATAATATCAAATGCATATATTGACCATAATGCTCATGTTTCTTGCATTGACTTGAGACAGAACAACTCGATGTACAAGGGGTGCCAGGAACCGAAGTTCTTTCCTGCCTAGTTGAACATTATTACTTTCAGAGATTAAAAAAAAAAAAAAAACTTGTCAAACTAACATGCAATTTTACCAGAGCTATTCAATACACATGAATGTCGACACTGATAGCTCCCAAGTGATCCGCCCTGATTGAGCAGCTGTTCTTCCTGTTTAACTGCTCCCCAACAATCTTTTGGTGAGCCTGGCAGCGGAGCCAGAGGCAGGATATTCTTGCCAGAGCTGCCTGACCAGCAACTCGAACACGGCAGACAACACTTAGGTCAGCCCATATCTCACTTCCCACAGGCCCAGATTCAATACTTGGATTATATCCATCAAGATCTGCTTCTGTTACAACAACTACAGAGCCATCATCAAATGGCACTATACCCTGCAGAAGTGCTGGCCTTGGAGTTCTCAAAACTAAATCAGCCAATTTGAAGTTGTGATCGCTAGTGTCCACCTTTAGATAATAATATTCCTGAACAGCCTGCATTTGCTAACAAGAGCTAGTAACTAATCAAGGATATGCATGAACCTTGTTAGAAAAGATCTAGGAAGTTCTAACATGCATTTTATGGACTTTGGTGAAAATATTAAGTTAAAATTATCATCATTTTTTCCTTTCAATTTCCTTGGTTATAGGAATCAGAAGGAAAAGCAAAAATGCCGCATAAAAGACCAGAAATTCTAACTATCAAATTTTTGTGCACTCAGTTTCATGAAGTTGAGTAAAATCTAAGCATGAAAACTACAATTTACACATGAAATTCTTAACTTCTTGAGCTAAATCATAGCAAAAACAAGGTCCTGCCCAAGCATACCTGCCATTGCGCAGATGCTAGAAGCACTCTTGGTCGGATTGACCTCACATAATTATATGCAGCATTAGGTGTCATCTGCATGTGGTGCACCTGCACTTTAAAACACAACTTTAGAATACTTGCAACGAAAAAGAAAACCTACAAACTTTTGAGTTTTGAATTGGGTTGATGACCAGGTAGCATATAACAATTGTTGTGCTGCGTCCCCGTCCTGCTTTGCAATGAACATATGTAGTTCGTCCTGATGATACATTTTCTTCAAAGTAAAACAAAACATAAGCAGCATCAGAATCACAAGAATAATAACTTCACCTGCATGTAAAAATATTTGTTGTCACAAAGCACAAATGAATCTCACCATGAATGAAGGCTACAGCTTGGCATATATCATTTACGGACGGAGCAAAGCAGTAGTCTCTCGTGGGGATCACCAGATGATCAATGCCATAAGCCTACCAATATATTTGTAAGTCAAAATGTAGAAACTATTAAAAAATTGTGTGGAATTTCATATAAATGAATGCCAAACAATGAGAATTGAAAAAATATAGAAACAGACAATTAAACTAAAAATGCAATCACTGGACAAACAACGCAGCTGAAATACTAGGTGGAAAACCACGAAAGCAGACAACTGTCCAGGCGGGCAGTGAAGACTCATTTAGTAGACAGCAAGTGAGCAGGAAGCATGTGTTAATAGCTCTTCACATAACATGTATCAGCTATCTACCGAGGTGACCAGCTCATAAAAATATGAACTATTAACACATGCACCCCTATCAAAGGATAGAGAGGATAGAAAAAGGCACTTACATGGTATAAAGAAGTTGGCACTAGCGTCTCATATGGTTCATTCAGTGTTATCACACCACCAACACCAAGCCCCTTCAGGCATGGAACATCAGAAGGGAATGGAACAGCACCTAACAATATAAACTGCAAATAAACATGTTAGAAGAGATGAAATTGAGAAGGCTACTTGATATGAAATTCATTACACAAAGGCACAAGTAAATTTTCAGACAACTCCAAGAATCTTGAGCTCAAAGAATATGGCGTAATACACCTACTAATGATATTAACATTTGCAAAGACATCATGTAAAAACAATCCGGAATAGACAAATGGAAAATTGAAAACTCGTTCACAGATAATCCATGAGAAAAAACTGCAACCATGGTTCACCAAACAAGAACATTTAATAAAAAAAACACAAGCATTCTTAATAAACTTTAATCCAAGTTTAAATTTTACAAGCATAAAGAACCAATGATAAAAGTTCCAGATTGGAGTGGCTCCTCACTCCAATCATCAGAAGTTCAGCGTCCTAGTAAGTTTACAAGCACAGAGAAAACAAATGTGTTTTGAAATCTAAACGGTACAAGAGAACAAAAATAAAGTTGGCAAAAGATAAGGGAATGAAGTTAAACTCCCAAACAATATTGTCACTTGCTTTGAGACAACTCTTTAATAACTGCCCAATCTCCTATCCTAAACACACACTTCCTTCACTTAATCTACACATACAGACATCAGAACTCAACCAAAAACTGAAATAACCCCATAAAAAGAACAAACACAACAAAACTTATTAGCGTCAAAACACATGGCAAGCATGTAAAATCCACCCACACACCCAATCTACACAATCCTATACTATAAAAAACCGAAAAACAGAATCAAATTTGAAACGTCAAACACCCCCAACTAAACCAATCTCCACATATAAAGCAAAAACCCTCATACATGTCATCAACATGTGCCATATTAAACACACACATACAAAAAAAAACAAAAAACAAAAAAACATCAAAGAGCTCCAAAAGCAGCGAAAAAAGAAAAAACAATGATCCAAGCATGAAACAGCGAAAAATATACCTCATGAACTCTATCCCACCAGCGAAACTCAGCCTGGACCTTATTCCTAACAACATTATAAAGCAAAGTTGGGTAAAACAAAGCCCGAGCTCCAGCTCCAATAAAAACCCGTTTTGCATTCCACGCAATAACGCCTTCACTCTCCTTCTTATTAGCACCCACAGCACGCAATTCCTTCTCCTCCTCCCCTCTCTCCACCTCGCCTACTCTCAATTCCTCAATTATCATAATATCCCCAAATTATGACACACCAAATCAATCACAATCACGTCCAAATCCCTAATAAACCCTAATTAACAATATCTCTATATACTATATACCTGAGTGAATCTATGGGTATTTACACAATAGTTGACCAAACTGAAATCTTCACACCAGTTAAAATAAAAACCCTAAGCTTTTACGGAGATTACATAGATGGAGACTGATCTTAGGAGAACCGATTGACTTCGAAATAATTGAATTGGGATTTCTAGATGAAATCACCATCGTCAGAAAAAAGAAAAAGGGGTTTTGATCGGGCGGTGAAATCGAGATGGTGAGATCGTGATCGATGAGAGATGGTGACCAATTTGATTTTGTGAAAGAATTTTTGGAAACTAAAACCCTAGATTGCCTGGATTCTACTCCTTCCTCTTTTTTCTCAACCAACTTTCACTTACAGAGAGAGAAAGTACTAGTATAGGAGTTTTAGAGATTGGGGTTACGGAGGGAGGTTACATTGACGAGCGGGTGTTAAGCATGGATTTCTGAAATCTGATAAATGGATGACACGTGGTGTTGGGTGGATATGGGTTTTGAAAAAACAATTGGGTACGTGTCATGTTGGGCCCCTGGCGTGGAGATTGCCATCACTTTTTAAGACGGTCGTGAATTTATCTGTATTATATAGTTATCCTTTGACGGATAATATTTTTTATTTTCTTATGTTTTGAGATTAGTTTTAGGTTATATTTGGTATTGAGGTCTAATCTAAAAAATTTAAATTTTTTTAGTTTTAAATTAATTATTTATATTTTTAAATTATTTTAATATATTAATATAAAAAATAAATTTTTAAAAATAAAAAATATATATTATTTTAAAATATTTTAATATAAAAAATATTTTTAAAATCTATACCCACCCTAAGTTTAAACAAACACTTAATTTCTCTTGTGATCTGTTTTGACATGTGGATCTAAACTTAAACCATGATTAAGGTTGGAGCTCCGTGAGATATCTTGAAAAGCTGACTCCACATTCCTTGCATGTTAAGGTTGGTCCACTAGTAGCCAATTTCAAGACCACTATATTTTTTTATCGCAAAACATTAGGTATTTATCTTGTGTTTTGTGATGAATTGACTGAAATTTTTTAAAATGGAAAAGAAATATGTGTATTTTTTATTTGCAAGTAAAATTTTGATTATAAATTTAGAATTTAAAGTATACAAGGTGTAATTTTTAAAAAAATATTAAAATGATGACATCTTCAATTAATTTGGTTAGTCCAAGCTAACTCGCGACGTAAGTCATAAACCATATTAATCTTAATGACATCATTTAATTTTTATTTAATTGTATGACAGTAAAAGTTTATGAGAAAGAAACAAGATATTTAAAATAAAAAAAACTAATGATGGTTTGTAAAAAAAAAAAAAAACTTTCTAATATTATAAAAAAACTTGAAAAAAATTAAAAATTTAATGGTATTTAATAAATTTCAAATATATTCTTAATTAATTTAAAAATTAATGAATTAACATATTTATAATATTTTAAATTAATTATTTAAAAAAAAGACTTAAATTTAAATTAAAGAAAAAGCAAAAACAAAAATAGGTCAAGCAAGCGAATTAAAAAGTTCGTGTATGACTATACCTAGAAGATCAGGCTTATGCCTAAGTTTTTTTTTGTTTTTTTTATTTTTAAATTGGTTGAGATATCACTTGCACAGGCGAGTGATCTATCGCATATTAGGTTGTTGTCCGCAAAATTAAAGATTGGCCTAAAAATCTATTTTCCATCTATTTTCACCTAAAAACACCTTAAAAATCATAAAAACCTCTACAAACTACCTATACCCTAAAAACACCCTAAAAATACTCAAAACAAAAAAAAATTAATTGAATCAATAAATCTAAATGGACCTTGATTTATTTTTTCAGACATGTTTATAAAAAAAAAAACACCACAATTGAACTCCTTTTTTCAAATAAAACTCTTTGACATCAAGATCAGTCTTTTTTGTTGCTAAAATACAACCAAATTGAAAAACCCTTTTCTCTCCACTACAATTCCCAAAGACTTTATCTCTTCTCTCTCAACTCATGACCTAAAAAATAAACAAAATGAAATTTGAACTAGAATGAAAATTCTAAAAATTTTGAGACTGGCCATGTATTTTCTTCATGTTTACATTGTAGTCCTCTCATTTTAATTTCATCTTTCCACTACAGTTTAAAACTTTATCTCTTGAAATTAGGCACAAAAGATTTAAATAAAAAAATATTATAGGGATGAAATTAAAGAAAAAAGATATTTTTAAAAAATGATTTATTGTTCATATGAACAGTAAAGTACCTGAGGAATAATCTCATATCTTTTAGTTGTATTGATAATAGTGATTTTGAGTTTATTAATTGTAAAAAATAATAAATTATGATTATAGAGAAATAATTAGTTAGTTGGCTTGCATTTCATCGCTAGTTGGATGAAAAAATTAATATTAAAAAATGAATATGTATATACATTTGGCCTCTTAGAAGAAAAGATCACGCACGTATACCTGCTAAGGTATACCCACACATCTGGCCTGTTTAATTTTTTCTCACTAATCCAAGGGCAAATGATATGTCATCAACCCCTGTTTTATATATATATAAAATAGAAATGAAAGCAAACAATGTGTTTTCTGCTTTTCTAGATTCCGACCATCAGAGAGATGCCTGGAAATCGATTTGTGATTTTATTAACCTAAAGATTCATTTTCAACCTATTTTATGCTAAATAAATCCTTATACTCTTCAAAAACCTATCTATCCACTCAAAAAAACCATATTTCGATTCAAATACACAAAATTAATTGAAAAACAAACTTCAGCCTCAAACTCGATCTATTTTTTTCAGCAAAATGGAAGATAAAGAACACCTTAGTGGAACTCCCCTCATAGAATGAAGCTCACCGACACCAAGAACCAGTTTATTATTTGTTGGAATATGGACATTCAATAGCTCTCTCTCTCTTTCACATTTTCCCGACAACTCCCTCTCCTATGCAAACTGGAGGACTAAAATATTAAGATAAAGTTTTGTACCAAATTATAGTATTGTGAAATCTAGAGGACTTAAATAGAACCTAGCAAAAAAAAATTAAAGGAAAAATGAGTAAAAGGCACTGAAAAAATAATGCCAATAAAGAAAAGCCCTCAAGTTTTGCCTGACTTTCAATTTTAGTCTCTTTCACTTCAATTTTTCAATAACAAAATAATATTTTTTATATATAAAATTGAGTATCAACTCATTCCTTGTAAATCCCTATACTATCTTTACGTAAGGTTGTCACTAAGAAGAATTGGATTCTTTAAAAGTTAGTGACTCGCCTCACTAGCTTACTCAAGTAAGAACTTAGAAATGTCTTTGGTGAAGGTCCTTCCAACCGACCCGTCACCTTTGTTTAGATCGCGACAACAATCAGCCCGAAGAAAGAATGGGCGAACATGGTCAGGAACCTTAACACAATTCAGCATGTGTACAATCAGCAACACCAGCGCCAGCCTCTACAGTTGTAAATGCATTCACCAACTAGTCCCACAAGACAAAGTCATCTGATGACATTGATCAAGATAAAATGACAGCGCTAAAAGTATCATTTTCGTTGGAGGTTACTTAACCACGTCATCAAGAGATCTGCATGAAATAATGTCTTGTTTAACTAACTGCACATATTTGTTTGTTTAACAACCAATTTAGCCCATCTTGACCTATACAACATATATATAATTTATTTATTTTCTTTATCACTAATACAATCACTTTTGGTCATTCATGCATCAACATACATACATACGTACATACCAATTGACTTAAACAACTCACTAGTGCATCCTCAATTCTGATCACCAATTCACGTATATACAACACAACACCTTACATTTTTCTCTCTCTAAAAGTGTGTCAAGAATTACTCACATAATTAATAATTCAAATATTCTAACCCTACATAATAAACTCCACATTCCAACGTAACAAACACATACACATGTAAACAATACATTTAGTCAAATTCCTAACTTTTTATCATTCAATATTGAAACACCCCTAAGTATATTTTTAGTGAATCATATTAAAACATCACTAATTAACCTTATAAGAAACAAACTTAGTGAAGAGAAGAAGAAAATTTGAGAAAATTTCTAAGTCTCCCTCTTCTCTCCAAGTGTCAGCCTCATTTAAAAAAGAGGTGGAGGGACTTTTTCTTTTATTTACAATTTTCCCACTTATAGGTTATCCATAGATTATTCTGATTACTTCTCTGATCATCCGTATTTTCATGTATGTTCATCAATACTTTTCGCATACTGATTTATTATTTTACTTTGTTTATGATTTTTAAAATTAATTTACTAGTGATTTTCACCTCTAATCATAATAATTTTTTAAAAAAAACATTTAATCAAAGATTACATTACCTACCAATGATTTATAAATTTTAGGTAGAGGTTTTTTTTTTTAAAAAAAAGGTAAGCAACTAGAATAAAGAAAAAGAGGGTGAGGCATCAGGCTCAGGTATCCTGTCAAGATAGGGACATAGATGTCAATCTATTTCAAGCTTTGCTTGAAAATATTATGAGACTTTAGTACAATAATCTATGTTTCTTTACCATGGCAACTTCTTGTGGAGCTTAAGTATAAGCTAGGCAAAGGCTCTTAGTGTCTGTTTGGGAACGTGGTGCAAACCGTGTTTTTAAAAAAATTAATTTTTTTTGCAAAAATTTAATTTTTTTTTGTTTTGGATCGTTTTGATGTGCTGATCTCAAAAATGATTTTTAAAAAAAAAAAAAAACATCATTTTGATGCATTTCGGCACGAAAAGCACTTTGAAAAGCAACCGCACTCCCAAGCATGCCCGAACATGTTTGATTTTATGTCTTAAAAGTGTTTTTAAAAAGAATTGAATTTTTTTTATTTTTTTTAAATTAATATTTTTTAGTGTTTTAAGATTATTTTGATGTGCTAATATCAAAAATAATTTTTTAAAAATAAAAAAATATTATTTTAATATATTTTAAACAAAAAATCACTTTAAAAAAAAAATAAAAT
>Ga0307515_10018834_pt1 | contig 12463 bp, 7 predicted proteins | sample 17_EM_MG_FD_194513 | JGI IMG/M metagenome (GOLD analysis project Ga0307515, IMG submission 194513) | Populus trichocarpa ectomycorrhiza microbial communities from riparian zone in the Pacific Northwest, United States - 17_EM | ecosystem: Host-associated > Plants > Roots > Unclassified | place...
TGTTTAAAGAAGACGCTGTTTAAAAATAAGTAGTAGTACTATAAGAAGTGGCCTTAGGGATTTAGAAAGATCCCCTAGGGATAAAAGAAAAGTATTTGGCCTAGTACCAGAGATACGCAGTAGAGTTAATAGTATAAAGAGGAGCAAAAGGACAGCCTATAAAGAATTAGAAATTATAAGGAATTATAAGGCACCTATAGAAATACTACCCATTTATTATATATGGGGATTATAGTAGTGCACTACGTTTATATGGATTGTTACTAAAGCTTAAAATAAAGGCATCCCTAAAGTATAAAGTTGATTCCCAATAACTAGGTATCCTAGAGGCACCTAAAAAGCACCATATAAAGCTATTTTATAAGAAGAAAGAAAGAACTATATAATAACTTAAACACTAGCAGCAGTAATAGGAGCCTCCTCCTCTATCTTAACGTTATTATTAACGGTATTATCGGCACTTTTATCCCTAGAAATATTAGCGCTTTTACTAATATTCTTCTTAAAGCGGCGGAAACCGGAATGACTAGTATAGTAGGGGGACGGGCAAGGAGAACGTTTATCTTAACTTTTATTGCTATCCTTAGAATTATCCCTAGGTTCTAAATTGGCGTCTAAGTAGGGATTAGAGAGATGTTAGCTAAAGGAGTTAGTATAGTTTTTAAGCGAGTTACTAGAGAAACTTACCTAGCTAAAGTAGCCCGCATAAGAGTGCGAATATTATTATTAATAAGGGTAAGCTGTTTATATATACGCTCCTAGACACTATATATTTAAGATTATTATATCTCTATAGCAGTGGAAACCCTTATTAAATTAAAGAGTCTACAGGCGAGGAAAGACACCTTCTATCCCCGTCTATTACTATTAGGATATTAGCGGAAATCTTAGATAGCGTGTTAGAGCCTATAAGTCTTATACACATAAACAGCGGGGATTTAGTATAATTAGCGAAATCTAGAATAAACCGGAATGGGAAATACCAAAACGCAGGTCTTTCTCCTGCTGCGGTAATAGGAGCACTTTGATTTATTTTTGCTAGAGTGAGGCATCTTATAGATATAGGAAGGATCCTATATAAGAGTATAAACGTAGCGATGATAGTATTTTAGGGAAACTGCTATAAGAGTAATAGATACTGTCTAGGGCGTTACCGGGAGAGAAATAATACTGCTACCGGTCTAGGGATGCGTAGAAGGACTATAAGCTATTATAAGAGAATACTCTAAGAAGTTAGCATCATTATAAGAGATAAGGTGGGGATCCTATTACTTATAAACGCGTTAAGAAAAGATAATAAAGCAGTAATAGAAGTGCGGCTAAAGATATAGAAGCTAAAAGGCGAGATATAATAAAAACAGCCTATTTAAGAACAAGACAAATAGTATTATTAATAGAAGGATAAGTAAGAGACGATAACTTATAAATAGAAAGAAATTAAAATAAAAGACGTTATTATTAAAACCCATTTTAGGTAAATAGGGATAGTAGTTAGTTAATATATTGTACTAGATAACCTCTAGATCTATTTATAATATATTCCTAAAATTAAAGAGGTAAATCCTACTAAATTTTTATTACTATTATTAAAATCCCATTATAAAAGCACTATAAGGAGCTAGGGTAGGAGAAGAGTAGAGGAATAAAAGATAAAGTAAAGTTCTGCGCTAGTAAAGAGCTAGTAATAAGCCGCATTATAGAGTACCTTTCTACTAAGGGTTTCCCTAGTAGTTTTAGCCGGAACTCTATAAAAGCTTAGTAGAGGCAAAGTCTTAAAGGACTAAAACCCTAAAAGGGGAGGCAATTATAACGGAACCCCCTAGGAGGTACATATCTAATAAGACGGTAGGAGGTTTTATCTATATCCTATCTATATTCCAGAAGATACAGTTAAATAGGTTAGGGGTAAAAGGTTTTACTAGCGTCTTAAAAGGAATATATAGGAAGCTAGTTTCCCTCTAGAGAAAAACTAGCAATTAGTCTCTAAATAGAAGAGGTTAGAAAGCATTTATCCTTTATTTATAAAGATTGTTTTACCTTAACTTATCTTCTACTTACCTATAACTCTTATTTTACACTATTAATTAGATAATTATACGTTCTGGTTAGACTGGCCTCTTATAATAGAATATATATAGCTATAAGATACCTTCCCTTAGGCATTAATATATTGGGAAAATATTCTTAGACTAAAATTTAAACTACTTGTTAAGTAAAATCAAATATTATTAAGTAGGTCAATTAGCTGCCAAATGGCGGTAGTTGACGTATTTGACGTTTTTAACGTTTTTAATGCGCAGCCTACGCGCAGCCTACGTAATTAACGTATTTAATAACTAACCTAATACGCAACTTAAGAGTATATAGCTTAGCTAATGTTGCTAAAAGCTCCGTTAGTGCCCGCCAGGGGGCTAAAACCTTAGCTAGTATTAATAACTTAATGCCGATACAACCACGCTTAATTTAGAAGTAGTAGTAAGGCTAAAGCGCCTTAGTTGCTGCTAGGTAGCTTGTGTAGAGATTTGGTAGAGCCTCGTGCAGAGCTTCGTGCAGAGCCTTGTGCAGAGCCATATACAGGTGTGCAGGCGTGCAGACGTGCAGACGTTTGTACTGGCGATTAATTGCAGAGACATTTGCAGAGACGATTATATAGGCGATTGTATAGACGTTTGATTGATCGTTCGTATGGGCGTTCGATTGATTGATTGTATGGGTGTTTGATTGATTAATTGATTGATTGATCGTATGGACGTTTATATGGACGCTCGTATGGGCGTTCGTATGGGCGATTGTGTAGACGTTTGTAGAGCCGTTTGTAGAGCCGTTTGTACGGACGATTGTACAGGCAATTGCAGAGCTGTTGTAGAGGTGTTTGTAGAGACGTTCGTAGAGATGATTGTGAGACTTCCTAGTATATTAGCGCTGCGTGTTAGTAGAGCTTTAGAGCTCCGTATAGGGCTTTGAGCAGAGCTTCAAGAGAGAGACCCCCTTGGACCCCCCTGCGCACTGCGTGCTCCATTTCACTGGGTGGGTAGAGGTGTTGCAAAGCCTTTGGTAGAGCTTTTGGTAGAGCTTTGTAGAGCTTCGCACGGAGCTTTATGTAGAGCTCTTGCAGGGCTTGTTAGAGCTTGATGCAGAGCTTGATGCAGAGCTTTGGTAGACGCTGTTTTGAAGTTCGTCACGTGGATTCTGCCACAACTTACCGCGCGCGGTTTTGTTTCTAACCAATCAGAAGCTGGCTTGGCGGGGTTTTAAATTCTGGGACCCGAAAATATAGACCCCCCTTGGGTCTTGCCAGAGTCGGGCCTGGCGGTGTCCGCCTTGCCCTGCGGCCCCCAGCCAATTTCCCGCTTCCTTATTTTGTCTCAGAGCGTTCAAAGAATGACAATAAGCATGAATAATACCACGTTATTGGAACCCTGCTTTCATCGCTGGTGGAAGAACGCGACCAGCGCCTTCCGCAAATTTTAGAATTTTATGAAAATTGTTGGTCGCTGTTGGTGCTATGCACTTGCTGAAGGATAGTCATGTCAAGTCAACACTCACTGCCAACCCTCGGGCATCCCTCGGCGGTGAACCGCTCTAAGGATTCGATATTTCTGCTACGAGAAATCTTAAGGTCGTCTCATTAATCCAATAAGATCACCCGCTTATTGTCATGCAAGGAGGCTGTCCATGGCCCCTTCGCTAGGGAATGTTACTACAACACCCTTTCCCGGCCTTTCTGTATGGTTGACGAGGCGCACATCTTGTTCGCGGCGCTCCGCCGGGTCATCGCGCTTGCATGCAAGAAGCCACATGCCAGCTGCCATATGCATCAAGGATCGATCCTCAGGGCACTATTCCTTGCGTGGCTTGCATGCAACCTTAATGATCTCCCATGCGAAACGCGCATTCGTGGACTATGGTTAGCGCATCTGGAACCCACTGGACGCGAAGGGCTGTTCACGTGCGTCATATCATCTCTGAGTGCTCCGGCGTCTCCCCGCTTGTTGCACAGCGTGGTACACGCGCAATTTCGCTAATATTTAGTCAAGTACCATCCAGTTGCTGTAGTTCTTTTGCCCAATGATATACCGGGGCTCCTGCTCCAAGTCAGCCTTCTGCGGTAATTTTGACTATTAGACCGGTCTCGTTACCGTTTTCGTTGGTGTATCGATAGTGATCTTGGTGGTCTGCCGACCAGGTCCAAGTGTCAGCCATTATTGCGAGAGCGAGACATGTCTTAAGTAGCTTCCGACTCGCACGTCAACGCCATTTTATTCTGCCGGTCTCTCTGCTGCAGTTGACCAAGAGCCCTCGCTTAGTGCTGTCGGCGTGTAATCAACGCACTAACCACACCATAACATGCTTGCATAAAGCTAGTAATATCTGTGCATGCGCTGACAGCGCGGAATGTCTAGCGGGCAGCGTGGCGTCGGACCGCGAGCCAGCCTACCCGCTGCTTTTAGGGGTTTGGCATTCGAAAAAGGTTAAAGTCTTTAATTTTTAAGCTTAATTGTAAGAGTTAAACTTGAAGTTCTCTAGTGTGCAAGAAAGCGAAATTACGTGTGTACCACGCTGCGCAAGAGATGCTCCGTGCGGCAACTGCCTGCACACCGGTTGTTGGCGAACCGTTTGCCTAGTATCAACTTTACGAGTTTTCCTCCCATGAAGTACTCGAAGTACCTGTTATGCATGGTTTGATATTGTTTGGCCGTTTTCCTTACCCCTCTTATTCCGCCATTGTTGCTTGAACGGGCGCAGCTGACGGACGAATATTTAGGGATAGTCACGTTGACCTTAGAGTGTACCATTGAATTTATTCGGAGCTGTGTGATAACAGAAAGTTTACTGTCTTGAAGGCAATTTGAGCTAAAAGCCCAATCCAAAAATATTTTACCTATATCCAAAAAGCGCGATGAAATACAAGCTGACAGGACATTTGAAATGCCTAAAGTGGTATTGTGATACACCAAATTATATTGCCGCAAGACTCACGCATGCTTGCGTGGGGGGAGAGTCGTGGCAGCTCGGTAGGTGTGGATATGCTCATCACCCGCCCTTGCGTCCACCAAGGTCACTGCAATGCATATGCAACCCGACAAGCTCTCTGCCTAACGGGCTTTGCCAATGATGAGCTGACGAAAATGTACCTTCCCGTGCACCTGTGTTCCAGTGAATCTCTTTCCGATGATGCTGAAGTGCAGATTCCCGTGCGGGAAGCTTCTTACCACCTAGTTGCGTGGAGAGCTGTGCGCAGATAAAGACAGCCTCACTGTACATGGCTTAACATTCGCTATTTCCACCATTCGGGTATGTCCTTGCTGCTACCAATAATCGCCTGTCTGATCTAAATAGGACCCTCCAGCAGGTGTGATGATTCGCGGTGTACTATTAGGTACGAGTAGGTACATGACCTTATTCAAGCAAAAAGTGCACATTACTCGTTAAGCGCGTAAGGTTCAGGAAATCAAAAATTTACCATCGTAACAAAGGGTCACTTCTTTACCACTTAACTGCATATGGCAGCGCTGGTAAGCAAGCATGCTTGGCGCAAAAAAAATTTTCGCGTTCTTGGACGCTTTTTCCTCCAGAGCGTGCAAATTGTATGCCTTGTTTTGGATAGTAGGATAGCCTTTGTTGAACAACAGCATAAACTTTTATATTTATTGTGGCTGGCACTTATTCTCGCTAGCTTTATTATGGAAATTTAGTAGTAATAAAACAGGATTAAATACTGGTGCATAACGAGCCTGAAACCTCGACGGGGCGGCCATCACTAAAGTTCTCGCTAATCCTCGCCTATTCCCGCCAACGAGTATGCCCATATTGCTTTGGGAAAACCGTAGATTTTACAGGGCTTGACGCCCGCTAATTGACTGGACGGCATTGCCGGAATCGGCGTGGTGCATTCTTTATCACTGACAGGAGCTACGAGACGGCAAGAATAAGATGGCTAATTCGGAGAATATGCTGAATGGTGTCTGCCTTTATTTACGCCCCAGGATAAGCGTATGCGCGACAATCTTGCTTTGGGTCGGGCCAGCGACCTGCCACCCCGGGAAGTCCTATCGAGCGCTTTAAGAAGCAATGGCGCCGCCGAGGACATGTGGTTTCTGGCTGATACTACTCCGCTTGCTCCAGTGATCAGATTGATCTAGTCCTTCCCCATACAGAAATAATTGTACGCATTTTTACATGACTGGAAGCTCTTCGCTTCTTTACACTAACGATTCATAGTGGTGCTGTATCTCGTCATGGCAGATACACAAAGCAACACTCAAAAAGGAGCAGAACAGCCAGGGAGTCGCGTTGGAACTATACGCAATGCTAATGGCGGGTGTGCCCGTGCTAGGTGTGCTCAAGCAGGAGGTGTTGAGGACAAGGTGATTCCATTCTAATTATGAAAGTTGCAGCGCTGATACGTTTTCTTTTCTTCTAGGTCGTAAAGGTCCCCAATGAGCAAACACAATACCGCGAAAACATGGCTACATCAATGCCCGGCGAACAACAGCGGTCGGAAGCATCTAGAGCCCCTCTGTCGTATTTGATGGTTCGTTGGCTTGGTGAAGGACCAAATGAGGAATACTGGAACACCAACAGTCGCAACAGCTTGGGGTAATGATACTCTCGAACTTCAGAGAGCTTGAATGATCTCTGGCTATTTCAGGGATCTAGGCCTCCTTCTGTGTCTTCTAGTGATGATTGTGGGCTTCATACCACTGTCCTTGTCTATTTACTATGCTGTTATGCTAGGTGCGCTTATAAGGCTGTATGAATGAAAGCACCTACATAACTGTCTCGTACAGCTTCACTGCAAAATACACCATTATTTTCAGAACAATTAATACCCAAAAGTCTTCGGTAAAAAGGCACCCGGTAAGGGCTGATCACAGGGATTGGTGGCAAAAGACTATAGGAGAAACGGAATATTGAACTCTGAGTACGAAAAAGAAAAAGACTTGGCTTAGACAAGCTCCTGTCTCTGGTGACTGGCGAAAGTTGCATATGCCGTGGGAAAGACCAAATATCGCCAACGCCGTGGACATCTGGAGGGAGTTGCGAGGGATCAGGCCTTGGATAGCGATGCCTTGGTTCTCAGGCCATGGATATGCTTGTGCGGGAGCGCTCTTGGCCGACGTGTGGGAGGTCAACGCATTGGTGCTGGTCGGGCTGGTGTGTGGCCTGAAAAGCGTGTCAGCCACCTCTGATCTGTTGCCCCGTTTCGTCCTACCTACTTTCACCGATTGCGGACTTGCTGCAAGATCACAGGCCAGTTCTGAGGCTCTGCCAGCGAAATTGTCGCACGAGCTGTCCCAAGCCGTCCTTCTCAAGCATCCAGCATTCACAGCATCGGGTCGAAAGGCTGAAACGAAATATAGTGGATTTGCTGAGGCAGCTAGGGACACGTCGCTGGTGAGTCACACTACTTACTGTGGAGGCCGCCTGGGGAGCGTGGCTGAGGGCTGGGCGACTGCCGACTTGCCCTCTTCCGTTCTTAACGCTTCTGACGTCGCCGCCCCGCCGAGAACCCCGCCATTATTATAGAGGGGTTTCGACGGAACGATATATTCGTTCGATATGATCAACGTACTAAATATTTAGCGCTTACTTGACGTCAACTCCGTTAAATATCGATTTGTCATTTAGGGGTTTCGATACAAATTGTTTGACGAGTAGTTATTACCAAAAATAAATCCTGTTCCTCACCAAAATCTTCCTCAATACCAGAAGTCGTGATATCCTTACGGACGAGCTTGAGCGCCAGGCGTTCGTTGCTGCTGTCTCTTAGCCGGTCCGAGCGGACAGCGGCCGGGAAGGCGCTGTGCGCGCGGCACAGCTGCTCTACCATATCAACGGTAGATTGGACATCATGTATAGGATCAAAAGGCATAGCAGTGAAGGCAAAATGTGGAAAATATGAGGCTATTCGGAGGTCTCAATCAAAACGTGTGAACGTTCAAAGATTTCGATGTTATACAACATCGTTTCAAACGATATTTGCCAAGAACTAGATTCGATATTTTGAACGACTAACTAAATACTGCTAGTAAGTGTCGATCGCTCGTTTCGACTTGCTTACACTAAATATCGAACGAATATATCGTTCCATCGAAACCCCTCTAAATTGCGCAGCGAGGATTGCCTGGGCCGTGGCGACTCCCATCTGCACGGCCTCCTCGTCCTAAAATAAATCTACGCTGAGGTACTCTAACATTTCGATAACTGCTGCTTAAATTATTATTATCCGGCGAGCTGCTGGCCAAGGTATAGTTGTAAATATCTAGTATACTCCCTATAGTATGGCTAGTGAGGGCTTAATGCTCTACGGCTATATCGTGCTGATTGGTCGGTGGTTGTCTAGGAATCTAGAGAACTAACTAAGGAGGTTATGTTGCTTCTTGCCGCAACCCTGGCGTGCATCTGCCTTAAGCTATTCGATCGCCTTGCGGACGAAGGCTTAGATTAGGAGGAGGTATCCATAGTTCGCGATAAAGGTCTCATCTATGCGCGGACCAATCCCGTTACCCTAGCAGATGAGCAATTGGTCACCATGCTCTGATCTTGCGCGATTGAGGGTGTCGATGGCATCGTACATTAATCATTTCGTCCGAGCATTCGCGGAACCGGGCCAGAAGGAGGTCATGCCGGGTCTTCGATATTACAGGGGCAAAGAAATATCCCCATTCGGTACTATATATTGAAGCACTGGGGTGCGACAGCGAAATGTTAAAGGCTAGGGTGCGGCAGTAAACGTCAAGTCGGAGTGGGGGTTTGCTCCTGTGATTCTTGGAACAACCTTAAAATATTCTTGCATAGCTGGTCTGGCCCTCACGTATCCTTCCATTCGCCCATCCTTCCACAACGGCATCTCGTATGCTGCCCATCGTCAGGCGTGGCTGCCGGCAGCTGCCGGTGTACGACTCGCAGGCATCCCGTTTTCTTCCAAAATATTAGCGCACTACATGGCAAGCTGAGACGGCACGAATTGCCCGGTTACGATAGAGTTTATGAGTAAAATAACGTCCACACCTGCAAACGGCCCGGGCACAGATCGACGTCATTGGGTGTTATCACTTCAATGTGATACCGCCATGGAGGAAAATCCGCCGAGCTAATGGCCTGCATGCAGATCTGTGATGCAGGCCGTCCGATCCGAAGCCAGAACCAACATCAAGACCTGCGGACGGCTCGTGCACACTTTACTAACCACCTTTTTCTCACATCGTGGCGCCTCATTATTCTGACAGCAACCAGCCCACGGACTTGAGATCCTGGATCCCCTTCCACCTTTCAAAAACTTTATCTCTATTGAAAACTCATATCGGGCATATCTACATGTGATTGGTACTTTACTAATCGCCTTTTCCGCGTAATGGCGCCGGGTCGTGCCAGCAACGGTGCCCGAATTTCCCACATCCGGAATCAAATTCTGCCATTCAAATCTTTGTCCCTTATGCGCCATCGCATATGAGGTGCATATAGTCCCTGTCAAGACGAGCGGTTTCCTGTGCCGTATAGGGATAGGGTGCTGTTCCTTCAGAAATGTACCGAATTAGAGCAAAAAGGGCTCCTATGGGATGCCAAGTGACCACGCTCACGCATCGCAGGAGGTAGGGGAGCTAAGTTCGAGCACTGACAAAATCGCATGATGTGCAGGGAATATCATCGCCGTTGCTGCTAGAACGTTTGCCTTATGCTACTCTAGGGTGCTGATGCAGGATAAGCCCACGCATGCCACATTTGCTTCGGCTCGAGCATGGCTATCAGATACCCAAGCTGGGAACCCTCTGCAGTTACTTAAGAAGCAGTGAAACCGCCCAAGACCAGGTGCTTTCTGTCTGTTACCGCCCCCTCCTTCCTGTTGATTAGACTGAACAAATCCTTTTTCTTAACACAGAATATCCTGTAGGCTTTCTCAAATGGCTGAGGCTCTTTATTCCTTTGTATTAACGAGTTATAGCATTGCTTTGATATTATTATGGCCGATGTGAAGAACAACAGTCTAAATGAAGCGGAGCAGCCTAGTAGTGGTGTTGACGTCTCATCTAATACGCAAGGCAAGTGCGCTCATGGCGGGTGTGCTTACGGTGGGTGCGCTAGACTCGAAGATGTTCAAGATAAGGTTAATCTTATTCAACGTATGAAGGTTGTAGCGCTGATTCATTTCTTTGTGCAGGGAGTAAAAGCCCGAAATAAGCATATACTATGCCACGAGAGTGGAACCATGTCAACGCAATATGGGCAGGAGCGGTCGGAAGTGTCTAGAGCTCCTCTTTCGTACTCGATGGGACGTTGGCTTGGTGAAGGACCAAAGGAGGGGCATTGGAATAGCCATAGTTGTGGCAGCCTGGGGTAATGGTTTCCTTAGATATTGTACAGCACCTGGAATGGACGATGGCTATTTCAGGGATTTAGGGTTCCTTTTGTATCTTCTGGTAACAATTATTGGCTTCGTGAAGTTTTCGTTTATCCGTTTGGTATGCTGCCATGTTATATACGCTTGTCGAAGCTGCATGAATGAATGTATCTAGACAACTCTCTCATACGGGTTCATGAATTGTATATAGCTTCACTGTAAAATACGCTATTCTTTCTAGGTTAATTGATACCTGAAAGTCCCTACTAAAACCATATCGGGATAAGCCTAACAATGGACGATCGTTCAAACTGCCAAGGGATAGTCCACTAAAGCATAATTAGAAAGATACATGAGGGTAATACAACAATTATCGGTGGTGACATACATGAAAAGTAACAAGGCTCTGAATTTAAAAAAAGAAAAGGGCTTGGCTTAGACGGAACGAATCACGGGATAAAGGATCTCGGTCTTATGAAAGGTGGGGTTTGAAAAACGCCCGAGATTCGGGTGTGAAAACCCCCAAGAAAGCCTAGGGTGCTGATTGGGCTTGCCTAGTGTATCAGCCACCTCGGATCTGAAGGCTGATACCGAATATAGTGGATTTGCTCTGAGGCAGCCAGGGACACGTTCTAGCGATTCGAGAATCGCAAGCCTGAGTTGGAGGTCAACTTAAGGATCTTATTAGCTATATCGTTCCATTACCAAAAGAGGGCCTTTGCTACTTCGCAACTCACATTCACTAGGCTTCCTATCCAATCTATTGTGTGGCCCTACCCTAGATAAATTATCTTCGTATTATTTTGACGTTTATATATCCAGCACACTCTCCAGTACAGCCAGTGAGGGCTTAATAACCCACGGTTAGCGGCAACGCATTGGCAGGATGGCCAAATCCTATCATAGTAAGTTCCGGCAGCGAGACTGTATGCTTCCAGGATCTGTAGCCAGTCCGTGGCTCTGGCCCTCAGACTTGTATGAAAGCGGGGAGAGCTTCAGAATCAGGAATTGTTGGCATCAACCGTTTCTCTTGACATTCGGCCCCAACCCATATTTGAGAACATGGCTCTTATGCTTTGCAGCATGCCAGAAATCGATTAGACATGTCAACGGCGAGAAGGATGGAGTAGAGATGAGGTTTCGTGTTTTCGGAAGAACCCGAAAGATCAGACCTGCGGAGGATAGGCCGGATAGGCCTCTCGGATAATAGGCCTATCAGCTGATAGTATCCGGAGACTATCCGGATAGTCTCCGGATAGTCTTGGCAAAATCCCCTTAATATGCTTACACTTGTAATGCACCTCCCAATATTAAATAAATAAATTTTCTATTAGTATAGATTTATAGAGCTTATAAAGCGCTTTAAAATGGTACCACTTTTATCTAAATATCCTAAGGATAAGTAATATTATATAGATATAAAGCTTATAAGAGCTCTGCGAAAATAAGGCTTCAGGGGAGCCGCGCACGGAGCTCTACCAAAGCTCAGCAAAAGCTCTGCACGAAGCTCTGCACGAAGCTCTGTATACGGAGGCTCTACACGAAGCTCTGCACGAAGCTTTTATATAGAGCATCCGTAGTAGAGCCGTCGTACGCAGATCCGTTGTACGCAGATCCATCGCGCAGAGCCTCTATACGTAGAAATTCGTGTATATTCTCGTATAAAGCCTTATATAATATAATAATATTTAATTTAAAAAGATATATAACTACTTAGCTAACAAATATTACTTTTGTAAAGATAAATATTTGTTTTATTATAGACATCTAGACTTCTCTAAGCTTTAAATAATTATATACTAAGAAATATAGAGCGTCGTATAGAGCCCTATACGTAAAGCCTTTATATATAAAGCGTTATATAGAGCATTGTATAGAGCCTCTCTATATAGAGTTTTTAATAAAGAGTATCGTATAGAGCGTTATATAGAGCGTTATAGTATATTCGTGCTACGTATTAGTAAAGCCTTAGAGATCTAAATAGGGCTTTAAGTAGAGCTTTATAAAGAGCTTTTGCAGAGCTTTATGCAGAGCTTTGTATAGAGCCTCTACTATCTACTATAAAAGATCGGTAAAAAATCGCCAAGCCGTAGCAGCGTGTATTGCCCTCTATTAAAACAA
>Ga0307515_10018835_pt1 | contig 12463 bp, 1 predicted proteins | sample 17_EM_MG_FD_194513 | JGI IMG/M metagenome (GOLD analysis project Ga0307515, IMG submission 194513) | Populus trichocarpa ectomycorrhiza microbial communities from riparian zone in the Pacific Northwest, United States - 17_EM | ecosystem: Host-associated > Plants > Roots > Unclassified | place...
CTCTATATCCATTTTAAGATACTATATATAGAACCGTAAAATGCTTTCCACCTATTAACTAACTAAGATTAATCTCTTTGAGATTAATAGGGTACCTTAGGGGGGAGTCTTTCCCTAGGGTTTTTCTTTTCCTAACTTATTGGATGTTTCTTCTTCCTCTATCTCCTTAATATCGCCTATATCCTTTAGCTCCGGGCAGGATAAGGCAAAGTAACCTTACTTATCGTAGTTAAAGTATATAGCTAAGGTAGGGTTAATCGGAGTATTACGGCGAATACTAGTTAATAGCGTAGTATATAGCTAGTCGGGCGAGGCTCGCTAGTGCGTAGTTGTAACCGCCTTTAGTATAAAAGCAGTTATAACTTATCTTCCTACTCTAGCTCCTATAGGTATAACTAGCGAGTTCCGATCATTATAGAGTCGCTTTTATTAATTATAGTAGGCGTTAATCCGCTTTAGTTCTAAGTCTAATAATAGGCAATAAGCTGTAAGTCTTTTATAGGTTAGTAGGTTATTTAAGGTTACAGCGATCTTTTCTTATAGCTGGATTATTAGCTTATTATATAGGTCTAATCGGTAGTTCTTAAGGGGAACCTGGCCTTCTCCTATAAGGTATAGGAATTAAGTCTAGAATTTGGCAAAGGGTTAGTTCGGTTTTATTATTAGGTAATTATAGTTATAACAGGCATCCCGTACTTTGTTTGGGTTAACGTAGATAGCCACTAGGTGCTATATTATTTTGTTAATAGATATAAATTGGATAGGGGAGTCGTCCTTAAACTTGGCTTAAAGGTGCCGTTGGGCGTCCCCAATAGTTCGACTAAAGAGGTAGAGTATTTTAGCTTCTTTGGAAAGGAAATAGTTATGGTTAACGCGGAGCTTTCCTCGTACTTAAATCCTCTAATTCTTAAAGGTAGGGTCTATCCCATTGGACAGTAGTAGGAGGTTAGGGAGTTTAACGGACTTTAATTACTTTATTATTATATCCGTACTCCCTAGTATATTATATTTAGTAGAGTAAATAGGTTAGCTAGGGCTTTAAGAAGGGGAAGCTGGGCTATTTTATAGGGCTATAAGGCTTTCTAGGATCTCTTATAGGGTCTCTTATATATTTCTCACTTTAAGATAATCGGCTTCCTAGCTGGCTACGAGGGCGCGAATCTGCTCGCGTATATCTACGATATTATTATTATCTTCGATTTCTAATCCTAATTAGATCTTAGGTTCCTCTTAGGTAGACGTAGCTCTCTTAAATAAGCTTGCTTTAGGTGCCATCGTTAGCTTCCTAAGGTTTGTCGGTATTATATGCTTTAGTTTTAATTCCGGGGGTATAGGTCTAGTCCTATCTAGCTTATAAGGTGGGATATTATCTAGGCCTTCCCAGGCAATGTAGAGTTGTTTTAGTGTCTAAGTATAGCGCGTTGATGCGTTGTTATAGACGAAGTTTCTTTAGGGTGGGATATTATTGAGGCCTTCCTAAGTAAGGTAGGGAGAGCTTAGTATAATGTCACGGCTTAAACAAATGCCTCTAAACCGAAGCTTGAACGAATACTGTATTACGAAGATACTAAGCTAAAGAGAAGGAAAAGGGGTCGCTAGGACCGATGTAAATAAATATGTAGGGTAAGCCGCTAAGGCGCTAGCTTTGGGCGGGCCAATTGTAGGTCGGCAGAATATAGCAGAATTTGGCAGGTAACGTGCGATAGCGCCGTTACAACCTTAAGCCTCCTCTAGGTTTCTTAACAAATAGTATAAATAAGGTAAATAGTAATTAACTAGGGCGAATAAATCCTTTCTCTAGGTACTCTTTAAAATATTATCGCATTATAAGCAGCTTTTTTTATGATATACCGTATAACGGGCCAAACTTTAGCGTTATACTAGGTTTAAGTTCTATTTTAAAATCGTACTTATCTTAATATAGGGGTAGTTAGTTTATAAATTGTTTCTTAAATATATTAATTAGATTGTAATATTCTTTAGGTATAAGAGGTCGGGGGTTAATATATTACTTCGGTTCCAATACCTTCTTAATATCTTTTAGTGTTATAGTAAAGATCTTATAGTCTCGTTTTCTTACTAACAAATAAAAGGGTGCGGCTTATACCATACAAATTTCAAGGGGTTTTGGTATATTATCTTCACATTCTTTACCGCGATTAGTAGTTATAACTTTATTATATTAGTTTAAGAATTATAGTAAGGGTAATTCGTATTATATTAAATTTAAATAGTTGTATACATATTTATAGGGCAAGTAGTATTTCAAGTAATAATTTCAGCAGTAGGTTATATAAAATTTTAGTGTTTCTTTAACCTAGCTAATTAAAGGGTCGTATTGTTTTAGCTATCCGTATCCAAGTATTACCTTATAATACTTTAAGGGTATTACAAATAGGGAAATATATTTAAGATATTCGCCTATCCGCATCTTTATAAGAGCGTAGTATATAAGTTCGCTGTATATTAAAGGCTTGCCATTAAAGCCTTATAGGCCTTAGATCTTATTAAGTTTCTTTAAATTTAAGCGTTAAGTTTTCGCGTAGTTTATATTAATAAAGCCTATATTAATAGCTCCGCTATCTATAAGGATTTATATTTCCTTCTATTTTTTAAGTATTTAAATTTCGCTAAGTATATTAAGGGAGTTATATTATATATTAGCGCTAGAAGAGCCTAAATACTTATACTCTTCCACTTTTTATCCTAAGGCGCGACTTAGCCTTAGGACGATTTATTTTCTAAATTAACTAAAGGTAAGACACTTTATAACAACTAAGTATAATTTATAAAATAAGTATAATTTATAAAATAAGTATAATTTATAAAATAAGTGCGACTTAAGGACTAAGAGGAGCTACGGCGGACCTTTTTAAAAGGGTAAGTTTGGCAATCCCTTTAAATATATCCCTTTTTTCCATATCTAAAACATTCTCCATTTGCGGCTTATATTCTTTATTTATTAGTTCCTAAGGGTGTATAGGATTAAATGGCGTTAAGGTCCATAGGGTTATATATAGGGCTTTTAGGTCTTAGAGACGGATCGCACTTTAGGGTATATATTAGTTTTATAGAGTTTTAAATATAAGATATAGTTAGCTTTAGAGAACGGGTCTGCTTATTATATTAGAGGTCTTTATTAATTCATTAATATATTATAGCAAATTTGGGTAAATCCTTTAGCAGTTCTCTACCTACTAACTATACTCTAATTTTATCTAAAATAGCTTAACGGAGAGCAGTAACTTTAGCGGCTTTATTCCAATCTAGTTTACTAATAAGGCCTAAAAATTCTAAAAAGAAGCTAGTAAAGTCTTGGTTCTATTATTATAAGTTTTTAAGTTTAGTAATAGCTGTATATTTGTAGCTAGCGTTATTATACGTTTGTTCTAATAGAGAAATAAAGATTTTAAAATTAATGAAGGTGCTGTTATAGAATAATAGATCTATAGTTTATATAGCATCTTTGCTTAAATAAGACATTCTATAGCTAATCTTGCTAGCTTTAGTAGGGTATTAGTTATAGTTTATTAAAAGTTTAAGACGGAGCTTAGTTATAAAGGGACGTAGGTTATTTTAATTTCTATTAAACATTAGAGGGTTAGGGAGCTTTTTAGATTTCGCGGTAGGTACTAGGTTTATTATAGGTATAGGTTAAGCTGCCGTTACTAGTTTAGGGTTTATATTTAATAGGTCAGGTTTATATATAGTTATTTTAATTTTATTTATAGGTGTTGCTATTAGGGTCTCTAATGTAAGTACTTTGGCGTTATAGAGTTTTTTATATATTGCTTTAATTAATTGCTAATACTAAGCTTTTAGTATAGTTTGTTACTAGGCTAAGGCATCTATAAAGGACTATTATATTATAGTTATTTATTTCCTAACTAGGGCCATAATAGTTAATGTAGCGGATTTAAGTTTATTTACCATTTTAAGGGTATTAGTATTAATATAACATAATATAAGGGCGCGGAGAGACTTTAGGGAAGATTTAGGGGAATAATATAAATTCTATCTAAATCTAAGGGTATATAGCTCTTATTAAGAACAAGACGTTGCGTAAAGAAGAGAAGGAAATAATAAGAGAATTATATAATTAAATAGTTAGGGGCTTAGTGGTCGATGCGTGCGTATATACGCACGCAGTCTTCAACAGACTTTAGTAAAATTCGATTAATCTAGCAGAATTTAGCAGAAGTTGATTAAGCTAGCAGAATTCGGCAGAATTTGGTTAAAGCGTCGGAATTTATCTATCAAGTGTTTCACTAAGACATTCCTACTGTAACTGGGCTAGTCCCGTTACACTAAGGTCTAAATCTAATTCTTTTACTAGTAATTAAGAAATGAATTTTATACTTGCGCCGCTATCTATAAGGCAGTCTTACATTACCTATTTATTATTAGCTTAAATGGGGACGGGAATAATTATACGGCAGTTTACTTCCTCCTTCTCTTACTAGCCTAGTATAAGGGAGTGGAGATCTACTAGGCTATCTCTTTTCCTAATTAGGCCGACTCTTACTTCTTTTACTAGTAGAAGCGGCTTATATAGCCCTTCTTATCGCAGTTATAATAGGTGCGTGTCTCCCGGTTCCCTTTTTACGAATTAGGTCTCTACCTATTATTATTTTAGGGTTAACTAGCGTTACTTTAGGGCTGCGAGGCCTGCTTACGTTATTCTTCCTTAAAGTAGTTAAGTTGGAATCTACCCCTGTTATTAAAGCTAGGTCTAGTCCTACGCTCTTTATTATTAGCGTCTTGTTCCTTTTACTTGTCTAGATAGTCTCTTTTAGTATTTTTAATCCGAGTAGCTTTAGAGATAAGCTTTTCTTAAGAGGTAGGAATTTCGCCCTTCTCCTGTATAGCCTATTAAATCTTAGGTTATAACTTAGTAAGTAGCTAGTAAAGTTATATAGCATTATCCTATAGGTCTAAGTAGGGTATATTGTCTTCTAGCTCTTCTAAGTAGTTTATAAACTAGACTACACTCTGGCCTTCTTGCTATTTAGCATTATAGTATTGCTAGTTATAATCTATCCCTTAATTAGTAGGGTCTTAGACCTAATTAACTAACTAGGTCTTAAGTTCGCTAAATTTAAGAGGTATAGTAAGTTTTTTCTTATAACGTGTCTATAAACTCTTAATGGTGCTACATAGAAAGGTAGAAGTAATTAGTGTCTAATTATACTTATTAGAGTAATATTTTGGATCTAGCCAAAACTTAGTTTTATATTAACGGATAAAACGATTATAGTTTTGGAGACTATTACTATTATACTTATTAGGTTCCTTTATACGGAATTTAGGTTTTTCTAACGTTATAGCGTAGTATAGCGTTGTCCCTTTGAGTCCGCTTTGTATCTAGGGTGTCTATACTTCTTCTAATTATCTTTATAATTGTTCTTAGTAGTCTTAATATATTTATCTTAATTATATCTCTAACTCTTTTGTTTTTTATAGGGTCTTATATAGCGACCACTCTAATAACTCCCTAGCGGTAATCGTTCCTAAATATCCCGTAAAGTTAGATAGACCAGCTATAGCTTCCTAGTCCACTCTTTTATAAGTAGAGGGAATATACTCCTCTAGGGAGACTCTCTAAGCCTCCTATAATAAGGGCGTTGCTTTATAGAGTAAAGGAGTATAGTCCGTCATCGTTAATTAATAGCTATACGTCCCTAACAGATTGTGAGTAATTAGAATTATAAGAGGCTAGTTTAACCGGAACGTATAATTATCTAGTTAACAGTATTACAGGTAAGTAGAAGGTAAGTTAAAGGTAAGTTAAAGGTAGAATAAGTTTTATATATTAAAGAATAAATGCTTCTAACCACTTCTATTTAGAGACTAATTACTAGCTCTTCTCTAGAGGAGAACTAGCTCCCCATATAATTCTTTTAAGACGCTAGTAAAACCCTTCGCCCCTTATTTGTCTAACTGTGTCTTCTAGGACGTAGATGGAATATAGATAAGATATAGATAAAACCTTCTACTGTTTTATCTAATATGTACCTTCCGGGGGATTCTGTTATACTAAGTACTTAGTAAAGAAAAATGCGACTAGCTTAAGCTTATTACTTTTATTAGCTTAATAAAGCACTCTACCTAAAGCCTAGTTTAAGGCGTCTGTCTCTACTATAGTCTTCTTTATATAGTTATAATACGCTAGGACTAGTACTATAGTAAACGCTATTTTTAGGGTCTGGAACGCCTATATTTAGTTAGGGCCCTATAACTAGCTAATACTTTTCTTTAGTAGCCTAGTTATAGGCTTAACTACCTTAGAGTAGCCTTAGATAAATTGTTAGTAGAAGTTCGTAAAGCTAAGAAATTACTATAGTTTCTTAACTAACGTCGGGTCCTTCTATTTCTATAAGGCCTGCACCTTCTTAGGGTCCATAGTTATGCCATTAGTTAAGATAATTAGGCTAAGATATTTTATTTTAGTAGTATAAAACTTAGACTTATTAATATTAATTTAGAGTCTAGCATTACCAAATCTCTAAATAATTTTATTTATATATTTTGTGTACTTAGCGCGTGTTTTTAAAAAGATAAGGATATTATTAAGATATGTAGTGCAGTAGTTATTAAGGGCGTTATATAAAATATGGTTAATAAAGTTTTAAAATATAGTGGGTATATTATAGAGACCAAATAGTATAACTAATATTTTATAGAGCCTAAACCGGGTAATAAATACTATAAGCTATTTATGGCCTTCCGCAATCCGGATCTTATTAAACGCAATAATTACGTTAAGCTTAGTAAAGTACTTAATACTATAAAGTACGTTAAGTATCTTATGGACTAGTAGTAATAGATACCAATTCTTAATAGTAACTATATTTAGGCCTTGGTAGTTATAGTAGATTTATATACTACCGCTAGGTTTTATAGTAAGAAAAAGTAGTATAGCGGCTAGTAAGGTTGATTCGCGGATAAAACCCTTATCTAGTATCTTGTTAATTCACTTCTTTATATAACTAAGTTTAGTAGGTAAGAGTAGTCTATTTTTATAATATGGGGCCTGCTTTCTGGGTATAATCTTAATTTTATAGTCCTATAGTTAGTAAGGGGGCAGTTTATCTACGTTCTTAGGGAAAAAGTGTTTAATATATTTACGAAACTCTTTTAGTAAGTATTATAAAATATCTTCGTAGGTAAATCCTGGTTTACCTTTTAGAAATTTTTTAATATTAGTATTAACTATCTTTTGGCATAGAGACTTAGACTTTATTTTTAGGTTTATTTTAAGGAAGTTATAAAAATAAGGGGGTAGCGCTTTATAAGCTTTGTCCATTATATAGTTACCTTCCACTAGCTAGCGGAAAGACCTTTTTAATAGGTTTAGTACTTCTATTAGGCCTATAGGCAGCTCCTTAAGTAGCCGTTAATACTCTTCTTATTTAACCAGTTCTACTAGCTCTGCTATATAAATCCTTATTACCTTTACGTCTTTTTATTTATAGAACTAGCTAAAATTAATGGTATAAGTGTATTTAATATTGTCTAGGTTAGGGCGTATTTAGTTCTCTAGTGCTACGGCTAGGTTAGCACAGCTTAGTTAGCCTAGGGGGGTAAAAATAAGGTAGTAGCCCTATATAGTACGCGCGGGAGACGGGTATAAGGTTAAGCGTTATAAGGGGAAGGTCTTAATTGCTCTGGTTTCGGTCTTGACTATAACGCCCTTAGCTATTATATATGCGGTCGTATATATATATAGCAAATAACTTAGGGTTAAGTGTCTTATTAGCTGACCTAGGTTAAGCGGGTGTATATAGGGGACTTATAGTTCTAGTAGTGTTTATTTTTTAGGGAATAGGGTAGTAGTCTAGTCTTCTAGAATCTCTACTTAGTTTACTATATATATTAGCTTACTAGTATTAGGTATCTCTTTTACTATCAGCTAATAGTATCTAAGCGTTAGCCGTATAATACGTCCATATAGTGCTACTTAGTTATAGTTAGGAATATACTATAAAAGACAGTTATAGGCATAGTAATTAGAGTTAAACTTAAGCTCTAGGGCGGGGAAGTTTGCCCTTAGGTTATACTTTTTAAGCTAGGGTATTCTAAGAATTACTAGTATAAAGGGTAATAACTTTATAATATAGAAGAGTATAGATTCTATATAGTGGCCAATTATTATTATTACTATAAAGTAGTGGGTAATAAACCCGGATAGGAGTCTATTAGTAAAGTAGAGTGGTTTTAAAACTAGAAGTCTTTTTATTATAATATTATGCTTTTTTATAAGCGAGTCTTTATCTACAAACGCTAGTGCTATACTACTAGTATTAATAAGACTTACTATTTTAATAAGAACTTATAGGAGTAGGTTACGTAATAAGAAGAGGTAGGTCTAAATAAGGATGGCATTCCTATCGCTATTTACTGTTTTAAGGTTAAGTAGTAGCTGGCTTAAAATAAGGTCTAACTAATCTAGTAATATAGATCTAATCCTTTTATCCTCCTCCCTGTATAGTTCTAACCCTTAAAGGCGACTTAGTCTAAGGGTTAGCCTTTTAATAGCTAAATTATAGGGCTTAGCTAGTGGCTGTAGTCTTAGCTAGTATATTCTAACGTATTAGTCTCTAACGGTGTATATATACTAGAGGGTACTTTACTAATAATATAGCCGGTCTTATAATTGGTAGTAACACGGAGCACTTATCTATAGTTTACGTACGGGACTATTAGCTAAGGCTATATTAGGGAAGGGAATTATAGGGGTAGGTCTCTATATCTAAACCCACGTCCTCGTCTATGGTTACCGCCTTAATTACTATCCCCTCTGTTAAAAAATCCGCCGCAGCTAAAAGGGGGTTTAGGTTTTTTTAGGGGTTATAAATATCTTTTTAGTGGCTAGGTTAACCACACGCTATATAGAGTCTATTATCTATATAATATCTTTAGACGTTATTAGGGAGACTATTACTACTACTGCTAAACTTAACGGCGTTAAGGTTTATTAGGTCATTCTATAGTAATATAGGTTAATAGCCGCTAGCAGTACTTAGCTTAGCGGTATTTAGCTTAGTATAGTAGGTATAGTTTTATAGGTTATAAGCAAATACATCTATCTACTCGCTTTAGCCTTTATAGTTAGTATCGCTAATCTTATAGCTAAGGGTAAGGGCTAGATCCTTTATCTTAGAGGAAATATTCTTTTTAAGTAGATCTACTTTTTATTCCTTAGTCTTGTTTGCTTTAATCATTAACTTATTAAGCTCTACTTTCTAAGACTAGTAGTTACGCTCGCCTTAGCTTAAGGTATCTAGCTTATTTTTAGCTGCTTAGGTTATATCTATAGTCTTATAGTGCTTCCTTATATATATGAATATAGACTCTCGGTTAAAGAAGGTCTATTTACTTAAGTTATTTAGGTGTATATGTAGGATATTAAGGCTATACTTAACATAGTTATAAGCCTTATCTATTAGGATGTCTAATATATAGAGGACTTCGTCCATTAGGGTCTTAAAGCACTTTATATCCCTCCGGAAAACGCCTTAAATCTTTATTTCCTATATTTTAAAAATTTCTTACTTTTTAGTTAGTAATCCCTTGCCATTAAATAGGGTTAAATCTTTTACTTTATACTTTTTTTTACAGGGCTCGGTTAGAAAAGGAAAGCTAGTAGCGGTATTCTTATTAGTAATAGTTTGGGTAAGTATAGTAATCTAAAGGCTTAGACTTTATATAGTCTGAGTATTTATAAAGGCTTGCTATTTGTATTATTATATATATAGTTTAAGCGTCTTAAGGGAGTCGATTCTATGCTAAGCTTCTTCAAGTTAGGACTTTATAGTTCGGCCTTTATTATAAACGGATTAGAGACCGCTCTTAACGCTAGTTAGGAAAGTTATATACATAGAGAGGTACTAAAAGGTTCCTACTACGTTAAGGTTTTTAGGGTACTCTGGGCTACTTCTAATTGCCTAGGTAATGTAGGTATAGGACGTATTAAAAAGGCAGGCGAGTGCTTTGCGTATATTCGCCGACGGGGTATTATCTATATTATAGTCGCCTATTTTAAGGGATCTATATAAGGCAGTTAAAGTCTATAAGGCTGGCTATAGTACTAAGATTGTTTATAACTGTGCTAGGGTTATCTAGGACTTATAGTATGGTGTTATCGGTCGCGCCAGGTCGCAATTGCACTAGGAAAACGGAAATAATAGACTAAGAAAAAACAAAGGTTGTGACGGGGCGCAATTAGAGATACTATAAACTGTTATAGTGCTATAATAAAGTAGATTAAATAACTACGTTATAGTATAAAGAGGAGAAGAAGGTAAAATGGGGTATTATATATAGATAGTAGGGCTAGTCGCCAAGGCGCTAGTGGTGGGCTAGCTAATAGTAGGAAATAGTATAAGATAGTACAAGACAGTATAAAACAGTATGCGTTAGGTCAGTGCCGTAACACTTTCTAACTATATTAGTAAGCTACTAAGTAAAGCATATAATTATTAAGCACTAATATATAATTAATTGGACGAATTATTTAAACGCTACTATAAGTAATAAGCCTAGGTTATTAGGTAAGCTACTAAACCACTATACTAACCCTATAGATATCCGTCTACACCTACTATATAGGCCAATCCCCTTTTAGTATTTAACTACTAAGTTATTATAGACAGAGCTATATTTAGGTAGATTGCCACTAATAATAATCTATTGTTAGTATTATTAATAAGGCTGTATTAATTTGTAATAACTATATAAGATTACTATAGAGATTAAATACTATACTATAGACTAGCGCTACCTATATATAAGGCATATTGCCTAGGTATATAGTAGGGAGTAGGTAAGCCGAGCATAAGTTATAAGAAGAGTTAATAAAAGAGGACGATATAGTAATAAGCTTAGGCAATAGCCTAGTACAAAGACAAACCAATACGGAGGGAAAGGGCTGTAAGCCCAAAGAGCTTATAAGGAGGTGCCAAGCCTAGCCTTCGGCTCGGCCTTAGCTACCCCTAAGAGCCCCTAGGCGATGCAGCTAGTAAGGGGCCAAAAGATCCCTTACACTATATTTAAATTAATAATACTATTAAACTTCTACTATAGAGCTTAAAGGCTGCCTCATAGATTAATACCTAGGTTATTTTAAAATATAAACTAAAGTAGTAAAGAATTATAATAATAGCATAGAGCTATATTAAAAAGCTATTAAAAATAATAAAGGTGTTATAGGAGGGGATTAAAAAGCCAAAGGTTAAATTAAGAGTACTATAGATATATACCAGACGATTTTTAAGCGGGTGCCGCGTATCTATAGTATATAGATATTAAACTATTAAACTATTAAGATAACTATAGAAAAGTAGTATATATAGTCTGAGACTAGTTCGACTATAAGTGTTAAGTTAATATAGGCTGAGATATTTAAGATTTAGTTATATCCCTTAGTAAGCTAAATACTAATAATAGCTATAAAGGCTGTAATACTTTAGTTTATAATAGTTAATAAAGGCTAGCACTTCTAGTTAATATATTAATAGGTCTCTATTAACTTACTAATAGTAAAGGCGTCTATAATAAGCCTTTAGACATAGTAATATATCTACTAGGTTGCAACGCAGCCTATAAAATACTAGGACTAATATATTATATTTCTTCCTTATAAATAAAGCGGATAAGTATATCTACTTTATTTCCTAGAAAGCTATAATCCTATTTAGGTAATATCCGCTTAAGGCGCTTATAAGTTAGTGGAGGTTAGATATTATATTAAACTATCCTTTAATCCACCCCCTAATACTTATAAATAGATCTTTTAAGTACTTACTCTTTATAATATTTCTAGTATATTGTGTGATAATATTATACTTCTTATAAGCCTATAACAAATTATTATAATTAGAGTAATAGCGCGGACCTTTAGATAGTAGACTTGTCTTTTTATATAGGTTAAGCAGAATATTATATAGATATTCAATAGCTTTATTTGCGAGCTTATATAATATATCTAGAAGCACTACCCGTTTCTCTATATTAGTTTTTACCCTCTTCTGTTTTTCTATATACTTAATTAGTAGGGCTAATAATATTATATTCTAATTAAGTATTTAATTCTGTTGGTATCACCAGGGATACCTATTCGAATAGGCCAGGATCGTAGTCAAACAGTCTGTGCTGGTTAATACGATAGTTAATGCTTTTTGATTGGAATGAGGAAGGGCGAGGAGCTTAAGACTCCTCGCCACGCTAGTGCCGCGGCGTCACGTGACGACCGCTTGCCTCATTCCCAACACTAGCAACTCTTCTTTTATAGTTGCCATCTATATATAAATACTGCTTAACTAGCGTAACAAATATGAATCCTCCTTACTTACTATTGCCATTGTAATATAAGTCTCGCTGTCCTAAAATTTGCCTCTTAAAGCGGCTCGTACAAATGCCTCCAAACTAAAGCTTATAGATTGCTCTTTAGTAAAAATACTAA
>Ga0307515_10018836_pt1 | contig 12463 bp, 1 predicted proteins | sample 17_EM_MG_FD_194513 | JGI IMG/M metagenome (GOLD analysis project Ga0307515, IMG submission 194513) | Populus trichocarpa ectomycorrhiza microbial communities from riparian zone in the Pacific Northwest, United States - 17_EM | ecosystem: Host-associated > Plants > Roots > Unclassified | place...
CCGATATAAACTATAGCCTATAATTAGATATAATAGTATCTAGTAGTCCGTAGATTTAGTAGATATAATAGATATATAGCTAGGCTGCCTCTTTAGCATTAATGTTTTTATAACAGGGAATTAAGAACGGGCGTTTACTAAAGTAGTTAACTATAATTATAACTATATCATATCCGTTATAGTCCCTAGGTAGTTTATAGAAGTCTATAAAGATATACTGCTAAGGGCGCTCTAATATTAAGAGTGGCTTAAGTAGTTCTAGGGTCTTATCCCGTAGGATTGTAGCTCTCTAGCAGTTTTTATAGTTCCGTATATATTAATTGATATCCATAACTATTCTCGGCTAGTAGTAGCGGTAGTTAATAATTTTACGGGTCTTATTCTTGCTAGGGTATACTATAGAGACTTAGTAATAAGCTTCGCGGATTAGTTCGGTTTATAGATTATTAACGTTAGGGACTATAAGCCGCTCCTAATATAGGAGCAATCCTTCCTCCGTCTTAAAATTGGGGTTTCCTTTTGCGGCTTATTCGCGGAGGGCCCTTAAGGCATTAGCCGTGCGGTTTACAGTTAGGAGGCGGTTAATTAGCCCTATTAGCTTATCTAAGGACTTTTTTATTAGTGCTAGCTCGTTTTACTAGGAGTTTAGCTCCTTAAGGATCCGTGGGTTAAGCTATTCTAGATAAAAAAGGGCGCGCGTCCGATATTAGGTCTTTAGCTTATCCTAGGGTCCTACGTCTTATTCTCTTTAGGTTAGGGTATTAGCCTTAAAGTTTTACTTACTAGAATAATATATAATTATAAAGAAAAATTAGGAGAGTATTTTAGCCTACTAGGTCTGTTATTTAGTAAGCTGCTTTATAGTTATAAAGTACTCTAGGGCTTTATAATCTGTATATATCTTAATCCGGGAATTTATACCTTTAAGCTCTACGCGCTATTAGGAGAGTAATTAAATAATAGCTAGTATTTCTTTATTGTATACTTTATAGTTACACTTAGCCAGGTCTATTATCTTTAAGAAGAAAGCTATAGGGTACTATTTACCATCTGGATATAACTGTAATAAGATTTCCGCTATAACCCTATTAGAGGCGTTTGTTTCTAGCATTAATTTAAGGTCCAAGTTATAGTAATAAAGGATTAGGGAAGAGATAAGCCAATCCTTTATCTCTTTAAAGGCTTCTATATAGCTATTATTAAAGATAAAAGGCGTGTCCTTCCTGGTCAGTTATACGAGAGGTTTTACTATAATTCTATAGTTATAGATAAACTAGCGGTAGAAGTTGCAGAAGCTAAGGAAGGACTAAATTCCTTTTACTATATAAGGGGGCTTTTAGTTACGGATTACCTCTACCTTCTTAGGGTCGACCTTAATTCCTTCTATAGTTATAATAAACCCAAGGTATTTTATACGTTTTACCCTAAACTCGCATTTCTTAATATTAACTTATAAGCCTGCGTTCCGTAGTCTCTCTAGGACCTTTTTAATATAAACTTAATACTTAAGTTCGTCGTCTAAGTATATAAAAATGTCGTCTAGGTATACTATATAGAATTTGTTAAGGTAATTAAAAAGAACGTTATTTATATACCTTTAGTACGTAGCCAGTCCGTTTATTAGTCTAAAAGGAAGAACTTTATATTTATAGGAACCATAATAGGTACGGAACGTTGTTAAATCTTCGGATATAAGGTCTATCCTAATTTGGTAAAAAGCTTAGCGGATATTAAGTTTAGTAAAGATCTTTGCCTAGCTTAAATATATAAGGGTTTTATTAATTAAAGGAATAGAATACCAGTCCTTTTAAGTAATAGCGTTTAGCTTTTAATAGTTAATATAAAAATAAAGGCCTTTATTAGGCTTTTTTACGAATAGGATAGGGGAAGTAAAAGGGGCTTAACTTAGCTTGATAAACCCTTTATCTAGGTTATTAATTAAGTACTACTTTATTGCTTTTAGCTTATCCATTAATTAATAGTAGAGGGGGTTATAGCTTAGCGAGTTATTGGCTTTTAATTAAATCTTATAATTATACGTCTAGTAGGGGGGTAACTTATCTAAGGCCGCCTTTAAGAATGTATTCTTGTAGTTTATATAAATAGTAAAAAGGAGGTATTTAACTAGTTCCTTATCAGTTTCCTTAGCTAGCCTTTCCTCTCTATTATTAATAATTCGGTTAATCTTATATAGGCTTGTTATAAAGACCTTATTGTCCTTCCGGTATATATTAAAGTAGAACGCTATAGCGCTAATTACGGCAATATTTATAGTAGGGGGGTTGCCTAATAATAGAGGCGTATATAACTTTAGGGACTTCCGGGGTACTAGCGTTATTATTATCCCTTTTAGCTCCTATTGTATCTTTTGGAGGTTATCCCTTATATCCTTTAATACGTTCTTTTCTATACCGGTTAAATCTATGCAATTTAGATGTTGTCTATATTACTATCTATCCCGCTTTTATATATAGAGTCCTTTTTAAATATAGCGCTTTAGGAGAGTATTTTTATTAGTATAGAGTTCTTTCTAGCTTCGCGGCGGGCGTCTTCTTAAGTAAAGGCTAGGTTACGGGCCTAGATATCCTACTAGTAGATAGGGTCAGCCCTTACGGCTAGTGTTTTATAGTTAGTTTAGATCTCCCTAATAAAGGAGGGCAACCTTGGTCTATCCTCTGGCTAGATAAACCGTCTTTATTGTATATTTAACCAGATATTAAAATAGGATATCTATTTTCGTCTAAGGATTATATTATAAGACCCTAGGTCTAGAATGTAAAAGGGGATATTATATTAGCGTCGTCCGTTAAGAGCAATATATAACTTTAAGATATAGGTAACGGGCTGACCGGCTTAGCTGTTATAGCCTTTTACCTAAACAGGCTTCTCTAGTTAGATAGCTTCTGCATTTAGAAACTTGGCAACATTATTTGCATAGGCAGTATTTATAAAGGCGAAGCTATTTGCTTTAGTGTTAATAAAAGCGATTGTATTAACTCTATATCTATTTTAAGATACTATATATAGAAACGTAAAATGCTTTCTACCCATTAACTAACTAAGATTAATCTCTTTAAGATTAATAGGGTACCCTAGGGGGGAGTCTTTCCCTAGGGTTTCTCTTTTCCTAACTTATCTAACGTTTTTTTTCCCTCTATTTCCTTAATATCGCCTATATCTTTTAGCTCCGGATAGGACGAGGTAAAGTAACCCTACTTATCGCAGTTAAAGCACGTGGCCGAGGTAGGGTTAATTAGAGTATTACGGCAAATACTAGTCAATAGCGTAGTACGTAACTAGTCGGGCGAGGCTCGCTAGTGCGTAGTTGTAACCGCCTTTAGTAAAAGAGCAGTTATAACTTGTCTTTCTACTCTAGCTCCTATAGGTATAGCTAGCGAGTTCTAATTATTATGGAGTCGCTTCTGCTAATTAGGGCGGGCGTTAATCCGCTTTAGTTCTAAGTCTAATAATAGGTAATAAGCTACGAGTTTTTTGTGGGTTAGTAGGTTATCTAAGGTTATAGCGATCTTTTCTTATAGCTGGATTGTTAGCTTATTGTATAGGTCTAATCGGTAGTTCTTAAGGGGGACCTAGCCTTCTCCTATAAGGTATAGGAATTAAGTCTAGAATTTAGTAAAGGGTTAGTTTAGTTTTATTATTAGGCGATTATAGTTATAATAGGCATCCCGTACTTTGTTTGGGTTAATATAAATAGCCACTAGGTACCATATTATCTCATTAATAGATATAAATTGGATAGGGGAGTTGTCCTTAAACTTGGCTTAAAGGTGCCGTTAGGCGTCCCTAGTAGTTCAACTAAAGAGGTAGAGCATTTTGGCTTCTTTAAAAAGGAAATAGTTATAGTTAACGCGGAGCTTTCCTTATACTTAAATCCTCTAATTCTTAAAGGTAGGGTCTATCCTATTAGATAGTGGTAGGGGGTTAGAGAGCTTAACGGACTTTAATTACTTCATTATTATATCCATACTCCCTAGTATATTATATTTAGTGGAGTAAATAGGTTGGCTAGGGCTTTAAGAAGGGGAAGCTAGGCTATTTTATAGGGCTATAAGGCTTTCTAGGATCTCTTATAGGGTCTCTTATATATTTCTCGCTTTAAGATAATTGGCTTCCTAGCTAGCTGCAAGGGTATAAATCTGCTCGCGTATGTCTATAACGTTATTATTATCTTTAATTTCTAATCCTAATTAGATCTCAGGTTCCTCTTAGGTAGAGGCAGCTCTCTTAAATAAGCTTGCTTTAGGTGCCATCGTTAGCTTTCTAAGGTTTATTAGTATTATACGCTTTAGTTTTAATTCTAGGGGTACAGGTCTAGTTCTGTCTGGCTTATAAAGTAGGATATTATTTAGGCCTTCCCAGGTAATATAGAGTTGTTTTGGTGTCTAAGTATAGTGTATTAATACGTCGTTGCAGACGAAGTTTCTTTGGGGTAGGATATTATTAAGGCCTTCCTAGGCAAGGTAGGGAGAGCTTAGTATAATGTTATGGCTTAAATAAATGCCTCTAAACCGAAGCTTGAACGAATGCTGTATTATAAAGATACTAAGCTAAAGAGAAGGAAAAGGGGTTGCTAGGACCGATGTAAACAAATATATAGGGTAAGCCGCCAAGGCGCTAGCTTTGGGCGGGCCAATCGCAGGTCGGCAAAATATGGCAGAATTTGGCAGGTAACGTGCGATAGCGCCGTTATAATCCCCTTTCTCTCTATCTTTGTCTTTAAAGATATCTCCTATCTTTAAGTCCTTAATTAAAGGTATAGCATTTCCATCTTTAATTTAATAACCTTTATTATTCCTAATACCTTTTATTAAATTATTGGCGTCTAATTATTATAATTAGCTAGTAATATTTATTCTTTTACTTAGTAAAGTTATACCGTCCTATTCTTATTATATAGAGAAGAAGTTAGTATATATCGCGATTATAGCTCTATTTAGTTACTAACCTTCTTTTTATACTAAGTATACGTAAGTAAATAATGTACTTTATGGGTAAGCGGCCCACACGGGTAAGCGGCCCACTTTAAAACCCTACTAAAAATTGGAAAAACCACACCTTAATATCTTAACAACCACTTTATAATAAATTCTAATAATTTAAATTTAGGCTTTTATATATAATTTACAGTTTCTTTTAAAGTTGCATTGTAAATCGGTTAGTAGTTTTTAAGATATAGTAATTTAGCCTCGTTTTGGCCTCGTTTTAGCCTCTAAATTATAATATCTTATAACCACTAATCTATTTACAATGCAACTTTAATAAAAGCTGTAGAGTATATATAAAAGTCTAAATTTAAATTATTAGAATTTATTATAAGGTGGTTGTTAAGATATTAAGGTGTGATTTTCCAATTTTTAGTGGGGTTTTGAAGTGGGCCGCTTACCCATATAGGCCGCTTACCAATAGACTACGTTATACGGTTATTCTATAATGTTTAATCTATCTCTAACGCTAAGTATACGTATTTTATTACTCTTTGTAACCATTTAGTTCCTTATCTAATTTATCTTAGGGTCCCGTATATTAATACCAGCTAAAAAAATAGAGAGTAAACTGGCTAAAGCTCTAGCTAAAGTTTATTATTGCTTTAATAAAGTATCTTAAGCTCTAAAGGCTCAGCTTAATACTTATACTCGGTTAGGTTGTCTTATAAAGGTATATAAAAAGGTACGCTCTAAGGAACTACGTTTTATTAAGTAAGGTCTCTATAAGCTTAAGGCTAAGGAGGCTAAAAAGGATTCTAATTAAGAAGAGGTGGAAACAGCTTATACGCTAATGGTAGATCCTATAGATTTTCCGGTTTATCTATCGCCTTTAACTAATCCTTTTAGTTTTAGCTCTCTTTCCATATTACTTAACCCGTTCTTTATTAATACTCCTTTACCTTTTCTATAGCGTTTTTTAGATTTTATAGTAGTTTCTAAGTAGTCTTGTTATAGCCTATCTACTTAACTTTATACTATATTTTATTATTAACATCCTTATAATTAACGATCTTTAAAACTTACTATTTGTTTTTTTCTTACCCTTTATATATATCTACTTTATAAACTAGTAGCTTAATATCTTTATATACTAGCTCTAGTATTACAATATATTATATAGGGTAGATCTTTATTCTAGCTAGTAAGTCTAGTTTAAATATAACTAATAAAATTCTTTATATAATTTTAAAAGGTCCTAGTCTAATATAGTCCAATTTCTTACTTAATTATTAACTCTTAAAATTTTTATATAGTAGCTATGCTTTATCCCCCCCCCTTAAGATCTAGTCCCTTAGATCTCTTAGTGTTATAGTACCTTTTTATTTACTATTATACCGTCTTTACTAATTCTATAAGGTCTACGTAAAGATTTATTAATATCTCTATTCTTTACTTAGCCGTACTACTTATTTTCTTTACTTATTATAGTAATAACAATATTTTAGGCTTATATCTATAATTTGCCTTAAAAGGTAATATCCTTATACCCTCTTATGGTGTCGCATTATATATAAACTATATAACTAGTAATAGCAATACCCAATTATTCTATACGTAATTAATATAGTGCCTTAGATACTACTCTAGCGTCTAATTTAATCTTTCTATTTATCTATCTGTCTGCGGGTAATATATAGTAGAAGTTACTACTCTAACTCCTTATTCCGCTAAGAATACTTCTTAAAATACTACTATAAATCTTAGATCCCTATCTAATATAATCTTTACTAGTACTTTATATCTTATAAATACTTCTTTAATATAGATTTTAGTAACATCTTCCGCTAAGATTTCTTCTATATATGCTATAAAGTAGCCCTATTTAGTTAACTTATTTACTATTACTAAGATTATATCGTAATCTTATCTAGTAATAGGGTCTCTTAACTTTAGTAACTTTATAATAAAGTCCTATAATATAACCTCTAATAGTCTTCTTAGTATCTTAATAGGTTATAGCCCTCCGTATAGCTTATGCCTTATTAGTTTATTTTATTAGTAATTTAAATACTCTTTTATAACTTATCTTACTAAGCCCTAGATTTCTTAAATAATATACTCCTTTTAGAGTCTTAACACTAAGCCTATAGCTCTATTATATCCTTATATTATTCCCTTATAGAAGTCTTTAATAAATTATTCTGCAATTCCCCTTAGGATATATATCGCTTTTTAATTTTCATATTACTCTAAGTTTAGATCCTTACTCTATGCTTTTTAGATATTTTAAGACTATATACTCTTAGGTGCCTTATAGGTCTATTTTTCGCTAGTTACTATAATTCTTAGGTAATTATATCTAATTAATCCGTCTTTATTTTTTTGTAATATAGCCCCTAATAGCTTCTTATTATTTTATAGTTTGGCTTTCCTACTTAGCGCGTTAGCTCTTGTATTTTTAGTGCCCTTAATATACTAAATTTTAAAATAGTATTCTATAAGCATCTTTGCCTATTTAACTTATCTTTAATTAAGTTCTTTTGTTATTAGGAACCCTATTAGGTTCTTATAATCTATCTTAACTATAAATAGTTTCTCTATGCCTTATAAGAATACTCTTTATTTCTTTAATACTATAACTATACCTAACAACTCCTTATTATAGATATTATAGTTTAGTTCTAGTAGTATTATATTCTAACTATAGTATACTACTAGATGCTATGCGTTCTTATACTTTTATAGCAAATATACTCCTAGTATAAAGTCTAATACGTTTATTTCTATAACTATTTTTAGCCCTAGTTAATAGATCTTAAGAATTAATTCCTGGGTAAATAACTCCTTATATTCTTAAAATAACTTCTTTTACTTATTTCCCTATACCTATAGCTCCTCTTTCTTTATAAGCCTCGTAAATAGTTTAATATTCTTCAACCACTATACTATAAACCTCCTATAGTAGTTATAAAACCCTAAAAATAACCTTAATTACGTTATATTCTCTAGTTCCTCCTAGCTTACTATAGCTTTAATCTTTTTTAGGTCTATACTAATATAACCTAATTTAATAGTAAATCTAATAAAATCGGTCTTTCTTATAAAGATCTCGTAATTTTTAATTGCTACTAGCATTTATTTTTCTTATAGTCTCTTTAGGACCTATTTAATGTATTCCCTATATTCTTCCTTAGTTATTAAGTAGATAATAATATTATTAAGGTATACTATAATAAACTCATTAAAGTGTTCTACTAATATACTATTAATTTATTTCTAAAATGTTACTAGTATATTTATAAGTCCGAATTATATAACTAATAGCTTATATAGTTCTCCCTTTAACCTAAAAGCTACCTTTTATTTATTGCCCTTCTTAATCCTAATCTAATAATACGCCTATCTTAGATCAATCTTTATAAAGATTTATGCATTACCTATCCTATCTTAGATTTCGCTAATTAAGGGTAAAGGATACTTATCCTTCCTAGTAATGCTGTTTAACTATCTATAGTTAATGCATAGCCTAAGTTTTTTTATATATATTTTTAGTACAAATAGTACTGGATATTCTATTAATAACTGCAATAGTCTAATATATCCCTTTTATAAGTTTTCCTAGATAAACTCTTTAAGTACTCTTAACTCTTCTTTAATTAGCTTATAGATTAAAAAGAACCTTAGACTTATTTCTAGTCCTACGCTATATATTCTAATAGCTTTTTACTTTTTAAACTCTATAGTTTTTTGCTATACTTATAGTATCTCTTTAGTATATAAGATAAACCATTTTTGGTTTCCTTATATATTACTCTAACTTAGTACTATACTAACTTAGTAGCTATATACCTCTTACGTTATTAAGTATCTCTAATATTAACCTAACCTATAACCTAATTAATCCTTAGATTATATTTCTATAATTAAGGTATTTTTAATACTACCTTATCCCGTCCTAATAGTAGGATATTAAAAGATATCTTAATTTATCTTTTTTAATAGTGAACTAAATAGGTCCTGTTTTAAGATTAATAATACCCCCTTTATAGGCTATTAGATCTTTTAAAATTATAGTTAATAGATAAGGGTATTCCTTCTATCTATAAGGTAATCCTATCCTTTTAACTACCACTAGTAAGATATAGTTCCTTATTGCTCCACTATCTATTAGCGCTTTAAACTATTAATCTTACTAATTAACTTATAAATTTAGGTATTGTCCTTAAATTCCTTTAAGGGTTTAAGGCTTTACTACTAGCTCCCTTTAGTTTTATAGGCCTCTACTTTTCCTAATTATTAGCTGCTAGATCCTACTATACTTAGCTTACTCTTTAGCCAATACCTAGTTCGCTTTTTGTCCTTAATATACTATAAATATATATTTTCTTGGCATTTCCACAACTATTATCCGTCTAAGTATTTTTCTGTAAGGAATCTTTTTAGTTAAAGTATTAAATTATCTAATCCTTAAACCTCTATTAGATGCTAGCCGTATATATACTTAGTATTTTTATATTACTACTTATTTTATACCTAATATATCCTTATAGGGTATTTCCAATTCTTTTCTTTTAAAATTTTATATATGTTATATATATCGTCTATATACGCAATCTATGCCAATATATAATATACTAGGTACTTTAGGTTAACTCTTAGCTTATCTTCGCTTTTAAGTTTAAACTTCTATCTAGATAATCTAAACGCTAGTTTCCCGTTAACTAGTACTATTATCTATTTTTATCTCTTTAGTCTACTAATCTTTCTTCTAGATTGCTTACCGTTATAATTAATGCTCCTTTAATATAACTTATACGTCTTTCTATTATTACATAATTTTAAATAACTTTTTTATCTAGCTAGATATAAAAAATTTCCCACTTATTATTATATTACTATTTATATTACTTTTAATATAGCTCTATAAGCATATATAATTTCTTAGTAAAGAAATATCTTACTATTACTGCGTCGTTATAACCTTTAGTATGCTATTCTTTAAATCAAGTTAGAATTCCCAAGTCCTCTTTTTATTCCAGTTCTTTAAGCCACTTTACTCTTAGCGTGCCTACTCTAGGCCTATTAGTAATTCTTTATATAGGTGCTCTAACCCTTAGTCTACTTAGTATTCTTAAACCCTAGTAACCTTATTATTCTTACCACGCTTTAATTTAATTCTTAAATCCTTTTTAGTTTTTTCCAAGTTTATGTCTAGCTATAGGATCCTTTAGATCCTTAAACTTTATAATTTTAGTGTTAACTATTTAACCCTAAGGCTAAATACTATATTTACCTATTACTCCTAAGCTTACTTCCTTCTTAAGTTGTACTCCGGCCTTAGTCTATTTAGACTTTTATTTAACTCTTATCTATCCTTTAGACTTTTAAGTTTCTAGAAATTCTCTCCCTATATTTATTCTTTTTCCTTTAAATTAAGCTACGGCTCTACTTTATTGGTTTTTATCTATTATAGGTCCTTAAGCGTATCTTATCTTATCTTAAGAATCTTAAGCGTCTTTTATCTTGTCTTAAGAATCTTAAGCCTATAGCCTTTTACCTTTATTAAGTATTAAAGTAGCTTACTATCCTACTTCTCTTACGTCTTATAAAGTAATAAATATTATATTTAGCGGAGTCTTAATCCCTATTATTAATCCTTCCTCTATAGTAAATCTAACCTCTACTTCTATTATAATATCTCTAAGGTCCGTATACTTTTAGTAAGCTGCCTTTATTACCTTATTATTACTAAATATTTTTCTTATATTAAATTTATTATCCTTAATATCTAATTTATATAATAGTTTGTTAGTTTCTCCAAACTCTATTAATTTTAGCTCTTATAGCTAATAGCTTATGCTATACTTAGCGTCCTTATAAATTTAGTATATATTATTATAACAAAACGCAAAGCTATTAATTAAATATTCTTTTATTCCTTATAGTATACTATTATCCCGTTATATATATATTATCTACTAGGCTAGTTCCTTTTACCGCGTAATTACTCTAACTACCTCTATAGTCTTTAGCGAAATAACCTTATTTTTTATAATTTATATAAGCTCCGTCTTTAAACTATTAATTCTACTATAAAGTTTACCTAAATGTCTTCTGCTACTAAGATTCCTAGTTTAGCCTCTGCTCTTTAGACCTTTAATTACTTAATCCTTATCCTCTAGGTTTCCGTAGTTACTTTTTATACTTTTTATTTTCTTTAGTACTACTTAGGTCTATTAGCTCTAATTTACTATACTATAGTTTCTAGTTTTATTATTATGTATTTTATGCCTTATATAACTATAGAACTCTATCTTACCCTTTTTTATCTTATTCCCTTTAGTAGATCCTATTATTAATCTTAATTACTTAATCTATTAACTCTCTTAAATTATAACAAAGCCGCAATAGCAGCGAAACTAGCCCAAAACCACTTAATAAAGCAACCTAATATCGGAATCCTATTCCCCGCACTGAGAAACCCTATAAAACCACGTCGCCCCCTATCTAGAGCATGGGGGACGACGGAGGGGCGTAGGCTTCCTACTGGAGTCGTAAAAGTCGCGACGCGCGGGAGCCGAACCACGAACTAAGTAGGCAATAACGCGAAAAGGATAGCTGCCAGTAATAGTAAAAACTAAAGGAAACACTTAAACAAATTAAAGACGATCTTATAAAAGAGGAGGAAGAAACTCTACGGCACTAGATACTTGCCTCTGTTTAAGAGGCAATATAGTATATTAAAGCCCTTTTAACGCGTCTAGTCCCCTAGATAACCTAAGAATAAGAGACTAAGGCCTAGCTTAACCAAATTAAAGCTGGTATTAAAAAAATTTAAAAAGAAACGCGTAAAGGAGGACCTTTAGGCCTAGGAGTTCCCCTAGTACAGGTTTAAACCTAGGCAGCCATCGCTATATAGGCGGCCCGCATAGTAAACGTAGTCGCGGCACTATAGAGAGCGAGTGTACGCGTCTAGCTTAAGGAGCCCTAGGGCTATGAACTAGGGGAGCTTCTTAAGACTATTTAGAGAATAATACTAAGCGCATATACCGTACGCACCCTTAATAGTGGGGACGTAGATATTTATATCCCCTTCTAAATAATAAAGGACTAAATCCTAAACGGGCTAGACGCGCTAGGACTTAGGATATTAAGGAAAGATTACCTCCTAGAAGTACCGGGAGTCCTGCTTAAGACTTTAATTAATAGTAGAAGGGATATAGATAATTTGGAATTAACTTAATCCATCTATAAAGCTACGAAGCGCCTTATACCTAGGATAGCTATTAGCCGGATCTAATAGCTATACGACCCTAAAGCGCAGGCGAAACGCTAGGCAAGCTTTAGCAGCGCCTAGAGAGAACCTAAGAAGACTAGGGGAATAATTATAATTAGCGTCCTAACCTAAGCAATTTAGTAAAAGATCGTGAAAAGTGGGATAGTTATTAAATCCTAGCTTTTTAAGACTAGGCTATTTAAGAATAGCGTAATTATAAAGTAATGCTACCGCTATAATT
>Ga0307515_10018837_pt1 | contig 12463 bp, 8 predicted proteins | sample 17_EM_MG_FD_194513 | JGI IMG/M metagenome (GOLD analysis project Ga0307515, IMG submission 194513) | Populus trichocarpa ectomycorrhiza microbial communities from riparian zone in the Pacific Northwest, United States - 17_EM | ecosystem: Host-associated > Plants > Roots > Unclassified | place...
GCCATGTATATAGAGAGCTTCTAGAGCCAGCTTCAATCGACAGAGTTCTTATGAGTGACTTGTCCGTCCGACACCTGTCGACCTGTTGCCTACCACTCTGTCCGGTCAACAGATCTCACCTAAGCAAACCAGGCGATTGTGTCTTGGGCTAGCCTGTTCAAGTCACCTAAGACCACAGCCTAAGCCACAACAGTGTCCTGAACGGCAATATAAGCGTCAGCGCATGTGGCTTGACTGCTCACAGGGACAAAGCACAAAAAGGTTCTGTAGGGACGAGTGACATAGAAGTAGAAGCTATGGAGCACATTAAGTGCATGCGACTAAGCACTAGGGTGATAATCCTGGGGGCTAAGTAGAGCGAGAGGTCCGTGCGCTCAGCTCTTAGCCACTGCTGTTCCTAAAGGATGTTGGTACTAACGGACCGCCGGTAGCCGTATTACTAGGTCCATCGTTGCGATTTATTTTAGTTTGAGACGAGAGAATGCGCTTTTGGCGATAAAAACACCTTAGCTCTGCCAAGAAATTTCACGCTTATTGGTCACACCCAGTTTGTTCAATTCAGCTCAGATCCTCCTGGGCGGTGACAAGCCTCTCTATAGCTGGCCTCTCCGCATTCTCTCTCTCTCTAGGGCGAGGTTCTTCCTCTTCAGCCACCCCATCGGCTTGCAAACTAGTTAGCGTAACCGTGCTGGCATTGACATCTCTCCCTTCGCCTTCAACCACTAGCTTGAAAGGATATGCAATCCCATCACGCGTTGGTCTCGTCGAGAGAGCGTCGCTCTGCGGTATGATGGTCGGTGGAGAGCTCGGTCTAGACGCTGAAGATGCTAGGACCGTCCGCTCCTCCTTCTCTAACGGGGCTGTGCCTGGCGTTACTTCAGTGTACCCTGGTGTCGGTGGAGCTAGATGCTCGAGATCCTCTATCTCGGCACCGGCTTGGCCGCGGTCTGTGACGGTGCTATGCCGTGAGCGAGAGCGTGAGCAGGATTCGTTAGCGGCGAGAAGGCCAAGGCGGGCGGAGCGAGTAGAGGAGGAACGGTAGCCGGATTTTGGGATAGGCTTTGGCTTGGGTTGGGAATTTGCAGCACCTTCTGTATTGGTTGCGGCTGTGTTGATTGGTTGGCCTGAGTTCGTATCTGCCTTCTCTTCTCGCTCAATCTAGTGGAATGCCTTGTCAGTCCCGCCGCTCGAATGTTTACCATGTTATAAGCATTACTGCCTCGAAGATTCGTCAGCAGAATGAAGCCATAGATACTTACCGTAATCATATCATGCTTGCTTCCCCACAGACTCCACAGACTCATTCCCCAACTCCTCTTCTTTGCCTTCTCTTTCTCCATGCCCTTGACCCTTCTACCCGCTAGCGCTGTTGGTGGCGGCGTTTCACCATCGAAGCCCTCAAAGCCCCGCTCCATGTCTTGAATGCGCTTCTTTTGCACAGCGCATTTCTGCTGGGCGAATTTTTCGTCCCATTGGCGCTGTGCTGTCATCCATTTCTGCACCGGACCTGGCTTGATAACTCCGATCTCAAACGCAGAGAGTTTAAGTGCTTCAAGCTCGGTGGGTGGTGGCAGAGGATTTATGTTACCATTACGATCTATCCTTTGGCGTATCATATGCTTCTCGAAGGGTGGCAAGGGATCACCTGCCTTCCCTACTGTGGGTCCTTTAGAGGTTTGCCTAGAGACATGCTCGAAACCAACACTCTGGGCGCTTCTCGGCATTGATATTTTGATATCGTCCGGAGATAGGTTGCTGTCAGGTTCGTTGCCTGACGAGGATGTGGTGCTAATTATTGAGACGTCATCATCGTCAAGAATGTCGATGGCTGTTTTCTGAGCTCGGGCGAGTGCCCAAGCACCGAACTGTGCGATGCTACGGTACATGTATTTCGCTGGACGCGTGAAACTAAGCGTTGGTGCGACATGGCAAAGATCATCCCACACTTGAAGTTGGACGTTGGTGGGTCGGTATCTTGCAGCTTGGGAACTAATGAATTCGGCAGAGAGGTGGGCTGAAGGAGCGGGCAAGTAGGAAAGAGGTGCTGCAGCTTTGTGGGCAAGGTAGATTTGCTCGTCCCGAAGGAGTTCGCCACCCCCGACTTGAATAAATAGAGGAGGTAGGCCGCCGAGTGTAGGCTGAAGCACAGGGGATACAAGAGGGTGTGTTATGAGGTGGTTGGCGGCATAAATTTGAATTTGGTCTTTGATCTCAACGACGTTTCCATTAATAGTAACAGACAGGAGGGAGTTAAGTCCGATCGCAGGATTGTCAAATTGTGTGAGAGAGATTTTATCATCGTCGGGAGGTATTAAAGTGGTCAGGTCCTGTCTTTCTGCATCAGAACGAACGGAGAGGCCACGAACCCTTTCCTGCTTGACTCGTTTCTCTGCAGCCCTCTGTTCCTTACTTGAGCGGGAAAGCGGATTATGAGACCCCTTCTTGTCTTTAGATTGGGGGTTGCAAAGATGGGTTTCGGGCTCTAGCAAGTCATCCGCATTTGGTGGCGCTTGACTTATTAGTGTGACTGATGATATTGGTGTTTAATTTTACTTACGCCAACTCATGCATGGTTTATGAACGAAACCATGTGCTGGAATATAGTCAAATTCGTCTTTCCCTCCAAGGCTAGGGAAAGAGTGCGTAAGGTCCACCCAAGGCGATATTAGTATGGCTCCCGCAGGTAGAGAAACCTCTTGATCACGCAAAGTAACTAGCATGCTCATAACCATTCCTCCACCCGCAGAGTCTCCAGCAAGTATGATAGTGGAAGGGTCGTGTTTCTCTAACAAGTAGAGGTACGCGGCCAAGCAGTCGTGGAGTCCACAGGGGAATGGAAATTGTGGCGCAAGCCGGTATCGAGGAGCTAGCACTCGAGCCTTCAACTTCCGGGCGTGCCGCTGCATTTGATAGCGGTGCTCGTCTACACTACCAAAATAATATGCACCACCATGGACGTAGAGCATTATCCGCTGTCCCTCGCCTCCGCCAACCCTCTTCCTCTCATGGTAGTCTTTCCGCATTTCAATCCATTCTGCCTTCAAGGCGCTATTATCACGTCGCCATTGCCACCAGGTTTTCCCACCAACCTGCTGAATACCATCGGGGCCAAGCTGGGCCTGTATGTATTCCGCAGCTTTAGAGAGCTTCTCTTTGGGTATCTCGACCTCGTCTACCTTGACCCATCGCGGAACAGGGACCCATTGACTTGTAAATGCCTGTATGTCATCGACCGTGTGGAAGGATGCATAATGTAGGAATTGCCGGATAAGCTGTAGCCCCTCATGGTAGGATATGTGCGCGGTAGGCTTTTGACTTAAGGGTTTCCGATTCAGATACTGGCACAGGGGTAAGCACGGGTCTGTTGTAGAGCTCGAGCAGCTTACATGAGAGAACCAGGTTTGAATAACGGTGGGCGTAACGGCCGCACCGACAGTAACCGTATTAATAACCATTGTACCGCGAGTAGTTCGAGTGCGAGAAGTGATCAAGGACGTCGGGGACTTTGAAGCTCGCAACTCCTCCAACTCTGCAGGACCATGTGCTCAGACGCGTTGAAGCAGTTAAATATTATATAAAAGCATTGCAGAAACAAGTACAAAACTAGGACAGTATGGAATCATGGCTTAGGTAGCTGAGGGCGGAGAGTGATACGGCCGAGGAAACGGACAAGATAACACAGGTCAGAGTGTCAAGTGTGCTCAGGGCAGTCTGGCAGCAGATGGCGGGCTGGGCGGGCTCGGCTGGCGTCATTGTGCACGAGCCAATGGAACTCTCCAAACCGATCTGCAGCTAAACCTTACTGAAACACGCACCGCGATAGGCTAACCCGGAACTTCAAGAAGTAAAGGATCGTGAGTTCGTATTCCCTATCAAATACAGCCATCCCTTAACACGTCAACTTGGGCACCCGTGTTTTTGATAAGTGCCTACCAATCAGATCAATAGAATTCAATACCTGTGCTAAAGAATACAAAGCTTTTGATTTCATAGCAAATTGATATATAAGCTTATTCTTGGAGTTGAGTCGCTCGATATGAGGTCTCTAGTAGTCGTCCTTCCTGCAGAACGGTATTTTTGCAGCCAAATTGAGTTTTTGAAGGACACTGCCGCCTCTGCCACTCCTTCCTATCGCGATATTTCCTTGCAGTATTTGGCAATAGCTCTGATAGAGCCTTCCTATTGCCTATACGCTCTACCTGGGTATATGTTTACTAGCCTCTGTGTAAGCTGAACAGTAGACGTGTTAATCAAATAGCTTAATTAACTCGTGCCGCCAAGGTTTAGGAAGATATGTTTTCGTGGTCTTATTTAGGGGAACTTTGTACTGAGTCTTCTGAACAAGATCAGTATTAATTGTGGCACGATTGGAAGGCATAGTGGTGGTGTATTTGATGATTGAATTCTATATAGATATACGTTCTAGTGTTCGCGCACGGGCCTTCTCCACTAGGTGCCTAAACGTGTTCAGGGATGGCTCCCATGAGGAATGCTCTCTACCCATTTATCACCACGGTACTAACTACCAGTATCTGAAATTCAGTCTGACCTTAGGGATAAGATAGCCTTGGGATAAGATAGCCTTCTATTTAGCTGAGACCACGCCTACATCGCGGTCGCAGACTGGATCAACGCAGTGATGGTAGGATTCGTCTCGGGCTTCTTACCACAAGGCCTTTTCACCCCATCACCGTTGTGGCCATCATCTTCCCAATCCGGAGGCAGGAGTCCTTCATTTTTATACCTCCGGATGGCTTTTCCATAAATCCTGTTCCAGTCATCAGCCCCGCAGCGACGCCCGGCATGGCTGATCCTGCGAAGATAATCTGGTAGGCTGACTTCCGTCCCGTTCTTTGGGTCGAGTACCTTGCCTTCCGCCCACGACTGCGATTTCCGATCAAACCAGTCGATCGTGCACCAACTGCACGTCGTCTCGTTTTCACCTGGCCCGAAGCGACGTTCTTCTATCCGCCTGCCTCCATACACGCTGTAAACGTCGTCGCATTCGTCAGTCTTGCTCTGCGAGGACCAGTGCATGGGCACTCTCCTCGATGTACGGGTGACTGCCTCGAAAAGATCCAACCCTTCCAGATTGCCTGAGTTCATGCCATCATTGATGAACCAGCTATTGTAGAGTTCCGCAGGGCAATATTCCCCGAAGTACTGCAACCTTCTGCCGACAGGAGATTGCCGGCAAGTATGCTGGAGACGACGCTTAAGAGTCGCAATGGTGCTTACTGGGCCGTCTTCGAGTCCAGGGTCTGCACTGAAAGCTCCCACATAACCTTCCATTATAAATTTGTCCTCGCTAGTGCATTGGGACATGATAAGTTGATAGGCTTGTTTGATGTCCTGCTGACAGCTGTTCTGGCATATTAGACCAGCGTAGAGGCTGATATCAGGCTCGAAGAGGGACTCATGCTTGCCGTTGTCCCAAGAACGATTCCAGATCTTTTCGTGACATCCGACAGATGTAAGGGTGTTCCAAGCCGTTTGACACGCAGATGCAGGACCAGGGGTGAGCGGTGGGTATAGCTTCGGGAAGTTTAGGCGGTAGTTCCGCGAGTAATAAGTTTCGCTGAATGGAACACGGGAAGATTGCCTCCTGTAGTTGTAATAGGTTGGACATCTCTCTGGTCGTTTAGCAAGGATTGCAGTCGACGTGGTAAGGGCCACTACAGCAAGGAAAAGAAACACGATGAATCCGGCGATGAACATGCTCCGCTTGTTTCGCCCTTTGGTGTTCGATGTGAGCCAGACGGGTGTGGTGCCGCTGCGACGGAAGGGGTTCCAGCGACCGATTTTTCTGAAGAAGCCGTTCCCACGCGGCGAGCTTGGGTTCCCATTCCCTCGGGATCTATTGGAAAGAAGAGGAGCACTTGTGTTGTAGAGACCCTCATCTTCACTGACTTCGGCATCTTCCTGCGGAGCCTCGACTCCGTCATCAATAGGCTCATTGACGGGGACAGGAGTGTAATTCGAAGTGAATGGCCCTCCCATATTGGATGATATGGTCAGACTTGATTAAGAGTACTTATTGGAGAAGACTAAACACGTAGTTAACAGATGAAATTGAATATCAACTTAGAGTATGTTGATGAGAAACTTAAGAAGATATACGAAAGGGGATGTTGTTGCCTGATACACAGGTTGGAGGGGGAACTGGAGACGCGGTTTTCCAGTGGCGGAGCACCATGAACAGTCTTGGCTGAAACGTACCATGCACAAATACGGACTTCTAAGCATGCATTGATTGGCAATGATTCTCCGAAGGCCCCCGAAGGAGCAGATGAGGATCATTATCCCAGGAATACGGGGAGTTGGAAGTAACAAGCGTGATTTAGCTCAACAGAGGGATAAGCGTGCGGCAGTGCTGGAACGACCCCACCTGTGCTCAAATATACGCAGATTTGCTACCAGTGAGGTCACTAATCGAAATTGGCGATCAACAGAAATCTTCCAATACTTTTCCAACACTGCCACCAGAAAAATGTCCGCGCCGGCCTCACAGCCCACAGAGGCACAGGGAGCAGGATCTGCCGCAGTCTCGCTGGGTATACGCTTTAGATTCCTGATATTGACATAGAATCTGACTTATTCATAGAACTAATCCAAGAAAAATTCGAATTAGGGATTTGGTATGCCCTCTTCAACTGGTCAGTTCTCACCGTCGCCGTTCAAAACCAATGGGGAGGACCAGACAGTGAAGACAAGCGTGACTGGCTTGCCGGGGCGATATCGGAGGTCTTCCAAAACCAGCCAGAAACCGATGCGCTCGATCTGGAGGTCGTGCTACTACAGGCTCTAGAAGATGAGTTCGGCGTCCGGCTGGAGGATGAAACCGAAGTGGCTGTTGCGCGAGAAATTATGAACATAAGAAAAGAGACTGCGGAAGGCAACTTTTCCACTGTGGATGCTCTGCAAGCAAGGTGGTTAGAACGGAAGGGCAAGGCTATTCAGACAGGCCCTATCCAAGTAGTCGAGCGGAACCAGGAGGGTGAATGGGATAGTGTGGATGAGGAATCTGACGAAGATGACGATGTGGAGATGTCAGATGCTCCTGCTCTCGTTGCACCAAAGGAGAAGCCGGCTCCCGAGATGGATGAAGAAGGGTTTACAAAGGTTGTTGGAAAACGAAGAAAGTGATACCTACTACAAACCTCCAATTCCTGCTGCATCGCATTGCTATCTGGATTCGCGGAGTTTGTGATGGTATGGGTTAGGAGTTACTGCGAAAGAAAAATCTTTACACGGTATGATGGTTTGGGATACCCCCATAGGAGTCTTACTCTCCGGTACTAAATTCTGGAGCATCGCTGGCTTACAGTCTACTTGTTAAGGGAGGGCGGTAGAACTAGAGCTGAAACTGAGTCTCTTAATCGAGCAACAGAGGACAGTCTTGGTGGGCAATGGTAACTTTGACTGACACCAATACCAACGAAAGCCGAGGCTTCTCCAAGACACTTCATGAAAACAGCCCTAAAGAAAGGCCATCGAGATTTAATACAGTCGTATATTTATGACGAAGCAATTGCGCCAAGACTGTGTATAAATGATTGTGCATAAATGCCAATCCAGTTCAATGTATTGAGTCATTTTTCGAAGTTCACTGTTCTGCTTGCGGCTGACTCCGTTGCTTGCGAGGGCTGTCCCACCTCCGCATCCAGCCTCAACATTAAGCTCTTAGCTTCACAACACCCGCCCACATCACCGACTATAGTCATACCACCACCCTTTTGGCCCTCTGCTGTTCCCCGCTAAAAGTAACAATGGACGCCGCATACGATCATATCCAAGAGGAGAGCTTCCCCGACAACGAAGCCCCGCAGCAGGACAAGGATAGCTCGCAACGCCGCAGCAACGACTTCAACTCGGAGTTTCAGGAGGCCTATAAAGCTATTTCCAGTAGCCCATGGGCTGCACGACTGGGAGGTTTTCTAGGGAATGTGAAGAAACAGGCACGCAACTGCAACAGTAAATGATTTCAAGATCATTCTAATGTTCGGTGTCGATAGGGCGAACAATACTATGATGGTGCCCGAAAGGAATACACCGTCGCGAGCGAACAGGCCAGCAAGGGGATCTCTTCTATCATAAACAGAACCCGTTCCCTCTCCATCACTCACCCGACAACAGAAGCCTCGTCATCGGTTCCAATAGAAAAAGATGTTCCAATACCAGAAGAACCCAGCTCCCCCGCACATCCCGACCGCCCCGAATATCTCCCCGCCGACATCGTCAAGGAAGCCGAGGGCATGCTCTCGCGCTTCCGCAGCGAAGCAGCGAAGCGTCTAAAAGATATCGAGCGCGCCGAGGACGCAGCGGACGAGGCTCTCCTCAAGTTCGGCAGCAACATCCGCAATTTCCTCCGCGAGGCCGTCACTATCGCGCCTCCAACCTCGCCCACATCGTCTTCCGACCCCAGCAAGGTGTTGTTTGAGAGCAAGGACTCCGAGGGCAAGCGCGTGATCCACACGACCCGCTTCGATGCGCAGCTACACGTCATCCACTCCTCCCTCGACAGCTTCATGAAAGACCCTGTGAGTCCAGAGTGGGCTGCGTGGTCGAAAAACTTCGACATCGACGCTAAAACAGAGGCAGTCGGGCGGGATCTAGAGAAGCACGAGGAGCTACGCCGGGCCATGGAAAAGCTTGTCCCGGAGAAAGTCGAATACGCGCAGTTCTGGAAGCGGTACTACTTCCTCCGCCACGTCATTGAAAGCGAAGAGCAAAGGCGGCGAGAAATGCTAAAAGGTATCCAAACCCCTTTTCCCCAAATCCTTCTACCATTGCTGGGAACCGCTGACACAGCTCTACTCCCCAGCCTCCGCAGCCGCCCCGCTAGACGAAGAAGTCGGCTGGGACGAAGACTCTGAGGACGAAGAATCGGAGGACGAAGAATCCGAAGACGAAGAAGATGAGGACGAGGACGAAGATGAGTCCGACGATGACGAGTCGTCCACTCCAAACCCGTATCCCGCTCACCCGCTCGCCGCTTCCAAAGAAACGCTGAAGCCGGGCGAGAACCCGCACTCAGATCCCCTCAAACCCGCCGCGTCCCCACGCCGCTCGAACGACCAACAGTCCCAGGCCGACAGCGACGCGAGCTACGATCTTGTAAGCGGCGCGACGAGCCGGGCGCCGGGGAGCCCGCGCGATGTGAAGAAGGGGGCTGTGGCTGAGGAGAGCGACGAGGAGGATTGGGAATAAGGGAGAAGGGGGCGGGAGCGCACACAACTATTTTCGAATATTTTTCTTTTTCCGCTTTGGTTAGGAGGGCGGCTTTTGCGGCGTTTTTGGTGGTGATTTTGGGAGGGTCTCTAGTTTGAACCCGCACATCGCGTTGTGTGAGGAGCTTTGTGCATCGGCATTTGCTTTTGTAGCCGAGTGTGGAATGGAGCAACCTAGGTGTTGCTAGTCATGTAATATTCGTGCTTGAGGCAACCTACCTTGCAGGGGTATTGTTGAGTTACTAATATTGCGGATAGATGGGGAGACGTTCGGATGTGAATTTATGTCGCTTGTAATGCAATGCTATACTAGGTGGTATTTACAGCATGGACGTTCCAACCTCCTCCTCACGCCTCACCAAAAACCGCATATCCCTTCTGACTAAGTCCTTTGGCGCCACAACAAAATCCCCTTTCTCTCACAATCTCCCCCTTTTCCCACTCGAAGGCGGCGTCTCCAGCACCGCAGGCCCTGGCGCCTCCGCTTTCCCGAGCCCCACATACGCATTCGGCTGACCCATCTGCGGGCTACTGGACGTGTTCGGCGCGGTCGGCGGCCCGCGAAACGGCGGCATCGTCGTCGCTCGCCGCAGCAGCGGGCTCGGCGACGACAAGCTAGCGCGCGGCTGGGCCCGTATCTCGCGCGACGGCAGCGGGACATCCGCGCTAGGGATGCCGGGGCTTTGCGGGCTCGGTGGCGCGCCGAGCGGCGAGGATGGCGGCGCGGGGTAGGGCGACGAGCGCGAGGGCGTGCCGCTCCTGCTGCGCGAGTAGCGGGGCTGCGGGCCGTGGGGGTAGCCGGTGTAGTCGAAGCCGGCGTCGGTGTCGTAGTCTTCGTGCCCGTCGTAGTGGTCGTATTGGTCGTGGTCATGGTCGTGGTTGCGGTACCGCGCTAATTCCCTATCTCTGTCTCTGTCTCTGTCTTGGTCGTGGGCGTGCTCGAGATACTCTTCGCCGCGCCGCTTGATCGGGCTCTCATCATAGGGGTCGAAGCCTACTCTTTGTCTTGCTTCGCGCCGCACCCGTCGACGAAGCTCGGCGTCGCCGCCTGCGCCGACAGTTGAGGATTCCGAGAGAAAGAAAGTGAGTAGTTCGTCGGGTATGGCGAGGTGAGAAGATTGCTGAAACTGTTGGAGAGCGGTAAGGCGGATGAGCATTTCGAGGAGCGAGAGAGACGTCCGGATGGCTGGAAGTGCGGATGGTTTGGGGGTGTATTGGGGTAGTAGGTTCATAGGCTTTTGTGGCGAGGGGATTAGTTGGGTGTTAGGTGGTGGGGGTGTGGAACTAGGAGAGGGAGTGCGAATGTTGAGTTGAGAGATTCCCGATGTAAGTAACGGGTCTAATGAATCAGAGCGGGGCGCTTGTGGGGGTTTAGAGGGGGTATTGGTCGCAGAGGTGCCCACTTCTACCTCGCTGTCGTCGATATCGGATTCGCAAGACGGTTCTTCTGTGTAGATTTCGAATGCGAGCCATTCAGGGTCGAGGTTTGGCGGTAGGCGCCAGGGATGGTGCTGTGGCTGTCCTTGCTCCTCAACGGGTTCTTCTGGAAGGGAAACTGATGATTCACGACGAATTTGCTCATCCAGCTCCGACTGTTCATCGCATTCGGAAGGTATCTCGGGAGGGTGTGCATGCGTTGGTGACTCCTCCTGGTACCAGTCTGGCTCTGATGTGTATTGTTCCATCATCCGGCGTGGGGGAACGGCATTTACATCCCTCTTCAGTAACAGAATTGGGTTATTTGTTTCGCCATCAACGCCGATGTTTAGGATTTTCCCCGTATCAGCGTAGAAGATTTTCGAGATCTCATGAATGGGCACAATTTCCCGGATTCCGGCCAATGGAACCCCTTCGTACGGTCCTGGCTGTACTTCATCATCATCGAAGGTGTGGACCCGATCATCATCCAGATCTTCGACAATAAGAAGCTGGTAGGCAAACTCATGTGCTTTGCTCTCCGAGGGAATTTGAGTTGGATGGAAGTCATTTCTAACTCCATTTACCTGAACACCGTCTCTATGTCCAGTAGGACCACCATCCGGGGAGGGATACTCATAAACCCTCTCCAGAGGTACTCGCAGAAGTTTTAGTCGCGTTTTGTGCATCACTTCTTTCCATGTAGTCTCTCGGATACCTTCCTCGTCATGCGGTCTATACGCGTGCCCAGAGAATAGCATGTACATCGAGAGAGTGAATATCGGACCAATTTGTTGGAAACGAGCTGGTGTCATAGAATATTGAGTATCCCCTGCTGTGAGGAGAGTGCTCGCCTGAAGGAGCCGTGAAGGAGAAACCGTGGCTGGAAGTGTGGTTGACAAGCTAACACCGGAGGTAGTGATTGCTAAACTGATCAACGGAACAGCATCCTCTATACGGTCGAGCAACTTCTTAATATCGGAGATTATGAGCTTCAGCTCGAGTTCATTTTGTGCGCGTGATTTTGCCTTTGAACTACCTCGTCGAGCCAGCTCTTCTTCACCCACAGCTTTTGCAAGCCGGACTCCAAGAGATTGAATATCCCATCGCAGAGCTTTTGTAAGAGTAACAGCGGATTCCAAGGAAGTATTACCACGTGCAGCTATAAGCTCTATCATATCAATCGCGGGCGATATAATCTGCTGGGAATTAGAAACAGTTTTCCATGAGCCAATTAAGATGACAGACTCTGATCTTGCTCTCAAGTCGGAGTTGTAGAGCGGCAAGTTCTTCTCTCTCATTTCCTTTGACCGTCTGAATTCGTTTAGTGTAGATGCCAACGGGATATTTTGAGCCAGGATGTCAGTACCTTCAATAGACGGGCGCAATGCCGAATGGCATAGCCACTTGTAATCGTTATGCCTGAGCGGATGGCATAGTTCATAGCCTGCTGGGTCACCTAAAGGAGCTATGAGTCAGGATGCTGGCCATGTGGAGAGACAGAAAGTAGAATTTTTATATGAAGGAAGCGGGAGATTTTCTTTCATAAATTAATCGCCCTACATTGTAGGAGTATTCCATGCAATAGTCCTAGTAAGCATACCTTTGATAGTAGTATATCCATGTTGGAATTGGAATAGAAAGGGCGAGAAAAGAAAAAGGCGGAAAGGAAGATCAAGGGTTAGAGGGACAGTATATGGAAGAATGTTGTTTTTTCAAGTTTGAATATTTATTCACGTTCTGTAAGTAAATTTAGTAGGAAAAAAGGAGAGAAATAAACAAGAATAAAGCTTCGGCATATTTCTGAAATGTTCTAG
>Ga0307515_10018838_pt1 | contig 12462 bp, 6 predicted proteins | sample 17_EM_MG_FD_194513 | JGI IMG/M metagenome (GOLD analysis project Ga0307515, IMG submission 194513) | Populus trichocarpa ectomycorrhiza microbial communities from riparian zone in the Pacific Northwest, United States - 17_EM | ecosystem: Host-associated > Plants > Roots > Unclassified | place...
TCGCCGCAGAGAGTGGAAGGCATCTAGTGGTGAAGTATATCCTACGAAATAACAAGCTGAAAGAACTTATAAATGAGCAGGATCTAGATGGAAATACACCTTTGCATTTAGCATCAAAGAATGGCCGCTCCATTGCAACATTTACTCTTGTGCGAAACTCTATGGTTAAGAAACGCATAGCCAATGGCGAAAACTTGACACCATATGATGTTGCAGAGAAGCAATCTAAAATTGTGGGAGCAGAATACTCAGGTGAACCAATTCCGAACGGGAAGGTATGTTAAGTAATAATTGCAAAATTAAACTACTTTGGCTTAGATGAAAAGGCAGCAACTATTCGAATGCTATACACATCAAATCAGTAGGCTTTTAGCTTAACAGTACTTCTTCAAAATAAAATTTCAAAGTTTTTTTTTCTTTTTCTTTTTCCTTAAATCATATACATAAACATCTTTCTCCAAATATTCTTGGTGGGTTTTTTCGGTGTAGGACGACCAAGTTGATCAAAAGAGTGAAAACTATGGAGCGAAGCCACTAACAAAGGACAAATCAGATCATGGAGTGGTATGCTTTTTTCTTTTATTCTAATTTAATTTTCTTTTATGACATAACTACTTCCATTATCTATTTTTCAGGTTCTTTTTCCTAAAATCATGCCTATAAAACATCTTTTGGTTTGTCAATGTAGGGAAACCAAGTTGATCAAGATGACAAAAGTGGAGGAAAGGGAAAACTAGATTATTATGGAGTTGTATGTTTTCTCCATCTCCTTCATCATCATCATCATCATTCTTTCATTTTCTTTTTATCAGAAAACTAGATGAATATTTAATTGTAAAGATTCCACAATATATGAAACAAATGAGCTTAGGTATGACATTTGAGATAAATTACCGAAGGTACATATTGTTAAGGAAACATCTCAACCCAATAGTTTAAACTGTTAGATGAGGCTCCAAGACATAATTTATATTATTCTCTAACACACCCCCTCAAGTGAAAGCCCTTTGAACTTAAAATTTGCACAAGCCCACATTACTTTGTGCTTAATTTTTATCAAATAAATGAGAATGATGAGATTCGAACTCGTGACCGTTTGGTCATTAAAGCTCTGATATCATGTCAAAGAATCATCTCAACCCAATAACTTAAGCTGTTAGGTGAGACCCTAAAATATGATTTATATTATTCTCTAACATATATCATGTCAAAGAACCATCTTAACCCAATAGTTTAAACTGTTAGGTAAGACTCCCAAATATTAGTTATAGTATTCTATAACACATATGATAATTTAATATTTCGAAGTTTAACTAACCTGGACACTTCTTAGCTAACTAAAAAGGAAAATTCTGAATACATATATTCTTTGTCAAGTAATTTATATATAGTTGACTCATCTCTTTTATTTGTTATTGTCCAGATGATGACATTATCGATCCTACATTTCTTTGCCAGCCCTCACAAATCCAAAATAGAATATTTCCGTATTAAGAGCAGGCCTCTACCAAAACAGGAAATCAAGGGCAGGATCGATTGTCTTCTTGTTGTAGCCGTGCTTATCGCTGGTGTAACATTTTCTGGTATACTCCAACTTCCTCGAAATGCAGACCTGCCTGAAAGTGGACCTTCTAACATCACCACCACCAATAGTACCCAAAACCAGGGTATATCAGCAAAAAATGAAGGCATTCTAAGGAATGTTTATATTTATTTTGACATGGTAGCCTTGAATGCCGCGGTCATGGCATCGATAATCCTTTGTTGGGCTCAACTATATGATGTCAAAGTAGCAGCGCATGCAGTTTGGTTGGCATCAATATTAACAGGCGGTGCTATCTACTTGATGTGCTTAGCATTCGTCTTTGCCGTTGCTATTAATGTAGGGAACAGTTTTGCCTTCTTCGTTGTCACCCTTGTCGTCGGAGGAGCGCTTTTTCTTGTCCAAACCGTGCTTTCTGCTCCATTGATTATTCCGCCGAATGCCAACCAAATCATTGAAAGAATTGCTTCACCATACCTCTATTTCGTGTTCTTCATCTGTTATTGTGCTTTTGAGTGGCTGCTTTTTAAATTTAGCAATCGCAGTAAGAATAAAGAGGAGCTACAACAAACAAAGTCTTCTTGATATGATGCTCTTCGGATCAATGGATTTTGTGTTTAATCATCGTAATAATTTCATTTTGTTGATTGTAACAATTATTTGATAATTTTATATTTGTAATAATTTGAGTGTTTTAAATTCTATGGAAATGTACGGCTCTTGGTGAGCTTTTTCTTTGATGAATAAAATAAATGAAATGTTTTCTCCTAATATAAGTATTTTTTTTTTAATCCAAATTAATGTGATACTATGTTAGCATTCCATGCAAAATTTAACAGACAATTACTGTCCATGAGATGCACTTCCTAGATTTTAAGTTTAAAAAACAAAAAGAAATGTTTTCTTTGTAATAAAAGATAAAAACTAAACAATAAACAAATACTTCATAAACAAGGAAGGGTCGAAAACTTCCACCATTGCTGAATAAATTTTTAGCCTATACCTAGATATTCCAATTTGTTAAGTTTTGATTGATTGGGCTTGTAGAAATTGACAGTTCTAAGCATTCGAGTGTAAATCTAACACTAATAAATAAGAATATGATTCAAGCACATTACATGGATGACTTAAAACATGTTCTTATAAACCAATGTGATAAGTCTAGACTTAAGAGAAGGTCTAATCGCATCATACTAAGTTAGCACCTTAAACCTGAGATAAAAGGAGATTCGACCATCAGATTGAGCTCAAATTTTTCCAAGTGATTCTATAAGTAGTTTTCCAATAAGAAACCACTTTGTCGTTTATCAAATTGTTGGATCTCCTAGAATTAGACCTAGAAGTTGTTGTTTGGTCTAATTTTGTTATTTTTCTAGGATTTTTTGGATTTATTATTTTTATTTTGGATTATGTTTTAATTTCCTTAATATTTTTAGAATTTAGGTTGTTTCCTAATAGAGGTAGATTTTCTTGGCTTATTTAAAGGTCTTATAAACCCCTTGAAGAGGCAGCCACCATATACTTAAATTTCAAATAATAAAATTGTGAATTTAGGATTCACATCTGCAACCATTTTTGCTCATTAAAATTCTTTTACTTTATGTGTTATTAATATCCTATTAGCTTTATCTTATGCTAGTTGGTATTAGAGCTCAACAATCCTAAGTTTTATAGTGCTTGTTTTGTGTTTCAATTTCATGGATAATTATTAGTTTGCTATGTGCTGCCAACAACCATGGTAGAAAGAGGTTTCAGGGCAGGGGATGAGGAGGCTCCTATTCAGAAGAGAAATGTCCAGGAGCTTTTTATGGAGGACATGTAAAGACAAATCATAAGATTTGACTCCTAGGTTAGAAGAGAATGAGCAATGAGAATAGATATAAGAAAGTGACTATGGGCCTTTAGCTAGTATTAAAAACCGAAGGCATGATCAGATGAGACAACCTCGTGAAATGAAAGAGGTCAAATATAGGGGGGATTTCAAGTTTTCGTATCAAAATCCCTAAGTTTTCTGGAACTTTACAGGCAGAGGAGTTCATAGACTGGTTGAATGAAGTTAAGAGAGTTTTTTAGTGTAAGAAGGTTTTAGAGTAAACACAAATTAAGTTAATCACAATCAAACTAAAGGGTTTGATATCTGCCTAGTGAGAATAGTTGAAAAAGATGTGAAAAAGACAAGAAAAGTCAAAAATCAATGATTAAGACGAGATGAAGAAGAAGATGAGCGAGCATTTCCTCCTTTTAGATATTTCTAAACCTTCTACTAGAGGCTTTACATGCTTAACCAAGGAGGTAAGTCTATCATTGATTGTATTGATGATTTCTACTAGTTAGTAGCTTTAAATGATTTGGCAAAAACTAAAGAACAATTAGTGGTAAGGTGTCTGAGTGGTCTACGACAGTCTATATAGGATGTATTATGTATCTAGTCTCTATGGATAGTTTTTGAGGTCTATTAGAGGGTCTTAATAATAGAGACGCAGTACACTGTTATGAGCTTATGACTGTTAGGAAAAATTTCTGAGTATAAATTTGCTAATAAATAAGCCTCTAGATGTGAGTGATCCTAAGTATGATAATGACTTGGGTAATAATTGTGAGATTTTACATAGAGATGGTGATATAACTCTTGTTATTAGAAAGAGTTTTGTAACGCTCAATGATGATTTAGAAAAGAATTGGTGATGTCATAATATCTTTCATTCTATAAGCTTTGTTAAAGAAAAGGTTTGTGGCTTAATTATAGACAATATTAGTTGCAAGAATATAGTGTTTGCATAGTCAATGAAAAAACTTAAAATGATAATTGAAAATCATTTTAAGCTGTATAAAACTGGTATGGTTGAATAAAGACTTTGAGATAATTATTGACAAACACTGCCTTGTTTTATTTTTCATTAGACAAAAATATTTTGATAGTACTTAGTGTGATGTTGTGTCTATGGATATGTGACATGTGAGATTTTCTATTAGGAAGGCTAAGGTAGTTTGATAGGAGTATAATGTGTTGTAATCCAAATTTTAACCCCCTACTCTTGTATATATTTTGAAAAATTAGAAAAAATCCAAAAATATATCTTTTTAGTAATTTTAGTTAATTTTAATCATTTCATTATTTTCTTCATTTTTATTTAATTTTTTATTTTAAAAAAATCTTGAAAATCATAAAAATACAAAACAAATTAAAAATACAAAAATAAAAAATATATCTAGGTTTGAAATTGAATCGATAATCGAACATCATAGGCAAAAATGAGATTCAATAATTTTGGGTTATACTTAAGATTTGAATTGAAGAGGAAATTGAAGGAAATAATTTATTTGATTTAATTTGGCTAAAGTTAAAAGAAATTTAAAATTTAAGAATGATTTAGAAATAAATAATCAAATTAGAAATCATTGAAAGACTTGATTAAAGAAGAAAATTGGAATTGGGAGTTAGGTTAATAAAAAATGCATAATTTTGGAATCAAGAATGAATTTGCAACATGTTGTTAAATCTGAGATTTAAATTGTTTCAATTAGAGATGTAATTTAAAAAAAAATTAAGGGATTTTGAAAAACTAATGACTAAATTAAAACTGGAAAGATTAATTAATTCAATTTAGAACATTTGAAAATTAAATATCTTAATTGAATGGAATTAAAAAAATATAAAAGCCAAGGACTCTAATGAGAAGGGATAAATATTTTGAGGACCAATTAAATCTATTTACATAACTTCATTTCAGTCCTATTTGTTTTAATCAAGTCAATTCAGTCCAATTTATTCCGATTGGGTCCACTTAAATTAAACTGACTTAATTCAATTCAGTCCAATTGTTTTTAATTGATTCATTTTAGTCCAATTAAACCCCAAAATCCAACAATTAATTTTAGATTCTTTATTGGAATTCCAAGCAATTAAACCAGAGATTGCAATCTCCCAAACCAAATTCTTCAGCAATTAAATTGAGGATTCCAGCAATTAAAATCCCACAATCCTAGCTCCTCGATCCCAAATACCTGCCCATATCCAAATCTTCAATCCCTTGGATTAAGTCCTGAAATCATTCTCACCAATCCAACATTTTCTCTCCATAAAGGGAACAAATACACAGCTACACAGACTAAAAGGGGGGCTCTCGGATTCAAACCAAAGAACCCAGAAAATCAAACCCATCCTCCTCACCACCAGTCCCCCACGGCAGGGCTCATGATCATCATAGCCTCCACTGTCTCTCCACTGTCTCTCCATTGCCAAACCAACACCACTCACCATAACCTCCCTCTCCGCCACCAAAACATCCAACCCATCCTCTGATTCCAGAGAACTAAACCAATTTCCACAACAAAAACCATTGTCCATTCATCAACTCCAATACTGGAAGACCCAACACCCGCAGCCTATCCTTCTTCCACAGAGCACTGGAACCAACACAAACTCTCCATCACTATCACCTCCACCAACGGCCCCTGCCTTCTTCCTCACAACCTCCATCTTTGAACTAGCCAACAACCACCTGATCCTCCACATAACCTCTCGCCCATTCACCCGAAACAACCCCCACGACCAACACACAACAACCAAGAAAACCAGTAGCCATGGCCAAAACCATAATCAACCTTAGCCTCTCCAATAAAAACCTTCACTGACTTCCCTCTCGATAAAAACCCAATAGATTAAAGCTAAGAGCCATAAGCCCATTCTTTCACCCTCCGTTAACCAAAAGAAGAGGCATCCATCCAAATCAACTGTTTCTCATCCACTGTAACCATTGAACCACGACCTATCTTCACCATCACAGACCAAACTCGTCTCTGCCCAAAAACCACTAGTCTCAAACCCCATACAAAATCCTAGCCACCAAAACATTGCTTAAATCAGCCACCATTCACCTCTCCCTCGCCACACCTTCTCCAGTAGCGCCATGAGAAGCTGAAAATCTCTTTCACTTCCTAGATAAACCACCCACACCACCAAGGCCAAAACGCAGTACCTCCATCTTGAACTACACTAACACTTTAACCCTCAACCACCAAGACTTCCACATCTACCACCCCTTTCAGCTGATGAAAAACAACCCAATTTCCCTTCCGTTCTTCCACCCGAACCAACCCAGCAGCTACACAACATAGCTGAACCAGCCACCACGTGAAACCACCATCTCCTTAACACCCAAGTCAGACCCATATCCCTTCTCCTCTTTGCAAGACACCAACAGATCCTTAATCTTTCTCCCATTACCCACTGAAAACCCCAGAAAAATCAATGTAATTTTTTTCTTTTGTTTTACAGGAGGAGAAAAAACCAAGAACAGAGGGAGAGAAGAAATAAATGGCCATTGGCGTTAAGAAATGAGGTTTGATGGGCTTTATATACAGCGCATGAACAACACACTTCTTCAAGCTAATTTGTACAGATAAGTCATGCGTGTATCACACTCGCTCCACGGGTCCCAGACTGATTTTCCTGCAATTCTGGGTGTTTTTCCATACCAAAAAAGTCAATTTCAAATCTCCAATAAATATTTTTGTTATTTGTGTATTTAAATCTCATGTATGTTGATTCTTTTAGTTTTTTAAATTGTAAAAATCTGAATATTTTTTGTAGTTATATTCTCATATAATGAATAAATAAATAAAACACATAAAAATAATCATTGTAATAATAATAATAATAATAATATAAAACTAACAAAAATAATTGGGCCAAAGTCCAATTCTATTAAAGCCCATTGAGGTAATAGTTAGATCAAAAACCCAACTCGCATCATCTATATGAAGTTCAACGCTTATTTATAACAACTTTAACAAAAACTCTTTTTTTAGGGATAAGTGTCATTTTTGACATGTCTTGTTTAAAGGGACCGATGTTCAGATTTTAAAATTAAATATAGCTTATACCAACTTTTAGTAATTTTGATGACAATTGCTTTTTAGGACTTAACATCAACATCTTTGACGAGTCTTTTATTTTTAGAAACTGATGTTATTTTCTGACATGTCTGAAAATCGATGTTATATTTTTCACAAAAATAATCATAAAATAAAAAAATTTAAAACACATAGTAATGATAATCTTTCACAATGACATCATCCTTCCCTTAAGCATAACTAACTCATTATATGAATCTTTAGAACTAATACATATCTTTAGGATCTCTAGTTTTCTCTAATTACTAGGTGACAACTTCTAATTTTCCACGACATACATTTTAGCCCCCCGCCTGCAATGTCCACCAAGGTGCAACATGATGCAAGATCGTAGAAAAAATATGTACACCTTAAACATTAAGGGGAAATGTATAATGTTGGCACCTATGGAGGAGAAGGTGGGGACGAGAACTAAAAACATGAAAAATATGTTGTTTTTAACACAGATTTGACGCCAGATAAGTTACCACATGCATTGCCTTAGATATCCGACACTAGATTGACTTGATTCTAGGTTCTAATCTCCCAACACATTAGCTTATAGACTTAGTCTCAAGAAAGTCAAAAAACTTTAGAGGCAAGATGTGGAGTCGTTAGATAAGGGTTACATTCAGAAAAGTATGAGTCTATGTATAGTTTTAGCTCTCCTAGCCTTAAAAAACTATGATTTATAACGTTTGTGTATGAATAATTGAGCTACTAACCAGATCATAGTAAAATAAAGATTTTCAATACCATAACTAGATGACATGTTAGATAAGTTGTCAAGTCCTAAGTTATTTTTGAAGATTGGTTTCAAAAGTGGTTACCTATAAGAATCAAACTTGGAGATGAGTGGAAGAAAAACTTTAAAACACAACAAAGGTTATACAAATGGATGGCTATGCCATTTCTTCTATCCAATACCTTCATTTCATGATATTCATGTATCAAGTATTGAGGTCATTCATGGGCAGATTCATTGTGGTTTATAGCCCTAATTTAGAGTCTTATTTAGAGCATCTAAATGTTGTTTTGACACTTTAAAGATTAAACAACTATATGTGAATAAAAAAAATATATGTTCTTCATTAGTACTACTATTTTTTTAGGCTCTATTGTGTTTGTTAAAAGGATTTAGGATTATCCATCTAAGATTTCTACAATTATGGAGTGGCCGACTCCAATGAATGTTCATGATGTTTAGAGCTTTTATAGATATGTATTTTTTTATAGGAGGTTCATCTGAAACTTCAATTCTATTATTGTACATATTATAGAGTGTCTAAAAGGGTACCTTTAAGTGGACAAGTAAAGCCAAATCCAGCTTTCAGTTAATGAAGTAGAGGATGACTGAAGCTTCTATTTTGGCACTTTTAGATTTTAAGATAAACTTAATGCATCTGGGTTGGGCATTGAGAGAGTTCTTAGCTAAGATGAGCAACCAATTCAATAAGAAGTTATATAGCTCAGAGAAACTACTCAATGTATGATCTAGAGTTTTATACTATTATTTAAAGTCTTAAGTATTGGCAGCATTACCTAGTGAAAAAGGAGTTTATCTTAATTACATATCATGTAGCTCTTAAAACATATAAATGGGCAGCATAAGTTAAGTCATCAGCTTGCAAAATGGGTGTCATTTTTACAAGAGTTCACCTTTTGCTAAGGCACCACTCGGGCAACTTAAACAAAGTGGTTGATGTCCTCAGTATATGTGTTGTTCTACTCAGTACTATGTGTACCTAAGTGACAAGGTTTGATGCTTTCAAGGAGTTGTATTTATGTAATTCATCATTTAGACATATTTATGTTGAGTTGACGGATGAAGGTAAGTGATATAACTGTATACTTATGAATGGTTTTCTATTTCATGATTTGCAGCTTTGTATCCTAGATTGCTCCTTACAGGAACATATCATATGTGAATTGCATTGAGGGACACTTTGAGCAGGATAAGACATTGATCTTGATGTTCGTAAATTATTATTGGCCTAGGTTGTTTGGCCATATATCTAATTTTATAACAAGATGTGTTGTTTCTCAAAGGTTTAAGAGAGCCTTAACAAATGTTGGACTCTCTACTTCATTACTTGGTTCTTGTTGCTCTATGGTTGGATGTCAGTATATATTTTATGTTAGGTTTACCTCGTACCTAATGAGCCATGGATTTTATTTTTATTGATGTGGATAAGTTCTTAAAGATGGTTATTTTGTAGCCTGTTGACAGACTATGAATACAACATGAAAAGCCTACCTTTACTTCAATGAGGTGATTCATTTACATGACATTCCTAAGTTCATCACTTCATATAGAGATGTGAAGTTTATAAGTAACTTTGAAAAAGTTTATGGAGTAAGATAGAAACTCAACTAAACTTTAATAAAGCATATCATCCCTAGGCATATAGGCAGACAAAGGTGTTTAACCAAAGCCTTGGTAACTTACTGCGAAGTTTAGATGGAGATAAGCCAAAATAGTGGGATCTGACTTTTTTGCAAGTAGATTTTACGTATAATAGATCTTGAAATTGGACTTCCCAACTGAGTCCATTCGAGATCATCTATAAACAAAACACTTCTAGAGTGTTGGAGTTAATGCATGTCCCTCATGTTGAATAATTAAGTGTCCAAAGATAATGGTATGACAGATTACTTACATAGTATTCATGACCAAGTCAAAAAGACAATCACTAACAGAAATGTCTAGTATAAAACCCTGGTTGATACTCATTGTAGGAGACTGATGTTTGAGGTTAGTGATCTAGTATAGGTAATGCTTACTCATTGAGGTGTGAGGTGTTGTAGAAGATAAATGAAAATGCTTATAAACACCATCTTATTAGTCATCTAAATACTTTTGATGTCTTTAAAGTTCAGCACTTATCCCCTATCAGGTTAATAATTCAGGTTGATCTTCAAGAGATGTCAGGATTTATGGGATTTTGCTAAAACTCCACTGTCAAGATTGATATACCTTTACAACTCAAAGATATTTATCAGCGTCTCTTCAATATCAAACATATTACCCTAACTCCATTAAATCCTATAAAATCACCATTTTCTAAGTGGTACAATCCAAAAAAGTGTGAATATCATAATCGGATCCTTAGCCATTCAATAAAAAATTGCAAGAATTTCAAGTATTAAGTCTAAAAGCTTGTGACCAATAAACAAGTTGAGTTTGTGAAAGATAATAGTACCTACTACATTGTTAATGGACCATCCTCAGTATATGAATTGATTGAAAATGCTAGTGAGACACATATATTGCTAGAGAAGTTGATCTAAGAAGGGTGTTGCATTATCAATCATTTTTGTTATAGAACTTTGTTGTTCTTGTTTGTTTTTTTTTTTTTCATGTTTGTTAGGGTCACATCCTATTTTTTAATGAACTATACATTTTCTTCATATTTTTTTTGTTCTGATATCAATAGATGTTTAGCATTTTATTGTTGACCATGAAAAAAAGATGACTAAACCCCAAGGTGAACCATATAAAATGCTCAAAACTCATTGATCTTTATGATTTATTTCATAGCTCAGTTCAATTGAAAACCAATAAAACTTTTACAAAAGTGTCAAGGTAAAAAAAATAGAAATCCAAAGATTACGGACCAATTTAAAGAATATAAGATTTGGTAAACTAGGATTCAAAGATGAAATTGAAAATAAATAAAACTTCTACAAAAGAGCCAAGATTAAAAATGAGAAATTAAAAGAATAGGGATTGAAGTTGAAATATTAACAACCAAGAGGGCTAATCAGTGAGTTTCGGGGAAAGAGATAGGAAATAAAGTGGAAAAAAGCTCACCGACGAAATCGAACCATCATTGGATACACGCGTCGGACTAACATAAAAAGGATACTATAACGCTGCCAAAAACATGGCGAAAGGGCATTTTTGTAGGCCAAGAGGCGCCACACATGCCGACTGAAGAGTGCAAACGCCTCTCACACACCCTTGGGTGTGCCACATGCGCACATCTTTTTTCTCTCTCTCTCTTAAATTTAGCTAAATACAAAAATGACCCTAAGGTGACTTTTTAAATACAAAAAAAAAACCATTATGAAAACCAAAAACACCATTTGATATTATGCTTATTTTTTTTTTGTATTTTAAGGGTATTTTTATCGTTTATTATACATTTTAATTGTTTATTATTGATTATATGCGGTCAGATATCAAATTATTTTTCAGCTTAAATTGTAATAAAAAATAAACTATTGTAAAAATACAAAACTATCTTTTCACACTGGATTTAAATTTTTTGCTTATAAGGATTTTATAATCGTATTACTATGCATTCAACATAAAAAAATTATTTGTTTGTTTCTCGTCAATATAGAATTGACAAATAATCATGTGAAAGACCCTTTTAAGCCAATGCAAAGTTTGTTCATCGTAACGTTATTTGAGCGAATAATGCAAATTTGGAGCTACAGTAATTTCTCAAGTCTAATTAGGTTTTGTTAATAGCTATTGTAGTAATCATTAACTTGATTATATTCTGGACTTGATTGTTGTTACCTATCACTATTAATCCTAATTATGATAATATTTTAGTGATGTATAAGAGCAATTCATTTGGACTAATTCTTTTATTAATGAAACTGTTTTATGTTTTCTATTTTCTTAATCGAAAGAATAGGTGGAAAATCAAAAGCATAAACAATAAATGGCCATAATCGAGTGAGTAGATTGATGCTAAGATTGAGATGGACGAAATCAAATGTTTGTGTATTAGTATAGGATTCTCGGGAAAATCAAAACATAGCATACAATTAAGAAAAAGGTAGAAGGGTACTAGGTCATTGGATTTCAGAACAAAAGGGTTTTCGTTAATGAACTTGAAAATATTTATTTATTTATTTTATGATAAGAAATATTAACAAAACTTTAAAATATATGGGAAATCACTATAATTATTTTTTATAAAATACTATTGGATTGCTATAATGCTTTCTTATTTTTTTTTGGTTTTTTTAATGATTTTTTAAAAAAACATTATCGATTTTATTTT
>Ga0307515_10018839_pt1 | contig 12461 bp, 8 predicted proteins | sample 17_EM_MG_FD_194513 | JGI IMG/M metagenome (GOLD analysis project Ga0307515, IMG submission 194513) | Populus trichocarpa ectomycorrhiza microbial communities from riparian zone in the Pacific Northwest, United States - 17_EM | ecosystem: Host-associated > Plants > Roots > Unclassified | place...
CTGGTTATGGTGTTGGAGGTGACCACGGTGCAGGATATGGAAGTGGTTGTGGAAGTGGAGAAGGTGGTGGAGCTGGATATGATGCTGGTGGTGGACATGGTGGAGGTGGTGGAAGTGGTGGTGGTGGAGGAGCTGGTTATGGTGCTGGTGGTGAGCATGGTGCGGGGTATGGAAGTGGTGGTGGAAGTGGAGAAGGTGGTGGAGCAGGCTATGGTGCTGCTGCAGGACATGGTGGAGGTGGTGGAAGTGGTGGTGGTGGAGGAGGAGCTGGTTATGGTGGTGAGCATGGTGCAGGGTATGGAAGTGGTGGTGGAAGTGGAGAAGGTGGTGGAGCTGGATATGGTGCTGGTGGTGGAGGAGGAGGGGGTAGCGGTGGGGGGTATGGTGTTGGAGGTGATAATGGTGCTGGTTATGGAGGTGGAAAAGGTGGTGGTGCTGGGGGTGGATATGGTGCTGGTGGAGAGCATGGTGGAGGCTATGGAGGTGGGGGTGGAAGCGGTGGAGGTGGTGGAGGCGGCTATGCTTCTGGAGGGGCACACGGAGGCGGATATGGTGGAGGAGAAGGTGGTGGTCATGGTGGTGGTGCAGAGGGTGGCCATGCTGGTGGTGGTGGCGGCGGCTTTGGAGGTGGTGGCGGTGGTGGTTATGGTGCTGGTAGTGAGCATGGAGTTGGGTACGGAGGCGGTGGAGGCGAAGGTGGAGGCCACGGTAATGGTGGCTATGCTCCTTGATAATGCAACTCGTTATTACACCAACCTTAAGAAAAATTTACCAGTCCGTTGTGGTGCGAGAAATAAGAGTAATCTGGTTAAGAATATGTTAATATCTACTATTATATAATTAATATGAAGATTGTTACTCATGCACTTCGTATTTTGTATCAGATTTTGAAGTTATATAAATTCTTCTTTATCGATCGGTTTTAGTTATTCTTTTGACGTGAAAATCACGTAGAATTTGGCGCTTCTGTGGGTAGAACTTAGAGGACTTGGATAAGTAATCACGTTGCATGCCGTATGTGTTTATGATAAATATCAAGCAATCCAAGCTATTGCCGCAACTATGATATTGTATCGTAAAGGGAACGGCCATGCTCTTAGCCATCTTTCTTTCTAGGGAATTAGTGATATGACACCCTCTCAATTACAATCTAATTAAGTTCAAAGAACAAATTATAAGCTTGTTGCATGCTAATTATAGTACAGTGGTAAGAAGCTTGTGTTGTCGGATGTCCTGGTCAAACTGTAACGATACAGAGAAGCAGAAAAGATATAATTCAAGACCCACACCAGACCGAGCACTCCCTCGATGTTCCTTGCCTGATCCACTCTGGTTTAGCTTGAAAGAACAGGCTTGTTAATTAATTAATTGTGCATGCAACAGAGTAGATTCTGTGATGTATATATCTATGAATATACTTACTGCAGTTAAGTTGCCGGCGGCATCTGTTTTACGTTCACAGATAGTCCAGCAGTGGTGCACAATCTGCTTCGGTGTTTACAGTACTTCATTACCGTGATTCATACTATTGGTGAAAATTAATTGGCATTTATCTAAGCTTATGCCCACCTAAATTACTAGAGCCATCTCTGCATTTGTTGTAGATTGATTAATCATCTGGAAATCCATGATTCTCGTTAATTAGCTTAATTATGACAGGAGAAAATGTAGTCGCAAAACAAAAGGAAATTTATTTAGGTCTAATTTACACAGAACAAGGAGAGAATAAGCAACAGTCCATCTAATAAATTGAGCACATTGTCATTATAAGAATAGAAAGTGGTAAGAAAGAGAGAATTGAATAGTAGCATATATATTTAGTGGATGTGATCCTATAACAAGTCAACGCCAAATCATAGTGTGCTAGGAACATTCTAAAGCAAGATAACATTGATGGGATATTGCAGGAAATTGTTAGTCCAGAACTTCAAATTGAACATCAATAATTACCACAGAAATGGGGACGATTTGGGTCTTTAGGTTCATGCTTCTCAGAAATTATGACTCTTTAAGCGCACAAGTCAACACACAGATATGGAGGACAGCATATTTGCACAATAGCAGGGTGGATGAGACTGCATGCATTCTAGTGTGCATGTGAGCTTGTGTAATGGACCACTATATGTGGAGGCAACTTTTATGTGGCATGTTCCTAGCAGATCAACCACTCTTTCTCAACAAAACACTTGCTTAAATGAAGCACCTCCATTCCAAACCAAAAGATCCCTTATCGTGGCCATCCATGATTCATGAAGCATCTAGTGTTGTTTTGCTTGTATATATTACTGTGTTTTTTTCTATTTCTTCGTTCTGGCGCAGAAGTCTCATCTCTCTCTAGTCTCTACCATGTCAGCATCCTTCCTTTCTCTCTTTAAAAGTCACCAATAATAGGTTTTAGCCCAATGAAGGTCAAAAGTGTTTCATACTCTCTAGCAAGGGATTCATGGTGACATATATAATCTAGTTTTATTCTGCTAGAAAACATGAAGGAATTTCAATAAATGTTCTTTCTTGAGCCAACTTTGCTCTAAATTATAACGTGGATGGTATTGGGTACTAGAATTGCGGGCTCTCTTCTTCCCCGTTATCAGGATCATATATACAAGAAATGCAACCGCAGCACACTTGGTCAACTACTGTTGACTTCTTTATATTAGTCATTCCCTTCTTGCCACAGAATTGAGATTGTGGCCACAAAAAGCATTTCTACTCCCTCGTTTTTACATTGCAGTTTTAAGAAAAATCATCAATGGTCTGCAAAAAGTCCATGTAACTCTCCACAAGATTTTATACGGAGGCTATTACTGTCGGGCACAACTTTGTTTCATGGACTTTTACCGTACTCTTCCTCAGTCTATTCTTGCAGGCTTGCAGCACTTTATCCAATTTTCTGAATATTATGTCTTGACAGTAGGTAAATCATAATTAAAACTTAGTCCTGCCAAGGCATGTTATTATGTTCTTGATAAATCAATCCTAACAGAAATAACTTCATGACATGGGGAACTGCCCCCCCATTTCCAAGAGCTAAATGTAGTAACGTACAGCCAGAACCAAAAGGGTGAAATTGCGCTTTATTACAAGAAAACGAAAAGGAGGAACTGTTTTGAAGTGCAACTCCAAGTAGGCTGAAGAACTAAGTTATGATTTAGTCCTTGATTGCCCACGTCCCACAAGGAATTTCACCATCATCATCAGCTCTGCATCACTTCCACCCAATATCTTTAAATTACAAATCCATAACTAATCAAATAGAAACATTCTTGTTAGTGATCTTCATGTTTCTCTGGTGATTAATTTCTCCTCAAGAACTTCCAACGGATAATGAGAAATCATAGCGGAGAAGGTAGAAAAGATGCTGGTGACCCCCCTGAAGTGAACTCTCCACTAGTCAGTGGCTGCATCTTGATAATAACAGGCTCGTCATTTTCATTTATCATAACCATGTTACATGGAAATTTATCTGCAATGAATTCCATGTCTCTTCTCTGATGCCTGTTACTAAGCACAACAGATTAAATCAGCAAAAATCTCCATGGCCCTCGAGAAAATGTACAACAATGACTGTATCTCGTTATTTTTTTACCTATCAAAAACCACCCATGATGCATTAAGGCTTTTAAGTTTTTCAACCACCATCAGTTTCAAGGGATAACCCATCACAACTTCCTTCTGTGGCACATTAACCTGCATAAATTACATGTGAACTAATTAGCAGGAATTTCAATATAAAATGAGTGATGTGGCATGGCTAATTCATACCCCAAATCTCTTGCAGAGGTCAAGAATTGCTTGAAGCTTTACATATTTAGAATCACTCTTCCATTCATCACCTTGTTCTTTTGCCATAGCTAATTCTTCAAATCCCACGGCCCAAATACCTTGCCACGTCTTTGCAGATACTAAGAAGGCAAAATTAAGCCCCGGGTTATACAACTTATGAACTAAACATTTCATCAATTGTTCACACAATATGCAAGAGCACAAGAAATGAATTTTGTACAAGAAGATTAGAATAAATTAGATACTGACAAGGAATATTGAGCCACGGCATGGCTCCAAGGAGAGTGACATTAATGCCACCGGATGCTGAAATATTCTCAAGAACCCACTTAAGCGACTTTATGGTGAACTCCTTGAGTCCATCCATGACTAGGACCACCTGAGTGGTAGTGCTAGCATTTTCAGGCAACTGGCTGCTTCTCAAAGGTTCTGGCCTTCCTTGGTGACTACTTTCTCCCCTTGTGAATGAATCAGCCATGTCAATTTCAAACGCTCCTTATGGAAAGAAGAAAGGAAGGATTTAGTATGAAGGTCTTGTGTACTTTTATAATTAGTTCCATTTTTGTCTGTAGCGGAACAAACAAAATGAGGCCTTAGAATTCAGATGGAACCTAGGATCAGCTTTGTTAAGTTCTTGATATGAACAAAGGCATCCTATGCATATTCCACGATGCTTATCTTTAAATTTCAACATAGAACCAAGGCTACATGCTTGTAGTTTGTCTGCAGCTGGCATGATGTACAGATACACCATAGTAAGGCTAAAAGGATCGTGACACAACAGTGAAACATCCTTGCCATGATATTATCGATGACGAAAGAAACTAAAAGCTTTATTTTTAATCAAAAAAGAAAGAAACTAGAAGCTTTTATCAGCAAATACGATTGAAGTCAGCTCACACTTTGTATGGGTATATAAGATGACTGAGAAAGCATGTCAAATAGCAGCTTTAACATGCATGTATTGTTACCTGTTTTTTATTTCAAGTTAACCTTTCAATCATGCAAAAAAGCAAATATTCTTTTTTTCATTTTGGCGTTATAGAAACTATTAGGATAAACCATGTCAACTCTGGGAAGAAAAAACTCGGACCTGAATTTTTTTATTATTTTTTCAATAGGGAAGAACCCTAAATCTTGTTCTTTTTTTTTTTTTTGGCATAAATGTCTTGAGTATAAATATGGATGGGTATTTAAAAAAAAAAAAAAAACCTAACCCTCCTGAGTCCCAAGCACCCTGACTTTCAGTCTAACTAGCTTGATCAGAAGCTAAAAACAGTAAACAGCCACTGAGCCACATATACAAACTGAACAGGCGCCGAGTGCTCTATCATTTATTTCCAACACAAATTCTACGCCATATTTATGTGTGCTTCAAAGCTCAAAGTGCTAGTAACAGAGGCCACTTCTAAATTCGAAAGCAAGGTTGCAAAAGAGTAAACTTCATTTCATTTGAACTTTACATTTCCCAGACCAAACGTATAGCCAAACCTAAGAGACCAGAGTACCTGCTTTCCCAACATCATATGGGAAACATAGTCAACATGCAGCTCAGAAAGGCAATATTCACTATGAGGCATTAACTTAGCATTTGAAGTATATTGCTTCTATGTTGGCCAAAGACCAAGCCAGCAAAACAAAACAAAATCTCAACTATTCAACGCATAACTGCCATGCGTATGGTGGGTTTGCAGCGAGAACCAGGAGGGCTGGCCCTTTTACATGGAGATGATCTTGGTCTTATCTTGTCATTCCTAGGAAGCATGGCAGCCATAAGTTTCATGCCCCTTGCAGTTGGCATTCTCTTGATGCATCTAAGAGCTTCTGCTGTCTGTGAATCCTTTGTGACCTTTTTTGATGATCTTTTACAATTCACCCGGTTCTCCCCTTTCTGATGATCTCGCAGAATACGATGTCTGGCTTCTGAAAAGTTCCATTCATCTCATTTCAGATATATTGACTTGGAAAGAACTATGCAAAGACTTTGATGGAATAAACTCTTTTACCTGGCAGTCCTTTATCTGGAGTGGGTGATCTGTGTGGAGTTGGGGAATGCAGATCACCATTTATTTCAATTTTCTCAGCACCCTGATTGCAGTTATCTTCTTCAACAGAAGGTGGAAAACATAACATCTCATCATGCAAAACTCCATCGTGGTAATCACTTACTCCAAGTGGCACAGAAACATCAACCATGGGGGTCTCACCTATAGACACAATGCGATGAAAGTTTGGTCTATTGGCAGGGGAAATCTGAACAAAATTTCCCTTAGTCTCAACTCTAGATTCACTCTCTTCAAACTTTCTCTCAAAAGGGATGTGAGTTGAAGTTGCCTCAATGGCATCCTTAATTACATTGGTCTCAGAACTTTTGTTATTCCCTACACCAGTGCATTCACGGTTAACATTATCTAGAACTGACTTGGGTGATGTATTTGAATTGCTGGGATCTGAGCAAAGCTCTTGTGGTTTGATCAAACTTGAACACCAGGGTGTACCCTCCCTAGCATAGAACAGAATGTAGGCAGCTTGAGAGAGCACAAATTCTTCCTGTTCCTTGCTGACCTGAAAAATATGACAGTTAATTTAGTTTTGTGAGATACCATCATTTCAGAACTAATAGTTAATACACCCAACTCAATCAACCCTCAAAAGGTATTACAGGCAGAATTACAGAATAAATATTTCCAATCTGTTCCATTAAACACACACAGGAACGCACCCATGCTCAACACACATGATGCTGGTAAAATTTGTTCAAAAATATTATTTATCCAGCAGATAGGAAGCCTGAGGACTTCGCTGGTTTGATACCTTCCAAACAATTGACTTTAGAGGGGTAAAATGTTTAAATCAAGAAAAGGATGGCTTTTGAAAAAACACATAGAAATTGTAAGATAACTGTTGGAAGTGACACCACAATTCCACTTCAGGACAAATCCGTGTTCAGGAAAGGTAAAAACCCTGACTTAACCGACAGAAGTTAAAAATAACCACATGATAGCACAGTATAACCCAGTGATGATGCAATCTCATTCATCATTTATCATTTATAGGTTTAAAAGTAAGCAGAGGCATACTCTATAAGGAGATTGGAAGCAAAACAATAACAATCAACAGCAAAGAGATTGAATCTAGTATTTATTACCTCTGGGTCATCCAACTTGTGCCATGTGTCTGGAGAGGATCTTATATAGCAAAAGTAATGTCCGGACATAAGTGAATCTCCTTTGTGCACCACAACCGCATATAGTTGATACTTGAAACCCACCTCCTGTCAAGAAAATGGAAGAGTTTTATTAAATGCTCACAAAACACAAACTAATACAACAAAACCAACAAATTTTACTTTTTGATGTGACATGAGTCGAGTCTTCAATCATTTATTTCCCAGACTAGCATAGTATTTGACCTTTGCAGGTAAAAAGATCAATTAAATGGACAGTAATCGTAGTTTGATTTCAATTTTAAATTCTCTTAGCATGCCTTTTTCCATGCTCTTCATCTTGATTACCATTTAAAGATTTGTTAAGATCACTTATCGCTTTTTAAAATGGAAGTGATCCTTATTCAGTGATACTAGTAATCCATGACTCACATCACTGTCCTCATTGTCATTGGTGTAGGGCTTCAAGTCCAACTCCAGTGGAAACTGCACATGCTTGCCAATCTTCTCAACAGAGGTCCCATCAATCTTAAATCTCTTCAAATGAAGAGCAGCAACTGAAGGAGCCTGGTCCAGCATAAGCTGTTTTTCCCTAGAAACTTCCTCCTTGCAGCTTTCACATGTAAACTTTGTCTCTGAATCCTCAATTTTCTCCACCTTGGTGAATGACTCCAGTGCACTCTGAAGAGAGTCCGCATCTTCGATCTCCAAACTCAGGTCAATCAGTGGCTCATATTTATCAGAACAGTGACCACAATTGCAGCATCGTAACTAAAATTCAGTGCCAAGGCAAGAATCAATAATAAACAAAATAGACATTTGTTCTAAGCATTGAAAGTAGAGAAATGAATACTTCAAGCTTTCTTTGAACACCAGCAATATGCAAATTAAAGGGAATTAAATGGGAAAATTCACTCCTCAGACTCATACTTTGCTAACAAGACGACCTCCAAATACCCGCTCAACTATGTTCTTATCATGGGAGGATGCGCTGTCATCAGTTAGGCTTGAATCCAAACAATGCCTTTCAAGTCTTTCTAACAAACATTGGAGGAATTCATGGGCATCTTCCTGCTGGTATCGACGAAAAACAGATGAAATATCTAATTATTCATGGGTTAAGAATCACATTTAAGTCCAAAATTTTCAGAAAATTTTCCTCAAAATATCAAATAGGCATTGCAGAAGAAATCTAAAGTTCAAAGTATCCAAAACACCAACAGTATTAAAAAAAAATAAAGAGAAAAATCACAATACTAAAAGGTCAATTGGGAGTACTTGAAAGTCCCTTGAATCTTATAATTCAGCAGCACAGAAATGACAATTACACAAAATGATGATGCACAAGAAATGTAATGGCCAAAGTAATTCATAATGCACTTAAGATGATTAATCCACTGCCACATGTTGCTCAATGATAAACAAAAGTGCAAAGGATACTTTCCAAATTGTTGACAAGTTTCAAAGGCTCAAGAATCTTTCCAGACGAAGATAAAGAAAGTTCAATGTGATCACGAAGAACACAAAGAACACAGAACCCTTCAGTAATGCCTGAAAACTCCCAATGTCCAGCAGTAAATACCAAAACTGAAATTCAATTAAACAGTACAAACAATTCAGATCCTAAGTAGCTATCCACAGCTGGTACTCACAGGGCATTTCATGATTGCAAGAACGAAGAGCCTGAACAAGAGGCACAGTATGCGTAAAGCATTGCAGGATTGCATTAATATAACAAGTGTTTCCTTTATTAAAAAGCGCAGCACCCTGCAAAACCAACACCAAAAAACAAAACAAAAATTTAATATCACAAAGGATAAACATCAATAGACACATGCACATCAAATAAATTCAAAATAATAACCTCTTAGACATACCACACCAGTAGGTCCAGTTTCCTGCATAAAACCAGGAAGCCTGTATTCTTGATTTCTTCTCTTCTCTCTGTCATCCCAACGATTCCATAATTGAGGACATGGTTGTCTGCGAAACCTCCTAATCCAAGGAGGAGGTAAACCCGGATGATACTCATGGAACTCGGGATCAAAATGCCCCCATTGATTATGATACATTGCGTGATAATAAGGGTCATAATGAAAAAATCGCCTGGGATTCTCTTTCTCGTCATCATTACCAAAACCCTCTTCCTCATCCTCAACATTTCCATCAGCAAGCTTCGAATCAGACGAGCTCGAAGCAAGCTTTTCACGTGCTAATTGCATAGGTGAATCAGGCTCACTATCATCATTATCACAACTAGCGACCAAACGGTGGCCAGAATCCAATAAAACCCCATCTTCATTACCATTAGCTAAAAAGGACCCAGACCCATCTTGATTTGACTGTGAAGGAACCGAAATCTGGTTACCTGGGGATACGATATGAGAAGAAGGCAAGGAAATGGTTAGGGTTTCTTCAGATTGAGGCGTTGAAGTCGAAATTTGTGAAAACCCGCCTGAATTTGACGATATAGAAACCAAACACTGCTCTCCACAGCTTAACTCGGGTAAGGTTTTGAGAGAATTAGGTGAATTCACTGGATCCTCGTGTGAGTCTTCCATAAGTTCGTCATTTAGAGCTTCAACCTGAGACTTTGAAGAAAACCCATCAGCAACAATAAGAGATTTGGACTCTAGGGATTCAATTTTAGAAGGCAATGAAAACACATCAACGGCTGCTTCAGTTGAAACCTCCATTAAACCAGGAGAAAGTGAAAGGATTTTGTTTGTTTGGGTAAAGAAGAAACAGAGAAAATTTGGAGTTGAAAATAATTTGGGGGATTTTGTTAGGATTTTGAAAAAGGAAGGAGGAGGGAAAAGGAAAAGGTCAAGAACGGGGTGTTGGAGGGAAAATTGAAGCGCCAATTTTGTTTTTTGATTTTTTTAATTTTTCTTTATGGCTCCCCGATTGCTCTCTTTCACTAGGGGAAGGAAGTTCTTTTTATAGTAAACAACTAGTTTTTTCTTCTTCTTTTTTTCCTTCTAGATGCCGCGGATTATTCTAAAAAAAATAATTTTATTTTATTTTCAGTTTATTCCTTTAAAATTATACTTTTTATTGTTTTATGCGTTAAAATTATTTATTTATTTTCTATTACTTACTTTACATACTTTAAAATATATTGATATTAAATTAACAATCAATTTTATGTGATAAAGTTTTAACTTATTATTTATAAATTAACAGTCAATTTTACGTGATAAAGTTTTAATTTATTATTTAAAAAACTAAGAGATGAATGACCAACTTGAAAGATGAAATAGAGCCATTTCTACAAGGTGTGCAAAACTATAATTTCATTCCTTAAGTTTTAATTTTTTTTATAATTAGTCCTTATTTTTTTAGTGTATTACATTTTGGTCCTAATCTTTATTTTTTTATGTTTCAATTATTATAAATTGTAAAAGGAAAGAGAAAAATTAGTATAAGTTGAGAAGAGAGAAAGTTATTAAGTAACAATATTCTTACCATTAAAAACTTTGATTTTGGTATTTATAAATTCTTGTACGAGAGAGAAAATTAATGAAGGTGTTTCCAAACTTTGTTGAATCTGAAAAAAATAGATTGGAACTTGAAAATTATTTTTAAATTTAATTTAATTTTGATGTTTTAGATTGATTAAAATATGTTTTAGGGTTGAAAATAGGATAATATTTTTATTTTTTTATGAAAAAAGGATTAAAATCTGAATTTTGATTTTTTTTATCACCAGGGCATGCCTAAGGGGATGACCCTCCTCCCTTGGGTTTAGCCTAGGAAAAGAGCTCATCCTCCATGAACTCGGCTACATCTGACATCTTAGACCCTAATCTCCCTCCACCTTTTAGGTGTATAAAAGTCTTCTAGGGACCCACCATATTTTTATCAAACATTAATATAAATGTAAGGAATATTTATACCTCATTAAATGATATCATAATAAAATTACACTTCAGACCCTTCTCTTCACAAAAAAACAAGATTCATGGGCTGTAAATACACCATGAAACCTTCAAATTAAAAGCTTATAATCTTCATTCTCTACTGCATATATATTCTTAGAGCATCTCTCTCTATAATATTCTTGTATTTTCTCTCTATAAAAAGATACTTATTTAAGTATCGGAGAGTCTTCACCTCCACCAAAAGGGATCTTTTGTAGGTACTATCAACAAGGTACCTTGCCCTATTAAGCACCAAGTACAAGCTATCAACTGCCTTGGTTAGGGAGAATGAATGATATTGTTAAGACCAATTGATTAACCGATTATCCAACTCGAGAGCCTTATTCCCAGGCTATTTGGATTTTTGGGACTTCATCAATGACGCCGTCTGTGGGAAAATGGTTAAAAAACCATTGGTTTCTTTATAAAGCTTGCTTTTGATATTTTTAGACCATTCCACGGCACACAATCAATACCTACCTGGGCTATGACGTGAGACAAGTCTTCTCTTTGCTGCTTACACTCCTGCCCAAACAAAGCTTTAACAACTTTGCAATCAAGTCTGACTCCTCACTAAGACAGTGCTAGCCACTCAAGGTGAGACAAGCAAATTTAGGCGATGCTTTACTAACTTCACAAATGCAGTTGAAGCCTTAAGATTTTGAAAAGCTCTCAATAAATACAAGTGAAATGTTGGTTCAAACCGTAAAACATGTGAAGTATTTTTTACAATTATCCAAAGGAAAGGGAAGAGTCTCCCTCACGTCGGACAGTCTGCTCAAATAAAAATTTACCATGACCAATAAGAATAAAAATGTAAGTTTCTTATATATAAATGACTTATTTAAAATGACTATTTTTTATTTTCTCCAGGTGATGCCTAAAAGCCTTTCAATAATACACCTTGGAAGGATTGACTTTGTCTCCCCGGTTTTATATGCATCAATCTTCAAGGGATAGATGTAATTTTCCCGATGCTATATACATCAATCTTCAAGGGGTAAATGTAATATCTCTGGTGCTATATGTATTAGATGTAACATCCTCAGTGCTATATGCATCAATTTCCAAGGGGTAGATGTAATCTCCTTGGGGATAGATGTAATTTCTCTGATGCTATATGCATCAATCTTTAAGAGGTAAATGTAATCTTCTCGGTGCTATATGCATCAATCTCAAAATGGTAGATGTAATCTCCCTAATGTTATATGCATCAATCTCCAAGGGATGGATGTTATTGGTCTCCCTAGCACAAATAACAACATCATGTAATCACCACTCTTAATGAGGGCTCTCATGCCCCGTAAAAAAAAATCATGATGACCACTCTTTAGTAGATGGTTTTTAAGCCCCATGACAATGTTGGGAAAGCTACATGCTCCCACTTACCAAGAATCTATAATCACTTAGAAGTTTCTAAGTATAGGTTCACCCTCATTGGATTCCTCACAAAACCACTTACAAATTTATATAGATGATGGGCATGGTACCCTCAATCTCTTAGAAATTTTCTAATTACAAATTCATGTTCTTTTATATATAAAAGAATTTCTTTTAGTCCAGATGCATATTTCTCTACATATTTCCTA
>Ga0307515_10018840_pt1 | contig 12461 bp, 7 predicted proteins | sample 17_EM_MG_FD_194513 | JGI IMG/M metagenome (GOLD analysis project Ga0307515, IMG submission 194513) | Populus trichocarpa ectomycorrhiza microbial communities from riparian zone in the Pacific Northwest, United States - 17_EM | ecosystem: Host-associated > Plants > Roots > Unclassified | place...
GCAGCGCTCGCTGGTATATCTTCTCCGCCTTATCTAGCTTGCCCTGGTACGCATAGAGGTTGCCCAAGTTGTTAACCGTGTCGAGTGTCGATGTATGCTCTCGCCCAAGTGCTTTCTCCTTTCCTTCTAGCGCTCGCTGGTACGCCTTCTCCGCCTCGTCTAGCTTGCCCTGGTCCGCATAGAGAAGGCCTAAGTTATTAACCATGCTGAGTGTCGATGTGTGCTCTTGCCCAAGTGCCTTCTCGTATCCTTCTAGCGCTCGCTGGTATATCTTCTCCGCCTCGTCTAGCTTGTCCTGGTACGTATAGAGAAGGCCCAAGTTGCTAACCGTATCGAGTGTCGATGTATGATCTTGCCCAAGTGCCTTCTCCTTTCCCTCTAGCGCTCGCTGGTACATCTTCTCCGCCTCATCTAGCTTGCCCTGGTTTTTGTAGAGGCTGCCCAAGTTGTTAACCGTGCTGAGTGTCGATGTATGCTCTCGCCCAAGTGCCTTCTCATATCCTTCTAGCGCTCGCTGGTACATCTTCTCCGCCTCGCCCAGTTTGCCCCGGTCGCTGTAGAGAACGCCTAAGTTGTTGACCGTGTTAAGTGTTGATGTATGCTCTCGCCCAAATGCCTTCTCCTTTCCTTCTAGCGCCCGCTGGTGCATCTTCTCCGCCTCGTCCAGCTTGCCCTGCTCGGTGTAGAGCCTTCCAAGCCGGTGAATTGCATCTAGCATCACCTCCTCCTGCTTACCGACCGCTCTGCTTGCGTCAGCTTGTTTCCATCTAGCCTCGGCGTCTACTGCTCGCTGCGCATGAGGCAAGAGCCGACGTTGCACGGTCGCGTGCTCCTTCTCTGACCTGTCCGGCACTGCCCACCCAACTACCACCACCGCTAGCCGCGTAAAGACCACCTGCTGCTCCTCGTCTTGCATATGAAACGCCCATCGGTGCACCACCGGGTGAGTGGTATAGCTCTCTAGGTCTTGCACATCCCCAATAAGAGAGTAGCTGCGCAAAAGCTGAATCGCCCCAAAAAACTTAACCTCATTGCTTGCTATATCAGGGAGCCACTCCGACAGAGAATTAGCCACGTCTGTGGATTTCTTGCCTGCTTCGGCAAGGAGACCGTACCATACGTCTTTGTTGTCAAGACACGCCCAAAGCAGGAGCAGGTTAGCTGCCGCAATACTCTTAGCCCGGATCGCATGGTACGAAATTATCCATGTCGTCCAAACGCTACGTTCGGGGTAATCGAGAAGCGGCGTGCCGGCTCGATCTTGCGATTCCATAAGGTCTTTCCATCGCTGCTCGTAGAGCTCGATGTATTTCCTAACACCGGTTCCGCTCTGTCGCAGATATGAGGCAGCCTGTGCAATGGCCAGCGGTAAGCCATCAAGGAGCTTCAACAGCGCCTCTCTCTCGGCCGCGTCTGCGCCCGAACAGTTAGCACGGAGTTGTGCACACGCAATACAATTACATCACAACTGGGGTGCCTTACCACAACTGCCTCCATACCGTTGCTGGAACATAGCCTGCGTTTGGTCCTTACTAAGCTTACCCAGCCTCCGCGATACACCAAGCTGTTCCAAGTTGGCTAACCGAGTTGTTATCAAAACCGATCCGTGATCTGCTCCGGGAAAATAGCCGGTGACGTTGTATCCATCGGGGTCGGCATCGCGCCCTTGGCTGTCTCGGTCAACGTTATCAAAGATGATTAGCCAGTCCGTATTATCTGGCAGGCATAGCCACCTCATCACATCCCTAACCACGGCATTAATATCGCCATTACTTGTAGCAGAGTACGTTCTGCTGCTCGCTGCAATCTGTCCTTCCGGAATCCTGCTTGCACACGTCGCAATGCTCTGCTTGAGACTGTCTTCAGTTCTGCCATCGAGCCAGAACACCGAGCTAAACCTTTGGCAGTGCCTCCTTGCGAACTCGACAGCAAGCTGCGTCTTGCCCATTCCGCCAAGACCATAGAGCACAAACACTTTCTGGCGGCGGTATTGTCCCTGCGGGAGAAGGGCTTGTTCAAGTTCCGCTATATCGGACGGCCGATCTACAAACTCTTTTACCTTAGGCACACCCAGCAGACTAAAAGGGGTTTGATAGCTTCCTATATCTTAGAACGATCCCAGTCAGCTAGGCAACAAGAACGTTGATAGTAAATCTCCTTACTTTGACCATGACCTGCCTCGTCTCTAGCCGCCGGAATAATAGATAGAATCTCTTTTGCGCACGCAGCGGCTGTTGCCGCCGCATATAGCTGCCACTTCTTGTTCTTATGTGAGTCCGCATAATCGCAAATACCTCGGACAACAAGGCAAGGGAAATCATTCATTAGTCCGGCCGCCTCCATCTCAAAGCACATTACTCCTCCTAGTTCTGCGCTTATCCTGTCCCTAGTAACGCCATCCTTTACGACCTGGTTCCCTGATGCTATTGTGCCGTAATGGACTACTACTTCTTGATCCTTTCGCGGAGTCCGCTTTACTTCCTTCTCTTTACTGCATTGCTCGCATGTTGCTCCCCCAATATGGTTATATGTCGCCTCAAATAATATATCGGGGCCTACTGTATTACGGCTAAAGTTTTCTAGCTGATTAAAGATGGATAGATATGTGGCAAGGTTATCCTGGCCTCGGCAGTGGAGTGCTCGTAGCTTCGAAACCGCATTGAGTAGCACTGTTGGCGGGGCATTAAGCCATCCCGTCCGCGTTTTGTGTCCGCCTGCTCCCGTCTTCCCAAAGTCGTACTGCACCACTCCTCCATGCTGCTGGAAGGGTTGACTGATAACCACGTCCCCAAGTCGTATATCTGATCCGGCGCTGGGGACTCCGCCGCCGATACCGACCATAAGGCCAAAGCGGATTGACGTGAACTCGGATGTCATTCGGGCTGCGATCGTGGCGGCGGACTGGGGGCCCATCCGCCCCGCTGGGAGGCAGGTAAGGACAACGTTGTGGTCACCGATGCGACCAAACGTGTAGAGATCGCAATTAGAGTTATATTGAGGGGGGTCGTCATCCTCGTCCAGCATCTCTTGTGCAGCGGCAAGCTCGATGGGAAGGGCGCATATCCATCCCACGGTATAGTCTCCCGCTTGAAGGCGGCGGCGGTTCATGGCTAATGACATGTATAGAGTATTAGAGAATCGGGATATCGTTGTCGCCATAAAGAGAGTAGTAGGCTGAGCGAAATAGAGCTGAAGAAGCGTACGGGAGGACGGCCTAAAAAGATAGGCCAGCGGCAGCATCCAAACAAAGTACCGGGTATATAGGGTGTACAGTATCCGGTGTCTCCCCCCCGTGTGCGCGCGTAACACACACAGCAATTTCGGTAATCACTAGTTAAGTGTACCATCCAGCGTAGATACTGTGCGCTTGCTAAAAGAGCTGTGCACCCGCAAGAAAGGCAAAGCCTTTGACTTTTTAAGCTTAATTATAAGAGTTAAACTTGAAATTCTCTAGTTCGTACGAAGGGAAATTGCTGTGTGTGTTGCGCGCGTATATGGGGGGGGGACACCGGATACTGTACACCCTGTACTACGCGTGGACATGGGCGTGCGCGTAGATACAGGCGCGGGCGCAGGCGCAGGCGCAGACGCGAGGGCGGGTGTGCCCGCAGAGGTAGTTCGTAGACATTAAGCAGAGGGAGCGGTACCCAAATAAGTTCACGCAGTGCCTCACAGGGTACTGCGCAATTGAGGCATTACAGTCATAAGAGTTATGTTTTAACAATTTAATTTTCGCGATGTGGATGCAAACAACTTAAATTCACGTGATATTCTAACTTAATCAGGAAGGAACTAAACTCAATCAGTGGGGGGGGTCCGCGTATCAATTGGGGGGTGTCCGCAGATCAACGAGGGGGTGTCAATTTACCGCTGGCCAAAAGATATTTCCCTTTCCTTTTTAGGACGGGCGGTCAAACGCCAAGCCAAGTCTTGACCATGTTGGGCGTTTCGCCGAACAGAGCCTGATCAAGAGCTGCCCTTTCAACTCAGTAAGCCGCCTTGCGTTAGCACGCGCTGGAGGCTGAGTGGCTTGGGTAAGCATTGAACACAGACCCTTGAGCAACCCTCCCGCGAGCGGACCAGGCGCACGCATTGTTTATGCATGCCAAAACCTGAGCCATTAAGGAAAACGGCGATTAAGTGAAACAATAGCGTTTACCTCCACTAGTGCCCGGACAGCGAGTATTTATGCTTATATATGCTAATTCTGAACGCTTCAACTTAGGAGTTTACCTCCAGACAGGCGCAACTTAATTCGGTGTGTGCCAAGATTTCTAAATTAAGGCCCCCGGATAAATTCTATTGGCGTTTTGTTGGTGCTTGTGGCATCCAGGTCCCAGCCTCGACCACGCCTCACGATCCCGTCCCTCTACGATCCCGTGCGGTCGAGCCGACAGCGTAGCTCCACTGTAGTAACCTTCAGCTGAATGATATTCCTTCACGCTTCCGCTGCCGACGCGGCTACCTCTCGCTCCACTCCCCCTTCATCTGCCTATATCAGGTACAGTGGACGCCCCCTCTGAGATGAAACCTTGTCGGCGCTTTTGGCACGGATTTTGATCAAGAGCATCGATTAAGTCCTTGCTGTGGCTTTCAGTCGTTGGCCTCAGGAGCGCTACCTAGGTTAACTTGCCAGCTAAAAGAAAAGATGGCATGGTGCCCATGCTCGGTGGCAACACGCATTGACTGTTTGAGGGTAGAGCCAGGGAGCCCAACGTCGAGAAGGACTCGAGGTGCTTCGTATGGACCCATGACCTCGACTTCTGCGCCTTGGATGCCCCTAGAATTTTTTCCTCTACAGGGTTTCAGCTCCAGGGACAATTTTTTGGTGCAGTGTACGTGAAGGATGGGGGTTTTCATAAAATCTTCATGGGCATATATTCGACCTTGTACTCCTCGAGAAAGAATTACGGCTTATCAGTGGATTGAAACGATGTAAGGATGTAAACAAAACGCAATTGTTAGTTGTCCCCAGATATTGTCCGCTACGTTCCCTTGACCATCCGTGCGCCAGATGACGGAGGTTCTTCCTACCTTTATCTGTGCTCTAGCTGCCTTCGGTCAGGCTGTGTTTGCCTTGAAGCCGACTTCTCCTCAGCACAGGCTCACTAGGCAGGCCGAAGATCACGGGCGCGATCTCGGCTCGGCACGGACAGCATTCTCTCAAGCCACCCAATAGACCCCTTATTATCCGCACACGCCAGGGGCTCTTCAGAGCCTCCAACCACATAAGGAAAGCTTCAAGGACAATTTAAAACGGCTCAAAATGCTCTTGGCAACGCCTCTCGTCAGCCAATAACAAGGATGCGGCAGGGGAAAATACGAAAGGCCTCTTTTAAGACGATTTTACCCGAGAACTCCGTCCAGATCGGGATAATTCGCGCTTCCCATATCATACTGTCGGGTACTACAATTTCCACTTCGAAGAGCTTCTCACCGAAAGGTCAGTCATAGCCTTCTAAACCCCGCGTTTATGTCCTCGTTGCCGGCAGAGAGCTAACTATTTGTTGAAATGCTCCTGCTTGGCGCTTGTGGCTAGCAAAAGAGAAATATATATCAGATGCTCTATCCGCCCTAGAGACAGCAGGGCCCGGAACAAGAGCTTAGTCTCCTCAATCTCAAGTACATTTCATATTACTCTCAACTCAAAATCAATTTGAGTTATACACTCATTCAGCATGTCTCTTAAAATGCTTTCCACTGCCTTTGCAGTGACTGCGCTCCTTTCCTCCGCTACAGCCTTCTTCGAGAAGCGTACTCAGACTCCTCTGCCACCATGCTCTTATCCTTACACTCCATTCGTTTATTCCGGATGCTTCTACGACTCTGTGTCCACCCGGTCTCTTCCATTTATGGCTCCTATTGAGTTCAACAACGCAACTGTCGAACAGTGTACTGCTGCATGCAAGGTTTGATTCCATGTCTTTTGTTGTTCTATCTCATTCTAACAACTTACCATAGGGGAACAACTACCGTTATGCCGGCCTAGAATACTATGGCCAATGCTTCTGTGGTGCCAGCATCTCAAGTGACCTGGCCCCTTCTACCGACTGCAACTTTACCTGCAACGGAAATCCTAATGAAATCTGTGGTGGTCAAGACAGACTTTCCATATACCAGGATCCTACCTTCCCTGATGCTACTGACATCGCTTGTTCATCCGAATATATGTCTCTTGGCTGTTACACTGAAGGATCAGACGGCCGCTCGCTGGCTTATTCCCAAATCCAACTCAATGCGTCTGTCATGACTACAGAGCTTTGCCTCAATGCTTGCGGTGCCAGGGGTTTCCCGTTTGCAGGAACCGAGTACTCCCAAGAGTGTTACTGCGGTGTTGTGCTTGGTAATGGAACCGTTCCTGCACCTGCCTCTGACTGCAATATGCCCTGCAACGGCAATTCTTCCGAGACATGCGGAGGGCGAGACCGCCTGAACCTCTATGTTTCTACCGATCTAGAATCCACTGAACCATGCGAGGCTCCACCAGTCTCCTCTTCCTCTTCCACCCCAACTCCCATCTCTACGGTGTATAGCCCCAGCTCCACTTCTACGGTGTATGGCCCCAGCTCCACTTCTACGGTGTATGGCCCCAGCTCTACTTCTACGGTGTATGGCCCCAGCTCCACTTCTACGGTGTATGGCCCCAGCTCCACTTCTACGGTGTATAGCCCCAGCTCCACTCTTTCAACCGTCACAACCTCCTACCCCATCCCATCAAACACATACAGCCCCCCACCGCCACCATCAAGCACAGTTTCAACATCGCACGCTCCAGCCCCGACTTCCTCCTGCCTCTGCGCTACCCCAACCCCCTGGAGCGGCAGCAAAGCCGTCGGCGGGTACCAGCTCCCCTGCGTCGGCTGCAACGACCAAGCCTCGCAGCGCCCCAACTACCCCTTCAAGCTCTTCAACCAGAAGAACTTCGGCCAGTGCCCCGTGTACAGGCACGGCAAGACCAGCAACGCCTGCACTGATGCCTGCACGACGCAGTACACCTGGTGCATGAGCTATGCCAACAGCTGCAAGAGCAACAAGCACGCGCCTGAGAGCTACAGCTCCGCTAACAACCGCTGCCGTCAGCAGTATACGGATTGCGCGAATGCCAATAAGGCCGTTAAGGATGATGGAAGATGCAATACTACGAGCAATACTACGCCTGCGACGTCGAGTCAGTGGGTTAACTGGTGCTCCAAGTGGCTTGGGCAGTGGTTCCGTTAGAGGTGGTGATGAGGTTGGTGGTTTTGGCGAGTATCATCTGATTGATACTGCCGGCTATGATGCGTCGATGGGGAGAAAACGTCCGCTCTGGTTGGTTTGATGTGGGATGGATCACCTGATAATATTATCTGGAATGTTTAATTCATAATACCAAAAAGGCCCATGGTCAGCACTAAGCACGACTATCTAATAAAGTTTATATTATGGCCGCTGATGATTCTATTACATTTTGCATCCTGTGATATTGGCCATGCTTAAACGTGCGGAGATGTTCCGCCCAGTGATCTTTTTGGACTGGGAGTGGAGTGGACTGCTAGCCTTGATAGGCAAGCGTTAGTCTTTTTTAGGAATGAGCTAAACTACAAGTAATTTGAACTGAATGTGAGCCCAAATCCACTGGTCAATGCGATAAACCTCGGAACATTCGACGAAAACATGCCCCTTACCCACGCGAACACCGCGACAAGGATAGCCCCATCCCCCACAGCCGAGCAGACCTTTCCCCAGGGTACATTCCCTGAAGCCAATTATCGTTGTGCTACCTAACATCCCGATGCAGCATGCACGGAAGAAAGCAATACTGCGGCTAAGTCGCAGCTGCAACTTCCAAACTGGGAGAGCTTCCCCGCTCGCGTCGACGCCCGCTGCGCGGCCCTCAGGTGTTACGCCGTTCCTGCATGTGGGTGATGCTAGCCGGGGATGCAATGCGGCGCCAGAGTACCCCATGAACTTGTGATAAAAAGATAGTGGGAAATGGGGCGCCAGGTCCGCCAGGGAACGATCATCGAACTTTCTCTAGACTTCACTTGATGACCGAAATGGCTTCTAGAAGATGGAGAGCACGCACTTCATCGGTGCTGCATAGTATCTTCCCGCCTAATTCAAGGTAATGGCTTGTTTGTGGGAGGTTCGGAGATAGTCCTACATTGCTGCAGAACCGGTTTAATGTTGCAGAATGGCCTTCAAAAATATAGATTTTGGAAGGCCCTCGCTTTCATATTCTGGTAAGATTCATCGCTTCTATCTACGGAATCCTCATAGAAACTGCGATGGCACATCATCACTACCTCCTGTCATGTTCTGCTCCTTCCCTTGACCTTAGTCACTTCGAACTAGACATGGCAAATTCTCCTACCCTTTGTTCTCTCTCCTCACGTCTCATCGCCAAAGCCCATCATTGCCTCTCTTTTGGTATTTGTACTGGTATTCTCGTTAGAATTTCCCCCAAATACCGGTCGTTATGCCTATCGTGATACCCAGGAAGAGAAATATGCACACAATCGAAACTTGATTTCCCGCAAGAAAGGCAAAGTTCGCATCATTGAACGATCTCTCAATAGAACCCAGGAGTTTCTTCCCAACTTTCTCCATCTCCGATCACATCTTCTGAACGCCCAGACAGTTTCGAAGATTCGCCAAGGAAGCATAAAAATTCTCACCGTATTCCGCATAGGCAAAAGTATGATTACCCTAAATTTCAGTCGTTGTCAGGACTTACGTATAAGAAGGTAGTCTAGAGTCGTCCGCGTTATCAACCTCAGACGGTTGTGCTTTCTCCCCGCCTCTACTCGCGCAGCATCTCCTTCTGCTGTACGGCAGGCTGGAGATAGCCGTCCTAGGTCTATTGAATTTCAGCTTTGCCGCGGATCGTCGTTTCGGATGCCGAAATCGGCTCTACGGAAAGTAAAACGGCAAAGTCATTCCCTGCTAAGCTAGCAGCTTTAGATGGAGAGTTAGAACTTACCTTACCTGCCTCCTACGTTATGCGCTCGTGGGTTTCTGGTTTACATTTGAGCTGATCGATGCCTGGTTTATCTAGGCAGATTTCACATAGGATATCTGCTGCTCTGCTTCAAACAACAGCTACTGTGGTTCATCGTCCAGACTGCAGTCCAGACCCAGCATAATAACTGCCAATTTTGTTCAGTACCCGGCTCCATTGAATACCCCCATTGAAGGGATCAATATACCGTCCCAGCAGTCGAGTGTTAATGGTAGCAGCGTGGCTCCTTCGAGCGTTTTATCGACAGCACCAACATCATTATTTTCCTCAGCTGCTCCTAGATGTGCTAAGGGTACTAACGCTAAATACTGCAAGGAATTGCCTACGGAAAAAGCAGGGTCACCCGTATCTGAGCATCCCACTGATCAATCTCTCATCTTCCCTAGGCAAGACTCACCGCGACTGGTGGAACCTTCCATTACTACCGTTGAAAACACTGCTGCCGCAAAGATCTTTTTGGAGACGCACTTCAATTCTATACTCACAAATAAGATCACACTCGCAGAGACGCCGAAATCTAGAGACGACTCTTTTCTATAGTCCTTTCCAATGACAAACGACAGGAAAAGCGCCGGGAATGGTACTGAGCTGAATCGGAAAACCTCCGTCAAGTCCGCGTTATGAAATCCAAGACGTTAGCAAGACGGAATCTCAAAGCTGTCCATATTTCAGACTATGAAGTTGTAAGAGTGCTAGGGAAGGGAAGTTTTGACGTGGTCTGAAGGTCCGTGGGAGGAGTGAACCATCTCTCTCGAATTCTCACGGCGTCTGCGAACCTGCTAATGTCCTTGATGGACAAGGTGACGTACATGATAGGCATAAAAGAACTTCCAGCCGCAATCCCAAGCAGGTCTATGCCATGAAAGTCATTCGCAAATCTGACATGCTCTGGAACAGTTAGGAAGGTCATCTGCACGTGGAAAGGGACTTTCTTGTTACTTCAGAAAATCATCGGTAGGTCGTACCACTAATTTATAGGTTATCCATCTTATTAAAGGGATTGTTATATCTCTGCTTTATTCCAAGCTAATAACATTTAACCAATAATTTTATTCTAATGGTGTTTAAAGATAAGCTTAGCTAAATAGAGAGCATCCTTAACAAGCCTTGTTTATGGCCCCAATAACGGTTATATTAAGGTTAAAACATTATAAGTAAGACGTATTTCTTAAAAAAATAGTTATAGAGCACTGTTTAAGAAGTTATCTACGAAGCATAGAGCAAACCCTACTAAAAATGCTAGAGCTACTCCCGGTACTAAAGCGCGGGGAAAGGATAAAAGGCCTGTTGTCAGTCTTGCAATGCGGGAAGTGAATCCGCACCAGAAATTAAGGCCTCCATTTGTGGCGCTGTATCGTCGCATACCAAATCTGTCTAACTCCTCAGAATTATAATCTGCCTTAATAATGTTAAAGACAGAAGTAGCTACTCCTAATATCACAACTTAAGCGTTTAAGTCTAAGTCTTTACGTTACGATATCTCGCGCCTAATACACAACTAATAACTAAACGCATGTGGTCATCAATTCTAAGGCTTCATTAGCGTGAACCTGAGGTTTCAATGTCAAAATCGGCTTGTACGTACTAGTCGACCAGGAAGAATACTTTTCCCTTAATGCCCTCGGACTGTTCCTATCACTAGCATGTCAAATTCTTCGGTCTCCTTTTCATTGCTCTTAATTATAAAATACAATCCTCGCAAGGTCTTGGCCAACCCGCACTTCTAATATCGTCTTTTGTAATTACGAGTAAAACATAGTGCTAACCTAGGCCTAGTCGAATAACACGAAGTCGGTGGACGGCCATGTAGAAGGACCACTGACTGAATATTTGTCGGCCTGGGTGCAGTAATTTCAAGCATCGAACCTGCGAAGAAGTTCTAGAGCAATACCAAGAGCTCTCGCAAGGTGAGACGGGTAACTCAAGCCGTCGATCGGTAGTCCGTGCACCGATTGTAAGAAAAGAAGAACTCGTGTAAAGATTGATCTATGAAGAAAAAGAGGCCATATATACATAGTATAGGTGCAGACAATAGGAGGGGGGGGGCAGGGGGTATCCCTTCGGCTGGTAGCGTCCTACGAGAGTTGGTCCGTGCGCGAACACCAGAATCAAAAATACGCGTATGGTCTCGGAGCCTTGATCCCATTGACTCTATTGGCTAGCTCTTATCGATAACCGTAGGACTAAATCTACCAGCCGAAGGGATACAATACATCTGAAACAGGGACAAGGATAGGGTAATAGGCTAAATCCAACCTGAATCGACACAAGCCCCGTTAGGAGAAACGGTAGGAGTACTTCGTCAAGGCCTGAAAACATAAACTTAATTTTAAAATAATAATTATTGTCAGATCACTGACTAGGCGGAAAGCGGAATATATGAAAGGCTCTATGAGGAAGAATCTGTTGGTAGGGGGGGGAACGTGGACATCCACAGGAGCTTCCTGAGATCACGTGATAGCTTCGCTTGTTGTATGTATTCTCATTTATCTCAGGTGGCCTCAGCCGCTTCTCCGAGGAATTTGTGGCGCTGCATGGCCCCACTCCAAAGCCACAGCCCCACTCTGCAAACTCGTGCAAACTCCTGAGCCAATCAGCGGCTCAGACTAACTCCTGCGAACTCCTAAGCTAATAGAACCTCGCGCTACCCCTAGCCCCCCTATACCCCCCTAAATTCCTCTATAAAGCGTCTAAGAGATTATAGGTATATATTTAGTGTAACTTATATACTATCTCTAACGTATATTAAATTTAAATAGCTATACTAGGGCTAATTTAGCAGCTATTACTATAGTTTGCGATGTATTTATATTATAACCTCTCTTACTAATATATTCTAATTAATTAAACTAGCTAACTAATGTATTAGGGGGCGAAGTATAGCCTTAAAGTTTAAAGACGTGTTTTTAAACCTATATTTACCTAACTACCCCTATTAATACGGCGATTATACTCCACTACTACACCTTTATTTACCCTTAAACTTCCTAAAGTACCTTTTATACCCTATTATAAATAGCTTATTTAACTTTATTATACTAATACAATATTAGTAACGCGTTATTGGTTAGGTACGCTCTATTAAATACTTCTATAAACTCCTATAAACTCCTATAAACTCCTAGGCTAATTAAATGGTAAGGTTTAGGTCTTAACTAAAGAAGAAAAAGATAGGTAGTTAGAATATAAACCGTTGGGGTTAGTGGCATAGAGCTTAGGGTAGGGTAGTAGAGCCGCCTATATTATAAATATTAGCTAATTATAGTTCTATTTTAGAGACTCTTTAGTTAATTTAGAGACTAAGCGTAAAAGAGTTACTGTTAGTTATTTAGTAGGTAAGGTGTATAGAGAATATACTATTCTAGTATAAAGTTGTTAACCTTTACCTTTAGCGAATTCTTCTTTAAACCTATTTATGGCTTAAAGACTTTAAGCTATACAATAAGTAGTTGCGTACTCT
>Ga0307515_10018841_pt1 | contig 12460 bp, 5 predicted proteins | sample 17_EM_MG_FD_194513 | JGI IMG/M metagenome (GOLD analysis project Ga0307515, IMG submission 194513) | Populus trichocarpa ectomycorrhiza microbial communities from riparian zone in the Pacific Northwest, United States - 17_EM | ecosystem: Host-associated > Plants > Roots > Unclassified | place...
TTGTTTTTGTATTTTAAAAAAAATCAAGAAAAATTTCTTTGCTTTGAATTTTTTTTTGTTTTCATATCTGATATTAAAAATAAAATTTAAAAAATAAAATAAAATATAAAATTACATAATTCCCTTTTACTGCTAACCAATCTGTCACCAAAGTAAAACCCATAGAAAAGAAAATAAAATATGTACACCGCAACCCCATTCCCCACCAACTGTGCACGTGATGTACCAAATATAAAATTATAAATTACGTCGTTTGATGAAAGAAATAGCTATTTCATTCGCGTGGTTTGGCTGTGTATCCAATAAATTTTTTAGAAAAAAATAATCGTACAAGTTTTTTTAATGTATTTTTAAATATAATAAATATTCTCATTTATAAATTAAATAAATTATATATACATTTAATTAAATAAATAAAAAATTATTCATATCAATAAATATAAAAAAATCTTTAATAATAACTAAAGACTAGACTTGAAAAATCCAAAAATAAATGTAGATCTAGATATTTGATCTCGCAGTACTGATCATGTACCCGATTGTATTTAATGATCTTTTTTAGAATAAATTTTTTATTTAATTAAATGAGTATCCATGCCAATAAAATGTTAAAAAAAAACATTACCTATAAATGAAGACTAAACTATAAAAATTTAAAAATAAATATAAATCAAGATATTTAATTTTACAGTATAAATTATATATCAAATCATGTTTAATAACTATATTTTTTAAAATATTTTTTCTATTTAATTAAATGAAAATAGAAACAAACAACGTGCACATGAAAAAACGACTTTTGTTTGAATCTCCATTTAAAGTTTTTTAACGTGCATGTTTAACTTCTTTAATGTTTATTTTTTGTTTGCTAATTATTCACTCCATTTCGTTTTGATTATTAAATTATGTCCCTTCCACATTTCTCCCCCTTTTTTCCGCTTACAACCAAATAATAAAATCTCATTCAAATTCAACAAAACTAGTTAAATACTAAAACGGGAAGCTATCTTCCTAGAAAAAATAAAAAATAGTTATAAATATAAATATTTTACACCGATTATCTTTTTTATGTTATGTACTTTTTTTTTGAAAAGTTTAATTCTTGTTACTTGTAACAAATAATTTTATTTTTATAAATGTATTATGCAAATATAACTCATTTATATAAAATGTACGAGGAAAAAAGTTACATGCAATTTGAAGTTGAAAAAAGTTATAAAAAATTAATTATTATTTAAAAAAAGATAAATATTTAAATAAAAAAAATTAATAAAAAAAACAATACAAGATACTGGGCCTAATAAGCCACGCCATGCACTTGGCCAATTATAAAAAAACCCTAGCCAAATAATAGACAATTGAGACTTCAAGAATCAAATTGAAGTTCTCCATGCCAAAATATAAATGGGGGCATGCTTCATTTTTTTTCTATTAAAGTTGGTCTTTTTTTTTAATTTTTTTTTATTATAATGAAATTTTTATTTCATAAATTGATGTTTAATTCATTGTCATGGCCTATTTTTTACCCTAAAGTTTCCCCATTCATTCTAAAAATATATATATAAATTTTCCATTTTTTTATTTAAATTAAGTCAATTCCTATCATTTTGTAATTTTTGGCCCTTTTGTTTATTTTATTTTATTTTTTGTGGCGAGATAAATAAAAAGAAAAAAAATGAATAAGAAAAATCAAATGAAAATCTAGAGAGCGTGAGCAAAATGAGAGCAAATAAAGAAAAAGAAGACCAAGATAATCAAGGACTAAAAAATATAATGAAAGAAAAGAAAACAAAAGAGAATCAAGCAAAAATGAGAAAATATAGAGAAATCTCATTTCAGGAAGGAAATAATATAAAGACCTAATATTATTTCATTTTAGGTTTTTCCTATTTCTTCCATGTAATATAAATAAACACATATAAATAAATAGGTAGGACTACACACAGGAAAAAATAAATTCCCTACCAATAAAAAAAACATAGCTAACTAAAAAAACCCAAAACCCTAGCCGCCCCTTCATCTTTTTCTCACCATGATTGCCATTTACATTATTTACTAACTTAAAATCAATCCATGTATTATAAATCGTAATTAGGTTGTTATTTGGATGTTGCATTAAGGGTAGACGAATTCATGCATTACATATCAATGTTAGTTTTTATTTTTATTTTTGTATTCATGTTTTTTTTTTATACTTATTGATATGTATGGATTTTATTTTTTTTCCCATTTGATATATCTGAGTGATTTCAGATTAAATTAATACGATTTTGTATAGACCTATTATTAAATACAAATATCTATTAAATGCAAATAGTGGTTTTCAGGCCCATTTTGAATGTAATTAAAGAAGATGAGATCAAGTTTAATTACTTATAACCATCATTTATAATACAAATTCTCCTCAAATTTAATTTAATTTCAGATTAAAAACTATGTGATTATTTCTACCAGCAGTCAAAGTTATTCTTTTGTAAAACCACAAATTAATTTATTTTAAGATCATAAAATACTTTTCTAAATTTTCACCCTAGATTTACAAACATGCTCCCTATTTAGCATTAGTTTCTCAATTTTCTAGATACTGTGTACCTTTTATGCTCGCCATGTAATATTTTCTATATTCCACCATCTGTTTATACCGAATTTAAACCAAGTCATTTTGAATTTCATTAAATCATACACCACTGTTTTTCTTTCCTAGTACTTCACTTCCATTTAGTTTTTTATTCGTGTTTATATATTTTTTATTTTTCGATCATTTTCATATTTTTATTTTTTTAATATTATCAAATCAACATTTTATTTCAAATTCATAAATTTATCATCATTCCTATAATTTTAATATTCACTCTACTCATTTAATATAGTATTTTCTTCATTAATATTGTGGATTATATCCAAGGATTTACACTTCAATTCAGGATTAAGGCGAGATTATATGTCTTTATGAAGATGGACTCCAAAAATTGATCGGTGTAATGTTTTCTATTGATCAATAAAAAGGTAATGCTCAATTGGACTGGGGCTAGAGCCTTAATCAAATTAAGTTTATGGTTAACAATTTATCCCAAAAATTATCAGCCATAATTGCACCATTAATACCTACCTAGCTCTAGCAAGAATCTTCGCAAAGCATGGAAACACAAGCCATCCTTGGTCAATAATTTGATCCAACAAAAACATGAAATATTGACTCACATGATCTTAATTTGTACTTAGAGTACAATGATTCAGGATTAGCTACGTAATCAACTTTCCCTTTCTTCAACCTTTAACGCATCAACTTGCTCTTTATTGCGGCCATGTTCCTAACCCAACGTTTTGTGCACTCCATACGCCCATATGCGCGCGCGCGCGCGCGTATCCATGCACGGGGGGCTCTCACACGCTTCGCGTGACATTCTATACTCTTTGTCGTTTTTCTTTAAAAATTCGTATCGACCAACAAACCCTTTGACTTGCAGCCAAAGGTAGAGAGAGAGACAGTGGGAGAAAGATTTTCCCGCCTTCACATGCAAAATTCGCCTTTTTATTTATTTGACTCTCTCTCTCTCTCTCTCTCTCTCTTAAACTTAATGAAGAGAATATTCAATAGATAAATTATTACAGTGGGGTTTTTTTATTTTTTTATTTTTTGACTACTGGGAAGAAAGCTCTCGACTCGGTGCGAGACTTCCCATGATAATTAAAACCACCATTGGATAAGGTAGTAAATAAAGTATTTATTAAACACTAATTGCTTGTGAATGGAATTTGATTTTTTTTTTATATATATATTATTAATTTATTACTATTATCGATTAACTAAGACTTAGTTGCACAGTGATAGACTAAGTGCAGAATGTGACAGCTCTTTTCAAATGTTCTTCCCGCTTAAAAATATTTTAAAAATAATATTTTTTATTTATTTTTAATATTAGTATATTATTTCAAAGCAAGAAAGAATTTCAAAAATTAGTGAGACAGTTATTCAACCGCTGCGCCTAACAGTCACTGATTGTTTGTTTGAAAGTGTATTAAATATTATTTTTGAAAGTGTTTTTTATTTAAAATATATGAAAAAAAAATATTTTTTATTTTTTTAAATTTATCTTTAAGATTAACATATTAAAATAATAAAATAATAATTTTTATTTCACAAAAATTGCTAATTTTTTTTTTAATGGGAGCTCTAGATGACGCAAGGCAAAGATGAGTGAAGAGGAATTCGTGTCCTTCGACTCCTCCTCTGATAGATTTCTCATATGCCAAGACAAACACAACTTTCTCACCCTATTGCCAGATTCAATCCTGGTCGTCCAGCGTTTTATGTACTGTTTGATGACATGGCAATGAAAGATACCTGACCAGAGCAGCAGCAGCGATGCAGATGTGTGATTGCCCTTTTCTTAGGTTGGATTTGGGCCCAACCAAGGTCAAGGGCACCCTGTTTTATATTCCATGGCCCTTGTGGTTGTTCTTTCGTGACATTACTACCCTTTATTTTTTCTTCTCCCGTTTTACTATTCCATATTAAAAGTGTATTTTGTTTGAAGGGGTGATGAATTTTTTTTAAAAGGTAGAATACATTTTAAGTATAAATTATATATTTAAAAGCTATAAAAACATGTTTTTTATCCAAAAAAAAGAGCATAAATTACCTCCCATCCAAACACACATTAAAAATAAAAGTTATAGCTAGTTTGGAACTAAAATTTCAATTACATGGCTATGTTGGCAATTCTAAAAAAAATCATATTATTTTAATAAGAAGAAATATACAATTTGGCTATTTTTTTAACTAAAAAGAATTAAGAGTGTTTCAATTATATCTGTGATTTTTAACTAAAAAAATCCATATTTTTTGAGATATTGATACTCAATCAATAAAATATTATAAAACACAAACTTAGAATATATAACATGTTTAATTTAGAATCAAAATTAATGTACTATGTAATTACTATTACTATGCAATATTTTGTTTTACCGTGCATTGATGAAGGAGTGTTCTTAGCATTAAAAAAATCTAAAAATCAATGGCTACACACTCTTAAGGGCATAACTGTCAATGCGATGCAATGCCACTCCCGTTTTGGGCCCGGGCTTTTCCCAAAAACGAAGATCACCGCCTCACGCAAAAGCTAGGAAGACAAAAACGCCCCTCTCAGTCCAAAAGGGACAGACAACTCCAGTCCATCCAAAGCTAACTCATTCTCGTTGACTCAACCACTTTTTCCTTATAAGCCCACATAACACACATTCATTTCAATGCTGAATGTCAAAAATACCAGTCTGGCGCTTTGCCACGTGGCTTGCCCAAACTTGACCCCACATATTATCCTATGGCTCCTTGCGGGGACCCCACAAACCCGTAGCTAAAAATCGCCAGGTGTAACCGTCAACCAAAAAACAACAACTGCACCCAACAGATCACCGAAACAGAAAAACAATTTTCAAATTCACTCTCTCAAAAACTCTCTCCCCCCTCCCCTTCCTCCCTCTACGAAATAAAAAAAGAAAAGAAAAGAAAAGAAAAGAAAATCAACAAGTCTCCTCACTCTCTCTCCCCCTACACTTTAGTTACTTTCTCTTTCTCTTTGAAACTTGAAAAGAGAGATTCAATTTTCTCTCTCATTTTCTCTGTTTTTCTGAGCTTCCAAACAGAAAGTGGAGGAGAGATAGAGAGAGGAGACTATCAAATGTGATGGGAAGTGGACTCTCCACACTCTTCCCTTGCTTCAAACCGCCAAACAACAACCAACAGGACTTGATTTTCACTGCTTCTGAGCCGTTAGATGAAACCCTAGGCCACTCATTCTGTTACGTCCGATCTTCTAACCGCTTTCTCTCTCCTACTCCCTCCGATCGCTTTGTCTCTCCTTCCCACTCTCTCCGTTTCTCACCGGCCCGGCCCGTACCCGAAACCGGCTTCAAGTCCATTTCCGGTGCTTCCGTTTCTGCTAACACCTCCACTCCTAGAACCGTCCTCCAACTTGACAATATTTACGACGATGCCATTGATGTTATTAATTCTTCGAACGATACTGGCGGCTTTGTTACTTATTCTGCTGGAGGTGCAAGGGCTAATAATACTGGCAGTATTGTGAATAATGTGAATGGATTTGAGAGCACGGCGTCGTTTAGCGCGTTGCCGTTACAGCCAGTGCCACGTGGAGGGGGAGGGTTTTTTTTGTCGGGTCCGATTGAGAGAGGCGCATTGTCGGGTCCGCTTGACCCGAGTACGAGTGGAACAACCGATGGAAGTGGCGGGCGGGTGCATTTCTCGGCTCCACTTGGTAGCATTTATGTAAAAAACAAGAAGAGGAGGGGGAAGGGCATGTCGGGGTTTAAGAAGGCTATGTATCGGAATATTTCGGAGAAGAGCCGGCCGTGGGTTGTTCCGGTGTTGAATTTCGTGAACCGGAGGGAGAATTCGGGGACTGTAGAGGAGATGGAGGGGAGAGAAGAAGGGGATAACGTGCAGTGGGCGTTAGGGAAGGCAGGAGAGGATAGGGTGCACGTGGTTGTATCGGAGGAACACGGATGGTTGTTTGTTGGGATTTATGATGGGTTTAACGGACCTGATGCGCCGGAGTTCTTGATGGGGAATCTATATAGAGCTGTTTTTAATGAACTTCAAGGTTTGTTTTGGGAGGTTGTTGAAGAGGAGCCTCAAGAGACTATTCATGTGGAAGGAATTGAAAATAAAACAGACCCATTAGTGGAAAAGAGTGGTGCAAGTGACGTGAAGGATCTAATTGTCAAAAGTGAATGCAACTTGGTGTCAAAAGCGGATCCATTAGAGGAAATTTATGTTAAAAAGGACGGCGACGGCTTATCTTGTGGAATGGAATCTAATGCGGTAAATCAGGATAGAGTGAAGAGGGTTACGTTTCAACCAGAGGAGACGGAGGGGACAGCTAGTACCCGGAGGAGGAGGTTATGGGAGTTCCTAGCGGAGGATGATCTGGAAGATGGGCTTGATCTTTCCGGGTCTGATAGATTTGCCTTTTCTGTTGATGATGCGATTAGTGTAGGTAATGCAGGGTCAGCTGTTAGCAGAAGGTGGTTACTGTTGTCAAAATTGAAACAAGGTTTGTCGAAACATAAGGAGAGGAAGTTGTTTCCGTGGAAGTTCGGATTGGAGGGAAAGGGGAAGGTGGAGGTGGAGGTGGAGAGTAGTAGTAAAGTAGAGGAAAGGGTTTTGAAGAGGAAATGGAAGGCGGGACCTGTTGACCATGATTTGGTTTTGGGGGCATTGTCAAGGGCGTTAGAGGCGACTGAATTAGCGTACTTGGACATGACAGATAAGGTGTTGGATACCAATCCGGAGTTGGCATTGATGGGCTCGTGTTTGCTGGCTGTGTTGATGAGGGATGAAGATGTGTATGTGATGAATGTGGGTGATAGCAGGGCAATTGTTGCCCAGTATGAGCCACAAGAAGTTGGTTCTAGTGTGTGTGAAAATGAACTGAGCACGGAGGCAATAATTGAAACGAGATTGACTGCATTGCAGCTATCTACTGATCACAGCACAAGCATTGAAGAAGTAAGTTTTCAATTCTGGTAAATCAACTTTACTTGGCTCATCTAGTTTTATTAATGGTTGTATGTTGTCTTTGATTACTACCGACTACCTAGTTGTATATGATGTTGACTTTATATTGGTAGAAATTCCATGGTGGGCTGGCTTTGTATGTTAACTAGTTAATAATCTTACTTTTTCCTTGAACAGTGGCTGGTGCTTAGAATCATTAGGATAATACTGGTATTGCTATTCATATATTTGCTTTGATTTTTACTATCATGTTGCGCAATAAGCTCCATGAAGTTATGTGCAAAGGTGTCTAGAATTTCAGTTTAAGAAATATTTTCTTTAGATCCTTAAGCTGATCTATGAGTAACATCTAGTCATCAGGGTGTTTGTTGAGTCTTTCAAATGCAGGACGGTATCCATATCCTACAACAGTTTCATGCATTTCTGTAGTTATTTGCTTTTTTCCTTAAGTATCTTAGTGATGCCAGTTCTCTACTGGGAATGTTACTTAAATGCCCAAGGTTAGATTTTGATACTTTGATGTGGTATGACTCTTTGGTTCCACATTCGATACCTTTTTGACTCTTTTCTTTCTAGTTTTGACAGTTTGGCATTATGACTTACAATCATAGATTGGAGGGCATCTTTAGTTTTCTTTTCAAGCAATCCTCTTTCCTCGAGAACCTTGCACTAACCCATAATGATGCCAAGAAACTATTTATCCTGTGATTTTTTAGCTCTTGATGTTGATTCTTTAATTACTAGAACTTGGGATGTTAAAGCATGATGCCAGGAGAATTTAGTGCTCTTTTGACCTTGCTTGTTGTATGACAAGTTGCAGACTGAATTTTTTTTCCCTTTTTTGTTTTACCATAGTTGTTTTAAAGTGTATGCTCTATTTTGACTTGTAGATTTTAGATGTTGTCAAAAATCTCATTCTTTAACATGTGGACATGATATTTAAACAATCTGAAATTTGGAAATTATATTCTGCAGTTCCTCTTATTTTACTGTTTGCTAAACAAAAGCATTTTGCATTTGAAACTTTTATATCACAATTAAATTGTTAGAATAAATCTGCCTCGTTTTGTTTCATGTTATGGAGTGGCATGCCACATATCCTATCCTATTCATTGTACTTTCCCTGTTTGTTATTTCATATCTTCTTTTAGGATAGAAACAAGGGAGATGCATGGAAGCTTCCTTGTAAGTTTCATTTTCATAGCTGGCCAGTGTTTGGAATGTTGGATGCTTCCTTTGTCAATCTCAATTCAATTTGTTATTTTGTTTGCATTTCCTAGTATTTGGCAGTTTCTCAATGAACGTCAATCTTTGTTTGTTGCTTAAAATTAATTGCACCAAGTATAATTTTCCCCTCCTCCAGTGGTTGTGTCCGGGTAGAAGATTTACTTCAAGGAGCAGCCTTGTCTTTGTAGACATTTGATTGGAACTTTCTTGGAAAGTCAAGTAGCAAACTGATTCTGTATCATGTGCTTATAGTTCTAGAGCATAGCCATATCTCAACAGGAGGTGACATAACACTTCCATCAAAGGTGCACAGTTAGCTATAAGCTCACCTTGCATAAATATAGAAGTTTGTTGCTTTAGTGGCTGTTTGCGCTAGTCTAGTACAGTTGTGGCCTCCTTGCACTTTGGCAATCTGCTGCTTGCTAAACTAAAATATATTATTCTTCTATGGTCCATCAAGTTGTGCTTAGGGCATATATGTTCAAGTGTGATGTAGGCTGTAATATATTAGTATATTTGTGTGATGGAATCATTTCCATTTGGTGCAAATGCTCATTATATTTTCTTGAGCAGTTTTTTGTGTTAGTTACAGGAATACATAATAATTTTTCCCATCAATTCAAATTATTGTCAAAACTTGTAAATACCTCAAATCTGTCTTCTCTGTCCTTTTAAGGCTGATAGAGTAATTAAGAAGAAATTCTTATGTTGTAATTTGATGGACATTAAAGAGACTTAGTAATTTGATGACATTAAAGAGCTTGAATTGACAGATAGGATATTCTGTTTTAGAGAACTTTTTTTTTATGGTCATCACCATGTATGGAGGCTGTTAGAGTGATGGGTTCTAATGATAGGTCCCAAGGTTTGTTTGCAACTTCAAAACTAGCTGGCAGGGACACATGTTTATGTCTGGAAGAGGTACTTGTATGGAAATAGTTGATGCCTTTAACGTTGCATGAAAGTTTGAGAGCCTTGCTATTTAGCGTAGAGAATTAAGCATCTGAACTTGCTATGACTTTGCTGTTGTGGTTGAACCACACAATTACTTTATCACTGTCTTGTTCTGGAATTATTGAAGTGTGTTGCCGTATTTCCTATATTTTTGTCTGGTAGCATGAAGATTTGCCACCTGTATATATTTTCTGTGATGAGGGGTAGATATTCAAATTTCTGTTACACTTGGAAAAAAGAAAAAAGGATCTGCTTCATCATGTATAGCATCAATTATAACTTTTTAATCTTTATCCTATTGTGAGTCTTGTTATTGATAGATGAAGTGGCTGATAAGTTTTCGTCTTCGCTACTTATGCAGGAAGTAATTAGAATCAAGAATGAGCACCCAGATGATAACCAATGTATTGTGAATGACAGGGTGAAAGGTCGTTTGAAGGTTACCAGAGCCTTTGGGGCTGGATTTCTGAAAAGGGTATGTGAAACACGTTATTAGACTCTGTTTTGCTGAAAATACTTAATAGGAAGATGTTTTCCTCCATTTTTCAGTGTGAAACAAATTATGAAAAATATTTTCCAGTTAACCCCTAAATAGTTACAATTTGGAGGAAAATATTTTAACCTTATGAAGGAGGGGAAAGTATTTTCCGTGATGCTATAACTCATGATATTCACCAATTTTCTGTGATGCTATAACTCATGATATTCATCAACACCACCACAACCACCACCACCACCACACCCACCTCAGTCCCATCACCACCACCCACCCCACCATAATCTTCCACCACCACCACCATAACCACTATCAACACAACCATGGCCCCACCACCATCAGCCAACATCTTATTACTAATATAATTACTATTTAATCACCATCCCACCATAACTCTCTAACACCATTACCACCACCACCTCCACTATTTTTGCCACTGCCACCACAACCATCTTGTTATTAAATTAATTATCATTTTATCATTATTGTCATCATCACCATCATTACAACAACTATTATCTATTATCCTCTGACCACCACCATTATCATCAATTTTATTAGTATTATAAATGCTATAATTGTAACCATCATTAACACTACCACAATAGCTATCAGCACCACTACCAGCTTCATTACAATCATTGCAGTTTTTCTCATCTTATTATCCTTGATATATCCAAATGATGGAAAACAACTCATTTTCAGGAAAATGTTTTCCTTGGGAAAATATTTTTTTGCAAAACAAACGTGCCTTTAACGTAGATATTTTTCTCAGTTGAGGATCTTGTGTTATTGATGCTTATTGACTTACATAACAATTTATGTTGGCACAGCCCAAGTTGAATGATGCCTTGCTGGAAATGTTTCGAAATGAGTATATTGGCACCGCACCATACATATCCTGTTCACCTTCTCTTCATCATCATCAACTGTGTCCAAGAGATCAGTTTTTAGTCCTCTCATCTGATGGATTATATCAGTATCTGACAAATCAGGAAGTGGTTTTTCATGTTGAGAGTTTCATGGAGAAGTTTCCTGATGGAGACCCTGCACAGCACCTGATAGAGGAGCTTCTTTCTCGTGCAGCCAAGAAAGCTGGTACACCTACTTATTTTTTTCTGCTAGTCATATCAATTGCTTGATATCACATCCACTTTTACTTGTATATAATGTGGAGAAACATTTCAGGTTCACAGAAAGCCTGGTAGAAAAATGTAGGGTACCCAATGTCCTACCCACATAATTAAAAACTTCTCTATATTAATAAGATGGGAGGTGATGTTGCGTTGTAATTTCTGCCACCCCACTTATGTGATTCTGCAAATTTGTGTAGCAGATATTAGATCAACTCTACTTTTATCTAGAGACCAGCCTTTGCTCTTCATGCTTTCCTGTTCTGCCCTCTGAATCCTGGTTTTGATATTTGCTTGCTATGTGATTGCAAATAATATTCTACAACTTGGGTCTTCAAGGGGGGTTATGGTTCTCTCACTATTCTTGTTATGGTTCTCCCACTATTCGTGTTTTCCATTTGTTTTTTTTCTTATAATATATCAAAATGCCAAGTTTGTTAAGAGATGCAAACTATTTCTGGGGATTTTCTTTGAACATTATTTATTCATGTAGAATAAATAAGACTGGTACATTCTATTCTTCATGTTTATCATAGTTTAAGCTTTCTAGTTGATTCATGTACTGTATTTTCCAACTGTTTGAGCAGTGCTGATTTTCAACCTCCATGGACTGTCTGCAGGAATGGATTTCCATGAATTACTGGACATCCCGCAAGGGGATCGCCGAAAGTACCATGATGATGTTACCGTTATGGTAATATCACTTGAAGGAAGAATTTGGAAATCATCGGGGAAGTACCTTTAAAAGTCTTTGTGCATTGGACAGTGTTTCCATTGCCGATGACCTTCCTACACAATATGGGATGCAGTTCCAATTCTCAAGTCGATTTTTTGGTAAGCAGTGACCCATTTGTCATGGGTCATGGAAATTTTCTTGGGGTGGTATACAGTTAACAGGGGTGAAGTCCAAATGATATGGGCAAATATTAATGCCAGATTGCTGTCTATAGCTCGTAGATGTCCCGAGGAAATGATGGGGGTTAGCAAATGCTCTAGGAATTGAAAAAAAGAAAAGGAAGTTCCTATTCCTTCTTCGTTTAGACAGATGGTTTGCTCAGGTGGAGGCTTTCTCCATTCCTAGTTGCCTTCATTTTTCGTTCATTTCAT
>Ga0307515_10018842_pt1 | contig 12460 bp, 7 predicted proteins | sample 17_EM_MG_FD_194513 | JGI IMG/M metagenome (GOLD analysis project Ga0307515, IMG submission 194513) | Populus trichocarpa ectomycorrhiza microbial communities from riparian zone in the Pacific Northwest, United States - 17_EM | ecosystem: Host-associated > Plants > Roots > Unclassified | place...
CACTGAGAAAAAATCTGCAAACTCACTTGAGCAGCAGGTGGTCTGTGGGACCGATTCTTCAAATCAAGATAAAGAAGTAGTGAATGCGAATCATCATATTGACAAAGATCTGCCAACTTACACTGAGAATGATTGCCAGGAAAGAGATGCACATGAGATTTCTCGTGGTGTTACAGGTGATTTTGTTGGTGGTGTTAGAGAAGAATCGGCTTGTGCTCAGATGGATGTTGACCCATCGTCCAACTGCATTTCTCCACCCGGAATACTTTCTGTTGATGATGTCACTCGGAATCAAGTTGATTTAGATAGCAACCAGAGTGCTGTGGATGCCACTCAGAAACAGGCTCTGGACTCCCTTGAGCAGCAGATAAGTGGGACAAACTTATCAAATCAAGCTAGAGAATTAGTGAATGAGAGTGATCGTATGGACAAAGATGTGTCATCCCTTAACAGGAATGATCATCAGGTCAGACATGAGGCTTCTGGCAGTCATAGAGGTGATTTTGTTGATGGTGTTGGAGAGCAGGTTGCCTGTCCTCAGATGGATATTGACCCGCCAACCACCTGTATTTCTCTGCCTGGATTACTTTCTGTTAATGAAATTGCTTCGAATGAAAGCTTTGAAAATGGAGACAGGATTATAAATAATGCAGTTTCTGACACGAGCAAGAGCCCTCCTTCTCATGATGTTTCGACTGATCAAGTCAGGCATGAACACAATAGTGTAATGGATGTGAGACCATTATCCATTGATATCCCTTCATCAATGGAGTCCATGGAGCAATGTGAGGTGACTACTCAAAATGTTTCTCGCAACAAGGATCCTAAGCCATTAGTGAGTACTAATACAGCAGATGCAAGTATTGACAAGGCTTCTGATGCACAAATGATTGATACAGTTCAATCTTTGATGGGAAACACAGATAATGAAATGATGAAACCAGAAAGTGATGGTGGAAGCAGGACTGAGAGCCACGGATGTGATGATAATGCCTTCTCATTAAAAGGGGTTTGTGATAACAAGGCTAGTAATTCAAATCTTCATCACGATGCTAAAGCAGTTGACAGCCTGAACTCAGAATCATTGGCAAGTTCCTTACCAATATCGAGGTGCATTGAAGAACAACCTTCCGGTAAGGTTGAAACTGAAGGAGCTGGTTCTTTCAAGAAGCCATCTCTTAGTGATAAATTGGTTTTTACTAGACGTACACGTCAAAAGCGTGTTGCAAATGACAAAAGTGATAATTAGATTGCCACTACCAACCAGCTGGTTACTGTAAATGATGTCATTTCAGAGGGAACTGGCTCAGGACAAATTGCTGATGGCTTGGTGGCAAGTAGTCTCTGATAAAGGCCATAGAGTTGCTTGTATTGCAGCTAGTGATGGCTAGCTCTTGCTGATCTGTGTAATCAATTTTCTCTCTCCCCCTTTTTTCACTTGTAGTTGTACATATACTCCTAAGCAATTCTTTGTGACATTATGTTGATTTACCTGGTGAGAGAATTTAACATATTTAGAAAGAGCCTTTTCATAGAGTCACTGTAGAATCTTGTTCTTAGCAACAAATAATTGTCTGAAGGAAGAGCAAATGCTTGAAAAAGTTTATGGGGTGGAAGTGAGAAGAAACTCAGTTCATGTCTTTACATGCAGCCGATTGAAATGCTAGGTGATGCTTTTGAAAAACAATTATTTGGTTGCTGTTCTAATACAGATGATACAGAAAGACGGGGATAGAAAAGAGATATTTTTTTATTTTAAAAATATAAAATTCGTTAATTTATTAAATTTTATTTGTTTTTCTTCCCAACTAAAATATTTTTTTCTCTCTTTTATATCGATTTTTTTTTTGTTATATTTTTTTTTTCTTAGGACACTAATTAAATACAACATTAACTCCATCTCTGGCATTTACTAATGACTCCATCTACGATCAGATTTTAAAACAAGCCATCTATATTGATTTTCCTACATTTTTTCTTTTTGCAAACATTATTCGAATTAGAATTTAAATTTATAAAATATAAAGTAAAATCATTTACCATCTAAACCAATACCTTAAAAAATATATATATTTTTTCCAGCAGTGTTATTATTTTCCCACTTTAAATCTAGATGTTAAAAGGAATTTTAATTAATTGCTAAATTAAAAAGAAAAGGAAAAAGAAAAAAAAAACCCAGTTTACTTTAAATACGAACCTGGGCCTGGGCCTCGTCCGGGCCTGAATCTCAAAGAAAATTTGGACCCATGGTTAGAAGAAACAGGGACATAAAAGTAACTTCAAAACCACTTTGAACTAGAGAGAAAGTCGGAGAATGTGGGCATGTTAGTGGGGAGGGTTGTGGCAATAACCGCCTTAACCGCCACTTCCCCAAAAACAAAGAACAAAAAAAATCTTCAAAAACATCACAGACTCCTGTGTCGCAGAGAGAGTCTAGCAGCAAGAACAACATAAGAGAGAGAAAGAGACAGAGAAGCAAGTGTCTAGTGGTCAGAAAATGGAAGGATTTAAGAAAGAAGAAATAAGAAAAGGGCCATGGAAAGAGGAAGAAGATGAAGTACTGATTAACCATGTTAAAAAATATGGTCCCAGAGATTGGAGCTCCATTCGATCCAAAGGCCTTTTACATAGAACTGGCAAGTCTTGTCGTCTTCGCTGGGTTAATAAGCTTAGACCCAACTTGAAAAAGTAAGTATCAAATTAACTTAGTTAATTACATTTCCAACTTGTTGCAATTTTACATGCATGGTGATAAATTATCAAGATTTTGATCCTGTGTTGTTTCAGTTTCTCTTTGTTTTTAGTCCATTGCAGTAATGTGTGATTTTCCAGAGATGGGATTTCCTCTTGATTTCTTATTTCTTTTTTTGGTTGTGTCTGTGTGTGTGTGGTTTTATAGTGGGTGCAAGTTTTCAGCAGAGGAAGAGAGGGTGGTTATAGAATTGCAGGCAGAAATTGGGAACAGATGGGCAAGAATCGCTACGTATTTGCCGGGAAGGACTGATAATGATGTGAAGAATTTCTGGAGTAGTAGACAGAAGAGGTTGGCTAGGATTTTGCAGACTTCAGGAACACCACCTTCCTCTTTTAATTCCAAACAACAGAGGAGTAAAAATAAAGTTCCTGTCTTTCTGGATGTTCCCACATTCGAGGTAGTTGGAAATATTTGCATCATCACTTGCTTTCAAGAAAATTTTGGGATTTTTTAGTTGCTGCAAAAAAAAGTGTTTCTTCTCTGGTCTCTGTTGAGGACTTCTGGTAGTATTTGATTATTTGACTCTATGAAAGGTTTTTTCTGTAATTTTTCTTTTTACCTGTTGTGGAAGGACAATTTACTTTCTTCTTGTTTTGTTATGTGTTAAGGCTCCAATGTTCAGTTCTTCAATGGAGGAAGAGGTATCCTCGAAGGCTTGCTCATCATCCTACTTGGAGAACCCTGAACAGATAAGAATGATGCCATTACCGCCATTGGTTAAATCTGAGTTGCCAGGCTGTGATGCAAATCTTGTTCAATATGAGCCCATGTCAGGAATTCCCTTCCCTCAAATCCCACAGCCCCAGCCAGACCTTGTATTCTCCCCAGAAAGCCATGAACTCCTGGCTAGGCTGGATGACCCTTACTTTCTCAATGTGCTTGGAACAATAGACGCTCCTGAACTCGTAGATACAGCACAATTTTCACTTGGGCCTCCATTGTTTGATCCAGTATCAAGTTGTATGAATAGTCCAAGTGATGTAAAAAATCCTGTGACCCCAGATACCCTCTTCGATGAGTTGCCACCGGACATGTTTGATCATATTGAGCCGTTTCCAAGTCCTTCAGAGTGGTGAAAGACTGATCACAAGGCTGTTTTTATGTGGGTGTAGAAGGATGATTTATTGAATAGTTTCTTCAGGTGAAAAATTTGGCATGGCTCTTATGAAATTGTTGGTCATTTGACTGCTATACTTTGTACTAACTCCAGAACTATAAATGTGACGGTTTGCCACTAGTCTCTCTCTCTCTCTCTCTCTCTCTCTCTCTCTGATAAAGATCTGAAATTGACTGCTAAACATAAAATTCCAGCCCGTTCGTGCTAATTTCGACGGCTAATCTCCTTTTTTTTTTCTTTTTCATTTACTTTATTTATTTATTGGCTGTTCAGTGAGTCGCAGAACCCGAGGTAAAGAGCAAGTGTTGCCTTGTCGGGTGTAGCATCACCATGTCTCTTTCACTCTCTTTTACTCGACTTATACCAGCATCGCCATGTCTCTTTCACTCTCTTTACTCATTCTATACCGGCATCAACATCCGATAGATGGCAAGGTTGTACTATTGTGGGTGATCTAGACGTACAGAAGTACCCCCTTTTTTTCATGATGGTTGAAAGCAATGTTCAAGAGAAGTAAAACAGCTTATTATACAAACTCTTTCCCTCTTATAAAGTTGGACAGGCTTAACCCCTCACATCACCGATATATTAAAAGAAAATATAAAGCTGAGCTCAACCAAGTCTATCCTACGGTAAAAAAAAAAAAAAAACCCATCAGAACAAGGAATTCAACATTTTCCGCAGAAAGGGATTCAAACAACATTTTCCCAAAGAAAAGTTTCCGCAATCGATACAATAACAATTCAATTCTCTGATGAAACAACGATATGCAATTGACTTGTGTAATCAATTTGCCCTAAATTAAAAATCCCTTTGATCAGAGTTCTAGTAAAAAACACAAACAAGTGCAGCTTAAAACAGCCTTCAAAGATTGACGGAAGGCATGTCTAAAATGGTGTTTGGCATAGAAAAAAGGTCACATAGCATCATCCATGGCACCGTTGGCCATAGGGATTTTATAACCAATGCCGGTTCTACCATTATGAGTAAGCACCTCTAACTCTCCAGCAGTAAATGACTTGTTTTTGTGGAAAACATGTCTTCTTAGTTGCGAATATGCACAGTACTCTACAGCATCAACTGTTATGTCTTCCAAAAATGCAGAAACTGAAACTCCTACTCCTTCCCCTGAATTTACAAGAAAGAGGTACATCAGAAGACCTTACATGATTATTCCTTAAGCATGCAGCAAAAAGTTTTGAAGACTTATTTCATGCATTTCCTACCAGACCTTGAGGGAATTGGGTGTTGCAGATTAGCAAACAGGAGATAATTAAAACTAGGCCAGCCAAATACTGAGCTTACCGTGTGTGACAAGCAGCAAGTTTTCTGAAGGGTATTTATCTGCGAGCGTCTTAATAACTCGTTCATATCTAGTCCTTGCACCCATCACAGTCTCTTCCCATTGTGGCAGCTACAATTCCTCAAGAAAATAACCAAATATCAGACATGATGACGTGCAACGTAGGCATGTACCTTATTACTCTTTAATGCTCTTTTCCCTTAACCAAACAGTGTTTCCTATACTTACCTCTTCATACACTGGTTTCACAGCACGATCCACTGTCCCCGCTGGTAGCAAGGCTTGAAGCTCTGCGATATTGAATCCAAAGTTCCCATCTTTGGGCACGGAAACACGCCTAATGGCTTCCCTATTCAACATCTCACACAAACCATACTCAATAGAGACCTGAAATGTACAATCAACAGTTAAAACACAAAAGCTTTAAAACAAATGGAGATCCAGTCAAACAACATGAACACCAAAATAGCTACAATCAACGATACCATTACACAAACGAATAAAATATGAAAAAAATAAAAAAAATATGAGACCCCAAATGAATAATTACTAAGTTAGCATGAACTTTCAGAAAGATTTAAGCTCCCAAAATGCCATTCTCAATTCCATTAACATCTTATATAAATTTCTAAATACGCTTCCAAAACTAACTAGTAAAAAATGTATCAAATCCTTCAAGAATATACATGAACATAATTGAAATTGAAATTTATTTTGAACTGAGCTCGAGCAGCTTCATTCATTTCATAGTACTTATCAAAGTACATAGGTCACTGTTTCATTGATTTTGACTAAAACCCGACCGGATACGCAACCAAGTCTCGGTTCACTAAGGCTAGCATTGGAAAAAAAAAAAAAAAAACGAATACTTAGCTCTCTATTAAGACATCATTTATAGTCATATACTTAAAAACGAAACAAACTTAAAAAGTTCCTAATCATTTATAATCTAAACAAAAAAAAAAAACATACTTAAAACCATGATCATCAGTAATCAATCAACTTATCTAGCTAATCAGTTCCTTATCATTTATAATCTAAAAAAGTTGCCGTATTGTAAATGTGAAAACGGAAAAAAAGAGAACACCTGCCTTGAGTTTAGAGGGATCGATGGCGACACCGTGGCTACTAACAATGTCAGGCCCATCGTTGACGGCGCAGAGGGCGGAGACAACCTCGGAGGCGGTCTGGATACAACGGAGGAAAGGAGAAACAAAGACCCGATGGATTGGGAAGCCAAGGTTGGTTTTAAGTTTCCGACCCGTACGGAAAGCTCTTAACCGACCCGCTTCCACAAGAGGTGGGTCCCATGGTCTAGTGGCAGTTGTGATCCATAATGGCTCGAAGTTATCGATTCGGTCACCGTGTCTCATGACGACAACGTTTTGCTGGTGTTTAGCATCGTTATTTTCAGGTGAGGTAGGGTCCATTGTTGTTTTTGAGGACGTGAGCTCGGAGTGTGAAGGTTTAAGAGGAAATGAGTTATATAGACAGAGGAAGGAGAGAACGTGTTTTTTCAGTGTGTTTCGTGGAAGAACCTGTAGCGTAGGAACACTCCCATGCTGTCATTTTTTTATTCCACTTTCCATCAAATTTCTCTCTCTCTCTGTATATATGTTGAAAAATAAATGATAAGATTACTATTTAGATTAAGTTTTTTTTATTTAATCTGTTTTGGATTTAAATATAATTAATTACATGTAGTTGTTTTTAATTACTGTTAAATGGTAGAAAAAAACAAGATATGTTTTTATATATATATATATTTTTTATTTTGAAGTGTAAGAAATCATTCTAAAAACATATTTTATATTTTCAATCAAATATATTTATATTTTTAATATTTTTTTCTTTTTCAAAATATTATCCAAACAAAATCTTAATTAGATTTCACTTTTATCACAGTAAGATTCAAAGTCTTGATGTATGGTATAACGAATCACGTGCATGTGTTAAATTAATTTAAAATATTTATCTTTGTTTTAAAGGTTTTTGAGTTCGTCAACCGTCAATGGCGTGGGCACCAATTTCTTTTTTCTGTTTTAGTTTTTTTTTAGTTCAAAATCCAGATGATAATATTATGAAACTATTGTTTGTCTAAGGGTGTTAATTTTTAGGATTGTAGTAAAGATTGTATTTTAAAGTGTATTTTTTGCTTGAAAATATATTAAAATAATTTATTTTTTATTTTTAAAATTTATTTTTGATATTAGTATATCAAAACAATAAAAAAATATTAAAAAAATAATTTTAAATAAAAAAATTAAATTTTATGCAAACGATATTTTGACTACACTGCCATGTAGAAAGGCTAACCTATTTTTCTATGCATTGTTCTTGTCTTTAAATAAGCAATACAAGGGATTGATCCAGGAGTGATTCTTGCTTTATACATACATGTTTTCCATGATTTGTATCCAGAGATTATGGAAACATAACGAATGACAAAGTTTATTTCAAATCATGGCAAGATTCTCTGTTAGGATCTATTAATCCCTTCATATCTCTTCATCTCCCCTCAAGCTCAAAGCGGGGTTGGATTGGGACAAAGCTTGCCATGATTTGAAATAAACTTTGTAGCACTGAGGAATTTGGTAAAAATATTAGTAATTTGATCAAATCCTGGGATATATATTAAGGAGAGAACATCACTCGCAGCTTGTTGACGAACAAAGTCAATATTGATATCGATGTGTTTTTAATGGTGATGAAAAACTGGATTACTGACCATATGAATAGCATAGATATTGTCATAGTATAATGTAGGAGGAGGAACACAATAGCCGATATTCTTAAGCAAATGCATAAACCACATATATAGTTTGAACTGAAGAGGAAGACGTCGTCATAGGGGTAAAGGGCTCTGATACCACGTAGAAAATAGAAAAGCTGACCTACTTTTCTATGTATTTTTTTGCCTTTAAATAGGCATTACAGGGGATTGATGCAAGAGTGATTCTTGCTATATATACATACATGATTTCCATGATTTGTATGAAGAGATTATGAAAACATAATGAAAGATCATGAAGAGAAATAATAGGATCCTAGCTGAGAGATCCCAACAAAGAATCTCGAAAAATCCATACATATCTCTTCATGCCAAACGTTCTGTAAATATCTTATAACTATAGATACCAACTCAAAATGAGTTATTCACACCCAAATCAGGAGATTCTTGATTTTACTTTAAGTAAATTTATATATTGATGAATAATGTTATATATTATCTAGACTAATAGATAGTTATTTAGAATTCATTTTTTAACAAGATATTAAAAATTATAACACCATATATTGTTCTAGAAGTATCCAAATTTTAAAATGTTTTAATTTTTTTTCTCAAAACTGTTAACCAAGATCAGAAATTGCATTTTATGAGTTTATTCACCTTATTCTAGAATCATACGAGTCTTTTTTTTTCTTTGTAATACTTTGACTTGGTACGTTTTTATTTTGGGGGTTATTTTGTAAATTGATTTTTTAATAAGAAGTTCACAAGTACCATGTTGAATACATTGATAAATATCTTATAAAAAGAGATAATTAAGATTGAATGTTTTAAAAAGATATAAATTTATTTTAAAATAATTTAGAAACAATTTATTTTTTTTCCTAACTAAACGATCGATTTTTTTTTGTATTTATGATTTCTATTACAATACACTAACTAAACAGAAAATAAATAACATATGATGATGTGAACAGAATAATATTATATAAATGTAATTGTTTGAACAAAGTAGCTAGTTTCGTGCAGGTCATGGATGATCGCCGACAAAATAAAGGAAAGTATAGTGAAACAACCAGGAAGGAAAGCTAGCCATGGGTGATCATTTATGTAGATTATGTCTTTCCTCAGCCGGCGACGTCAAGAGATGACTTCATTCTTTTTTTTTTTTTTTAAAAAAGCTTTTGTAAGCCTGTACCTCAAGTCAACTGCTGCATTATCGATTGTAAATTTCTAACCTCCTTCCCCTTTTCCTCCCGATCCAAGTAAACGCAGTGCAATTTCTTCGAAGACCAGTACACAAAAAGACAGATTTATTCGAAGCTAAAAATCAGATATCTCATCAGATTATTTAATTATTATCAATTTTATATCCGAATTATTTTTTTAATCAATTTTACCATTAGATTATATTGACTTCTCAATTTAGATTTTATATCGAGATATTTAATATAAAACATTAATTTCTCTACAAAAAGACCATTTAAAAAACAGTATAATTTAGATAAAAACATCGTCAAAAAGATTTAAAATATATGGAAGTATTTGATTAAATTTTTTTGAGATCCAGAGGGTTAAATTAATATAAATAATTTAGTATTTTTGAGGTTTGCTCTTTATCCAAAGGTGCTAATTGGATAATCAGTAGGCTGTGCATGTATGGCATGTCTACTTGGCAAATTTCCCCCGGAGGCGTAGGACTAAAAATTAATTGATGCATACACTCATATGAATGTTAATGAACAGAGCAATTGAGGCGGGCACCTAGACTCAATTAAAAGAAAATTAATATAGGGATTAAAGTGTTTTTATGAAAAAAATATGAGGATTAAATTTTTTAAATTAAGAACTTAGTTATATAAAAAAATATCAAGTAAATATAAAGGTCCAAATAGCTTTTTTATTTAAATGAAGGGACTAGAATGAATGACCAAGCATTTTTTAGTGGGTAATAAATAAAATAAGCAGCAAAGGGCGCCCGGATAGTTTTTTAATAGATAGGCCTGTAAACGACTTGATAAACGTGATATCCAACAAAACCTAACTTGCCATCGTTCTCAATAAGTGACCTTTTTTTCTAGGCAAGCTAATTGACGTATGAGTTAATTCGTAATTCAAGTAACTTTGTTAAAATTTAATTAAAATTTTTAATTAAATTTAAAATATACAGTTTTAAATTTACTCGAGTAATGTGCATGATATTTAATAACTTTGACCAAAACTTATAATTTTCTTTATAAATAATTGATATTTGTGCTCGATAATATTAATTGTCTCCGCTACCCACCCAACCCCACAAGAACTTTCCTAGCAGCTAACAAAATCATGGCTGGTATAAACAGACGCCGTGAAGACTGACTTGCCGGAGAAAATATGACGCCATGAACAAAGCAGTGGTCTTAAACTAGTAGCTATTAGATAATTCTTGATGACTGGGTCTTGAGCTAGTTCCATACATACCAAACGTAGTTTTTCAGAAAAATAAGTTTTATGCAAAATCAACAAAATCATGCCATAATATTCTTAGTATGACCGGGTCTTCATCTAATTCCAAACAAGTTCTTGACCCATATCCAAAAATTAAACAAGTTCGAGACAACAGTCGGCCGTAGTTTTTGCCTTGAAATTTTAAGCTCATTGTTTCTTTCCCACCATCCCATGTACTGTACTTTTCACATCATTGAAAAATCTCTCGACCTGTGTAAAATATCTATCTAACCGGCTCGAATAATCTCTTTAATTAGACATTAATAGGAGGGTGAACCTATTTAATGATTAAAGCATTTGTAAAATATCACAAACCATTGCCGGCATTGAGTATTAGTGTATATTAGTTTACAGAATTAACCGGCTCGAATCAAAAGAAAATTGAACATAAAAAAATATTCAAGCCATATAAATTTATTTGGCATTGTTTTTAAACATAGTTTAATAGGTCAACATTAAAATCTCTCTCCTATCCAAGTTTAAGTTTAAGTTTAAGTTTAAACCGTGTGAGAGTTGCAGAGTTGCATCGACGTGACTCAATTAACCTGACGAGTCTAAAGACAACCTGAATGATCGGTAAAAAATATGATTTGATTTTATAAAAAAAATAAAGATGATGTTTTTTTTTAATATTGAGACATCGATATATTGAGTCAACATGAACTTTACACGAACTCGTCAAATTTACAATCCGGATGATAGACTCTAGTGGGTTTAAGAACTTTATTTTTAAAAAATTATTTTTTTAATTACATGATAACAAAGATAAACGCTCGCAAAATTGAGCACAAACTAATTGTTGGGATGTTTATTTAATTAAAAATGTGATAACCTCATAGAAAATAAACTAAAATAATTTATCAAGATAAATTAAAAATCAAGAAAATATTGAAAAATAAAATTGAAAAAACAAGAATATAAAAAAAATAAACAGAGGGAAAAAGCAAAAAAAACAAAAACCCCTCCTTCACTGGTCATATGGAGAAGGGAGAGTTAACACCGGTAATTAAATATATACATTACTTCCTAAAAGAATCAAACCTATACCTCCTCTCTTTTTTGCTTTTTTACTAACATGAACTTGATTTTTTTACGCATGATCAATATATTTAGGGATAAAATATATTTTTTAGTTATTATTATTATTTTCTATTTAGTTTAGAAAAATATTTTCTTTTATGGTGATTTTATTTTTTTCTTATTTAGTTTAGAAAATCAAGTACTGACATTGATAATTTTATTTTTCTTAGTTTGTTTAGGACTTTTATTTTTTTTCTTTATTTTCAGGTTTTCTTTATTATTATTTTTATTTAAGGAGTTGTAAATCTCTTAAAGAGACAAATCATAATATATATTTTTTCATAAATAAAACTATGAATTAGGGTTCTTAAGTTTTATTCTATTTTGACCATTAATTTGTTTTCTCTTGCTATTATATTATTGTTTGTGCTTTTATCTGCATCAATTGGTATCAAATTCCAACAATCTCAGGTTATTGCTTGTTGTGTACTACAATTCCATTTTTTTTGTTATGTGTCGCAAAAAAACCATGGTCGGAAGAGGTCGCGACGCTGGGCGTGTTCAGACAAGAGGAACGAGGAAGTTCCCCCACGAGAGAGAAACATCCAGGAGCTCATGATAGAGGACATACAAATGCAGATTGAGGAGCTTACTCGGTGGTTGGCCAAAAGGCCCCAACGAGAGGAAGAAAAAACTTACCAAGGATCTCTTGCCAATATAGAAAAACTCAATCTAGAGGCAGATATTGCATAGGAGGAAACATCTCAATAGGAAAAAACAACATGGAGATTTCAGTTTTAAAATTAAACTTACTGATTTTACAGGAACTTTACAAGCATATGAGTTCATCTTTTGGTTGAACGAAGTTTCACAAATCTTTTAGTATAAGGAGGTTTTAGAACAAATAAGGGTGGAAATAATTGTGATCAGATTGAAGGGATAGACTTTTTCTTGGTGAAAACAATTAAAGAGATCACAAGTGAAGCAAGGAAAGTCGAGAATAAGTTATTAAGATAAGATGAAGATGAAGTAGCACTTCCTTCCTTT
>Ga0307515_10018844_pt1 | contig 12459 bp, 5 predicted proteins | sample 17_EM_MG_FD_194513 | JGI IMG/M metagenome (GOLD analysis project Ga0307515, IMG submission 194513) | Populus trichocarpa ectomycorrhiza microbial communities from riparian zone in the Pacific Northwest, United States - 17_EM | ecosystem: Host-associated > Plants > Roots > Unclassified | place...
CTTGATGCGAGCAATGGTAGACGTGCTGGGGCGCTGTTTCGATGGGGTTGGCTTCTTGAACGGCGACAAACGAAGGCGGGCCATTCGAGAGGGTTGGTGGCCGTGTTCAAAGTGTGTGCCTGGGTGCTTGGTTGGTCCCAAACCTCAATTCGGTTAACCACCTCACCTTGTCTTGATGGCATTGCGATCAAGGAAAATTACATTTCATATATACTCAACCTCATATCCACTTCTTAATAAAGCGTCGGGCCGGAAGCTAATCGTCATTGGTTGATACAAGATCTTTAGTTAGCTACCCACGTAAGTAGACCAAACCTTTCACTTCCAGGAGAAAAATGCATACCGCATTGCTTGGCGCGGCAGCTTTTCGGAATGTGCAACTCGACATTTAACACCTTTCAGCAGTAAACGCGGTGTTTGAGGGAGGGTAAGCACAAATCTGTCTATCCTCATTCACCTAAGGTTCATGCAATAATGATGGGGAAGACGCAGTATCCAAGATGTCCGGTCAAGTACTTGTGCCAGTTGTCAGTATTGAACGGCCCGTGTCCAGCTCTATGAAACGAACTACAGGCCATTATTGACGTTCTTCTTCGGTTTAGGATGGCAGTCTTTGCCCGTCGGCACTCACCGATTCAATGAACCTTTTCCGCACCGTTATGTCAGTACCTACCACTGATCAATGAAACCCCAAACCATAAATATGAGAAGAGGGAATAGACCCTACCTCAAGCCCAACGATACGGCCGAAGAACTCGACGTCCTCTCCTCTGAACAACCGTCGGCTCAATCACGCCTTTCTCGCCATTCAACGGTATCGAAACGAGCGGGAAACTTGGCCGTGTTTCAGGGGATCAAGAGTGTACCTGTGCCTGCGCCGTCTTCACTGCCGCCATACTAGATGCGGTGCAGGAGGGCGTCATATGGCTCGCCGACCTTCAAGGTAGGTCTCACACGGTTTATCACAGAAGCCAGATGGTAGTCACGCCGGATGTGGTCAGCCACAACTGATCCTCGTATCTGGTCTCGCAGGACCTGGCTGTAGAACTAGCGCAGTGTGTGAGCGGGTGGAATGATCTTTCGCCCCTCATTTGCTGTGCTCTATATACATAGTCACGGTGGCAAGGGTCACGTGTCGTACAACAAGCAAACCATAGTGTGGCCAAAATCATATATCCGGTGGGTGGGCTAATTGCCCGAATAGCAGGGGCGTGCCGCCGTGATAGCTACACCGCCATGTGGCGATAATCGTGGCAGTCAACACCGCCTGGCATGAACGACGTCGAGTCTTATTACTCTGAACATCTTGCACACGTCAATGCCCCCAACTGAGACCCTGGCGACCCGTTGGAATTGACGATGATATACGCAACGAGCGTGTTCTTGCTCATCGTTTTCAGGGGTCGTCACATGTTATTCAGGGCTGCGGAGCACGGCAATACGATGGTTGAGATGACTCTTTCAAGCTTGAGAAGGTGGCGATAAGAACCCGGCTGGCCTGCTAACTGTGAGGGAGGTTTGATAAAGAAGTATAGTCGAGGTAGAGGAGGGACTCGGCATGGTACCATTGTAGGGAGGGCTGGACAATGGGCCCTTCAGCAGCTGACGTTGGCGCGCTGTCAGTGCGTTGGGTGACCCGGAATAAAATACCGGAGGAAAATAGAGCTTCCTATGATCGAGTGCTGGAGCGCCCAACAGCATTTCTGCTGGGTGGGCATCAAAAAGTACGGTCCCAGCAAGGTTCGAACTTGCGACCTTATGATTAACAGTCATACGCTCTAGCCAACTGAGCCATGGGACCTACATGCTGGAAAGCGCACAGAGGACATATAAACTTCACTTCTGATGGCCTCTTTGTAATTGGCGCAGTCTGTGATCAGGGGATGGCGAAGGTAGGGGGTCATCACGATCTATATGGTCCTATCTGTACCTCTTGTATTCATACACGTTTTTAGCAGACTGAACAGATAACTCGGTTGCTTGGAATTCCAACATGCCTTCAAAGGTGCCGTGTCCAAACTGCCAACGCCCTCATTGTCACCTTAAACCGACGGCGGGTTATCTGTGGTAAGTGAGGTGCCAGTCGATCGGGCCGTTGCACTTAGGCCTTATTATAAAATATGAGAGGAAAGGGATATCCGCCCGCAAATCCGCTCCTATTCGTATCTGGGTCTGATAACGGAACAACTGTAGTCTAGTGCGCGTAGCACGCGGAGGTTGTGCCAATTCGCCTCCAAATCGGAGATAACAATCAGACGTAGCGAACATAGCCTATTCGGCGCAACATGGTCATCTGGGTATGTGCGGGCATGGCAGACGCAAGGAGCCTTACCGAAAATTCCCGGTCTCCAATCACATCAGGGCAGAGTCAAGGCGAAATCTTGGACTCGGGTGACGGCTGCCTCGTTGGAGATCTCGACGCTGGCCTACGACTATACGACTCCTTCAAGGAGAAGAACCAGAAGGTCACCCCATCTATGATTGGCGCTATCGTCCGCGGAACTCGCAAGTTCGCATTCGCATCGGTCAACATAATTTTACATGCTATTATCACCAACCCTTGAGCTTGCCTGGACATTGCAGATCATTGAAAACTCGACTGGAGGGCTCGTTCCCCACTATCGAGACGTCGACAGCCAAATTTGGGTCGACAGCCAAATTTGGGTCAACGCCTCGGGAGTCCAGTCCAAAACCGTGACTCAGAATTGCGATACGTCACACTGGAGCTCAACTACCAATAGTACCATACTTGTGAAGATTTACCAAGACGTTGTTCTATAGTAGTCAACCCAAACACATTCGGAGTGGGGATGGCCATAAAAAGGATTGACACTTCGCCCTTGAAGGAAGTTGGAGCGAGTAATAGCATATTGCGAACGAAAATTTTGATACCCACCGGAACGAATCGCTCTGAATCTTGCTCATGCTATATATATATGGAAGAGCTACCATACGGAATGAAAGGGCTGGACTCTCGTCGTTGAATGAAGTACACAGAATAGGTCCAAACTATGCGTAAATTGAAGCGGGACATTGGCTAGGAAGGTGTACGATTGAAAATTTGAGTCCATGAGGTCCCAAAGGCAAAGTCGTCAAAGTTAAGAGAGACGGATCGATTATCAGATGAAAGGGGTATCGTCAGAAGAGCAGGTGAATGCACGCTCTTACGACAGTCGTGGGGTACCCAGTATAGTAAGCCACCCTCTGAGTCCCTAACCCAACCATCGATGTCGGGCTTTGCATAAAAATCAGGATGAATTGGGTTACAAGAGGGAGGTCGGATGGAATTAGGTGGAAATGTGTCCCATATACGGGTAGTGTTGTCAGACGACCCAGAGCCGATGTGCTGCCTATCGGAAGAGTATGCGATAGACCGGACCGGGCAAGTATGCCCATCTAGAGGCTTTCCGGCTGCAGTACCAGTCTCGGCATCCCAAATTCGAATGGTGCGGTCGTAGGATCCGGAGATGATGTACTGCCCATCGGGAGAGTAGGCAACGAACGACACCGGGTCAGTGTGCCCTTTGAGAGGACTTCTGACTGCAGCACCAGTCTCGGCATCCCAAATGCGAATGGTGCGGTCGTAGGATCCGGAGATGATGTACTGCCCATCGGGAGAGTAGGCAACGGACGACACTGAGCGAGTGTGCCCCTCGAGGGGACTTCCTACTGCAGCACCAGTCTCGGCATCCCAGATTCGAATGGTATGATCCCAGGATCCGGAAATGAGGTGGCGCCCATCGGGAGAGTAAGCAACGGACGACACCGAGTAAGTGTGCCCTTTGAGAGGATTTCTGATTACAGTGCCAGTCTCGGCATCCCAGATTCGAATGGTGCCGTTGCTGGATCCGGAGATGAAGTACCGCCCATCGGGAGAGTAAGCAACGGACACCACCATTCCAGTGTGCCCCTCGAGAGAATTCCCGACTGCAGCACCAGTCTCGGCATCCCAGATTCGAATGGTGCGGTCCCAGGATCCGGAGATGATGTGGCGCCCATCAGGAGAGTAGGCAACAGACGACACCCTCTCAGTGTGCCCCTTAAGAGGATTTCCGACTGCAGCACTAGTTTCGGCATTCCAGATTCGAATGGTGTTGTCGTAGGATCCGGAAATGATGTGGCGCCCATCAGGAGAGTAAGCAACGGACGACACTGAGCGAGTGTGCCCCTCGAGGGGATTTCCGACTGTAGCACCAGTCTTGGCATCCCAGATTTGAATGGTGTGGTCGTCGGATCCGGAAATGATGTGGCACCCATCGGGAGAGTAAGCAACGGACGACACCGAGTCAGTGTGCCCTTTGGGAGGATTTCTGGCTGCAGCACCAGTCTCGGCATCCCAGATGCGAATGGTATTGTCGTCGGATCCGGAAATGATGTAGCGCCCATCGGGAGAGTAAGCTACGGACGACACTGGGCGAGTGTGCCCCTCGAGGGGATTTCCAACTGCAGCACCAGTCCCGGCATCCCAGATTCGAATTGTGTGATCGATGGATCCGGAGATGATATGCCGCCCATCGGCAGAGTAGGCAACGAACGACACCATGCCAGCGTGCCCCTCGAGAGAATTCCCGACTGAAGCACCAGTCTCGGCATCCCAGATTCGAATGGTGCGGTCCCAGGATCCGGAGATGATGTGCCGCCCATCAGGAGAGTAAGCAACGGACGACACCAATTCAGTGTGCCCATCGAGAGGATTTCTGACTGCAGTACCAGTCTCGGCATCCCAGATTCGAATGGTGCGATCACTGGATCCGGAAATGATGTGCAGCCCATCGGGGGAGTATGCAACGGATGACACCAATTCAGTGTGCCCTTTGAGAGGATTTCTGACTGCAGTACCAGTCTCGGCATCCCAGATTCGAATGGCGCGGTCCCAGGATCCGGAGATGATGTGCCGCCCATCAGGGGAGTAAGCAACGGACGACACCCTGTCAATGTGCCCCTTGAGAGGATTTCCAAATGCAGCACTAGTCTCGGCATCCCAGATTCGAATGGTGCGGTCAGAGGATCCGGAAATGATGTGCCGCCCATCGGAAGAGTAAGCAACAGAGTTCACAGCCCCATCATGCCCCATTAGAGGCTCGCCTATTACGGCACCAGATTCGGCATCCCAGATTCGAATCGTTGTGTCATAGGACCCAGTGACAACGCGTGTCCCATCCGGGGAATAACTCACGCTGTTGACGTAACCAGCGTGCCCAGTCCATGCCAATGGCGGCGCTGGCCATGACAACGGGCTCCCCACTCGTATCCTGATGGTTCTGGTAAATTCTCTGCTGAACATCGTTGATAAAGGTGACTGTGAGGGCAGGAATGGCCCGGTCGAAATATAAATATGTGGAGTGCTGATGGAGATGGGGGTGTGGAAAGTGATTAGGAAATGACGAATTTCCTGAATTCTCTCAAGAAGCGTTGAATCCGCATCCTACGGCCAATTCAAATCAGATTGGAGTGCAAACTAGCAGCAATCTCGGTATGGACTCACCCTGACCCAGGATAGCAACCTTCGAAGGCTTGGAACGCCAATTGGGATCATCCCCATAATACTCAGCACCTCAACCCAAAATAATGGGTACAATCCTTCAAAGAATTCCTTCAAGCTTCCCAATACCAACATGCGCTGATCGCGGGTGTCTGGAGGAAGGCAAAGATGGCTCGACCAGTGGAGACAACTATACTGCAGGGAATCCGAAACATTCCGCTTTACTTGGGATGAGAGATCTTTAATGTCCGCATTCGCGAGCCGTGAATCTACGAGCTTGCAGATGTTGAAATGAAGTTGCGTAACCATCGTCTTGAGACAAGTAATCCCTAGCTGTACGTTTTCGTCTCGGACGTTTACCTGATAGTTGCAGTGATCGCTGACAAAGAAATCGTAAACCGATAAATGCCGGACACGAATCCCTCGATTGGCCGCTTCATCTCGATAGAGTAGAGAGCTGAGGACATCCACCCACCTCTTAACGAGATTGGGTTTCACTCCTGCTAGCTCTGCAATCGTCTCATCGCACAGCGCGCGGTGGGGAGATGTTGTAAGAAGCACTCCAATCATCCGCTGAAACTGTGCTCTGTTGTACACAATATGTAATTTGAGGATACTGGTATAAAGTTCGTATAGAGGTTCTAAGCCAGTCGCGGCCATGTCTTGCAGAGCCCCCTTCAAACACTCTTCAGGGTCGTCACAACGTTCAAGGGCAAGGGCAAGAGTCTTAATAAAGATGAAAAGACCATTCGCCCGAGAGGTAACTCTGTTGAAATCTGATTCTTCGGGCCATGGGGTGTTGAGATGCCAAACTGAGGCCACCCAATCGAACTGGCTTCGGGCGAAGATTCGCAAATCAGCACTGGCATCTTGATCTGTGGCCAGGTCATATTGCAAATACGTCGACTGGGTGAGAGTATCAAAGAAATGTTGGATATCGACCTCGGTTCTGCTGGTGATGATAATCTTGAGCCACGGGGCTTGTGTGGCTGCTTCGTTGAGGACCTTCAGGAGATCTGGGCGACTCCGAGGGGCACTACACTCGTCAAGTGCATCAATAACAAAGACGAGAGTGTGCTCCGGGTGGCGAGGAAGGGAGCGGATGAAATCAAGGAAGTGAGAGCCTTTCATCGACTCTGGAGTAAGGTTTGGGTCTTCGCGAAGGTGTTTTGCTACAATGGTTCGGAAAGGGGGAAAGAGTATGGCGAGTTTGTAGATGAAAGTTGGAAGGATGTTTCTGGGCTCCCTCAAATTTGGGTCGTCCCTGCGGCAGAAAAAGGCCCCAGCAAGGCGGCCTCGCTCGTGGAGGCTTGCACAGATCGAATGGGCTAAGGAGGTTTTTCCAATTCCGGGTGAGCCGTAGAGCCACCACGTATTCCTCCAGGGAACATTCTCTTGTCCCGATTTATTGGCTGCCCAGTTCATAATTTGATTGAGAAGAGATTGGCGGGTACCGTCCATACAACGGAAGTCCTGGTGATAGCCGGTGTCGATAGGCTTAAGACGCCTAAGCAACAATTCTCGCTCTTCTCGTTCTTGCTCTGCGCGTTCTCGCTCTTCTCGTTCTTGCTCTGCTCGTTCTCGCTCTATTCGCTCTCGCCTCACCCGCTCTCGCTCTGCTTGCGCTACACCAAAGCTCTGAGGATCAATTACCAACAGATTGAGAAATGGGTGCTTACTGGTCTCGTTGGCTAGGCGGAGAACCTCTACGTTTACGGCACGGTCGAAATCTTCGATGACCTCGTTTAAATCCTTTTCCATTTCTTCGATCATCTTCGGGTACGCGGGACCACCGATCCTTCTCGCTGCGATCATCAGCACTTTGTCATACCGAGGGGATGACCACCTACCACGTGTGACATAATCGCATGATAATTTTGCGACCCTGTACATTACTTCAAACATTCGCGGAATGAGCTCCTTCAGGATTTCCGTCTCTTCGGAGACCATTTCTTCTGACACCTTCCTCGCCAAAGGCAAAATCCGCTGCACACGATCGCAAAGTCCCGACGGCATCTGGTCATACTTGTTTTGTTCCTTCAAGAGCTAAACCGTCAAGGGTTACTTCTGCCTCCGATCTGCCGGAAGTGAGCACAAACCTCAAACGTGACGATAGCAACACCAAAGACAGCGCTTGCAATTGGGTTCACCTAATAGGTGTCAATTCCTTGCTCATTCTATGTGAATGTGGGAGAACTGACCCCTGCGATCGCAGCGCCATATTTAATCGCGCTGTCTACGAACTTCTCTTTCGATGCGCCCATCAGTGGGTGGTATTCCTTAAGTAATCCTTCGAGTTCATGGAGCGACGTGCGTAGAGCTTCCGCCTACCCGGACATTATTAGCTGGCAGGGATGGGCAGTAGCAAGGTACGAACGGTATCAATTGCAGAGAATCGTAACTCTATAGAGCCAGTATGCTTTCCAATGACAATAGCATCTGTCCGTCTTTAACAGAGGAAATTCGCAGACTGGTTGGTGATTACGACTTACTCAGGACGGTGAACTCGTGGTTATTGGAGCTCCAGTAATCACTGAAGAGTCCATCAAGGTCGATGACTTCGTTCGCCTCTCGGTACTTTGTCCAAACTGAATGACCGATCTTCATTCGGACGTCGGCGCGGATCTGGGTGGTTGGAGAAACTTCTCTATACGCGCACATTCACTGATGAGTGTACGTATGGGGGAAATAAAGGACATACTGGCGTTGCGCTGGTGTCCAGGTGTGGTTGTCTTTCTTCTGTAATTCTTTCTCCACATTTTCTACAAACAACCCCAGCGTATACTCCCGATTTGGAACATCTTGCAGTGTGATTTCTGTATGTTAGCCAATATGAGCGGTATGGACGTAAATTGAGGTGAAGCGCCGCACGTTCTAGATAAAGGCTTGGATTCTTGATCAGCAAGAATGCACGCGGCGCTATTTAGTCGTTGAGGGTGCTCACAGATTCTCTCTATTGGCATCTTGAGTCGTCATGTTTATCCAATCACTTTGAGGTTCCAACGTATGGTGGGCGGGTGCGAGCTGCTTGACAGCTGTCAGTGAGCGCCCTGAGCACAAAGGAAACCGCATTGCTCTACCGCCGGAAGTCAAATGGAAAGATGAATGAGTTGAAAATATTTTTATATTTGTTGTGCGCAAACACCGTTCCTCTGTGCACTAGATGGCGGGTTTATTTGCGTTGGTGGTTGTGAGCGCGGTCGATTCGTCAACGATTGGCGACGACAATCGTCGAAATCTTGGACTACATTTCGGAAAGTGGCATCCAAACCCTTGAGGGATACATATCTAACGTCTACTTCACCGTACACCATCCATTGTTACCGAATTTTGTCTCTGGTTCCATCAAGGTTTGGCACGCGAGACATATCCCATCGGGTGGTAGACAAAGCATCCTCACGGCTCTAGCAACCGGAATGACGATCAAACAAATAACTCGTGCCACGGTGCAGACCTTTATCCACCCGGTATCAGATACACATGTATCCTACGTCTCATCGCCTGTAACCACCGCCCAATACAATGCTTCCATCATTTCCCTCCTCGCATTCATTCCGCCTGCCCACAGTGCAGTTACAAACCCATTACCATATTTAGTTAGTATCTTCTCAGTCGCATGTACCAATCAGTGTTCTTAGAATACTGTGCCGCTCCGTTTTCGGAACATGTATTTTGTTTATAAGTTTCTACCTTGTAGTTTACATTCTTCAATCCGATTCTCGACTTGGACTCTTGTTCTAATTTCTGTTCCGGATCGAGACCCGCGGCCAGTAGCGATTCTGCTGGAAAAGTTCCTGTTCTGCCCTTCCGGAAGGTCGTGACCCTAATACGCTTGGAGAACACAATTAACGACTCGCTGCCGAGCGCGCATAGTCCTCCGTGCTAGGAAGAGAGGCAGAGATCGAATTCGACGATGGTATTTTCGTCGTCCTTAAGCTCGTCCGAGCTGAGCCTCCTACTCGATGGACCTTCTGGCACACTCGTTTACACCCGAGGTGTGACGTACTCATATCTGCTCTTCAAATTGTCGCATAGGAGGCCACTCTCAGACCTACCGATGAAGATACCGGTCTTGATGCATGTGTCACGTGCGCTGTGGTAAAATCAGTACATCTCCCACATAAAGGGGGTTGTAGTCATGCGAGCGAGTACCTGGGGCAGGTACACATCAACATAGCCGGTCCTATGCCTGTGAAGTCAGCCAGTGGGAGGGAGTACCCGTATCTCATCATGGACGACTACACGAGGGCGGCTTATTTCAAGTTGTGGAGGCATTCAAGGCATTCAAGGCGGTTGCTGAGAACGAATCTGGAAAGAAGATACGTGAAGTCATGACGGACGGCGCGCGCGAACTATCGATGGGAGAGATGCGCGGCATCAAGCTTCACACTACTGTTCCTTATCACCCTGCGTCAAACAGTGTGGTTGAGGGGACCATTGTAGTGGTTACTGGTGCGGTGCAATCTATGCTGAGGGATTCAGATCTACCATACACTCGGTGGTTCTCATTTTTCTCGACAATCTGTACAAGCGTACAATGTTTCGGGCCTCTCAACAAGTGATTATGGACAGGTCAGTATCAGTATTATAACAACTCTCCTCAATTTCGCATCGATTTACTCCCCCCGACCCCTCTGCTCATTTATTTGTGCGAGGTACGATCGCCCCTCTGTCCCTTTGCACGCGGAATGGCGTTTGACCTCACACCTCCAAATTAAGGACTGGAAGATCACCACCGCCGGCGGGAAAATGATGCGATCCAAATCGTCAAGGGGCAGGTGGACCCCGCGTGAAATTGCGACGGCGCTGGGGAAGAAGTTTGTGGAGAAGCTAGGCGACTGTAGGGAGAAATAAGTCAAGCGGTAGTATGAAGTTAGTTGATTGTAGCGATTAGTGCCGTATTTGTTTGCCGAATGCTTTGCAGATGCTGGAAGGCCGGGATTGATATGTGGAAGGCGAGGAATGTTGTCAGGATCGGGCTCATACCTGGTCAAAAGGGTTCTTAGATTTGTAAGAAGCTCGACCGCGGGGAGAGGGCTGCGTGCGGTGTAGGACCGACTCTTGCCACTCCCACTCCATGACCTTTGAGGCTAGGCGAGGCGAGGAGAGGGTGGCCTTCGCTTCGGAACCCAATGAAGCCAGAGCGGGGGCGGTCCTTACGTCCATGCAGGCGTTGTGGGCGTCTGAGAAGTCGACGGGGCGGATCAACGCGGCAAGCTCACACTACGTCTACCTCAGCAGTGCAGTGCAGCGCAGTGCAGTCACGAACCATATCATTTACGTCTTGTACCCTTTGCCCCTGCTAGCCTCATTGGGAAAGGACGATCATCTGCTCGACGGCGGGCCGACGGGAGGCCGTGTGCTTGGGTTGTTGACTGTGAGCAGCGGACAATTGGCAGACAGACAGAGCCAGGCAGACAGACAGAGAAATAGATAGATAGGGTGATGGGTAGATAGAATAGGTAGACATAATAATAATGCACGTCTAATTAGGAATCAAATGCTTTGCGCGTGCTTCCTGGCCCCGTGCTAGCACCGCCGCAGCCTATTTGGGTTGAGTGCGTATAAATAAAACCCTTGCAAGCTTTGCTCGTTTCTTCTTCTTGTTCACCCACCAACCCCGCTATCCCTTCTCCTCTTCAACTGTTATCAGTCTCCCCGGCACTCGTTATCAGCGTTATCAGCGACCTCGGCCCTCAGTTCGTTATAACCGAGCGAGCGAGCGAGCCTGTTGAAAACCGCTCCCGAGCCCGCTTTGTCTCCACCTCGCCTCCCAACCGCGCAACTTGCCTCTCAAACCACCCCGGCAGCGCGATGGAAGACACCTACGTGCGCTTCGAGCCCAATCCCCTCAAGATTCAGGCCTGGCGCGCGCGCCTTCAGCCCCCACGAGCGCCACAGGAAGACTCGACGTCCCCCGCAGAACTCTACGCACGCGCAGTACCCACTTTGCTACGCTGGAAAGACCGCCTTGTCGAGTCAACGCTGTGGCGCGAAGTCAGCGACCACCGTGCGGGCCTACCCCCGGGAATATTGTGCGTGCTCGAGGGTGTCGCCCCGGGCTCGCCCGCCGTCGAGCCTTCGTACCCGTCCACGTCTGTCTCAAGCAATCTGAGCATCAACTCTGTCTGGGCCGGATCGGTCGATAGTAGCTCCTCCTCTAACGGTGCGGCCGCAAGCTTTTTGCAGAGCGTCCGAAGCCGAAGCCGAAGCAGCGGTGGGGGTACGCCCACCCCCGTCCTTGACGTCGACGGTTCTGCGGCGTATCACAGGAGTTCTCCCTTATCCATTGCTCCACCCCCTCCCGCTCTTGGTCTTCCTCCCGGTCCTGTTCCTTCCGTAGGCGGCGCGGTCCTAGCGCTTCCTGCAGAACTCTCCGCATTTATCGAGTATCGTGCTCAGCTTGAAGATATCTTCCAAGACCCCCTCCTCTTCTACCCGTACCTCGATCGGAAGCAGGAACTCGTCCTAGAAGCCTTTGATGACGCGACTCCCACTACACACGACCACGATCTCTCCGCGGCCGCCTCGACGTTGACAGATATCTTTTATCTCCTCCAACTTCTCATCCCTGGCATGCTCCTCATCGTGCACGATACGCTCACATTCGTTAACAAATTCAACGTGGCCGTCCCCTCGCCCTCGGAACGAAATGGCTTTAGTACTCATAGCCAATCGCAAAACTATCACGGACGCTCGACGACTCTATTCGAGATAAGCCTCGGGAACGATACCCCCGCGCCTTCGCCTAAAGAGTTTACTGCACCCACCCGCACCGTATTTCGCAACGGTAGTGGAGGTGGTGGTAGTGGTAGTGGCAGTAGTAGTAGCGGAGGTAGCGGGAACCTTTCGCGGGTGATGCTTACTCGCACACGGCGCGGCGTACCCCCCGCACAGTGGATCCTGAACAATGCGCAGCTTTTGGAAGAAATCTTTGGGCGGGCGTGTTTACGCGCGTTCCACGACTGTGCAGAGGA
>Ga0307515_10018845_pt1 | contig 12459 bp, 12 predicted proteins | sample 17_EM_MG_FD_194513 | JGI IMG/M metagenome (GOLD analysis project Ga0307515, IMG submission 194513) | Populus trichocarpa ectomycorrhiza microbial communities from riparian zone in the Pacific Northwest, United States - 17_EM | ecosystem: Host-associated > Plants > Roots > Unclassified | place...
GCCGCGAGGCAGCTTCCACTTTTTTTTTGAAAACGACAACGCGGGTGCTGCCAGCTCGGCGCCCACACCCGATATCGACACCGCTATCTGTTATCAGCCGTCTCTACTGCGTTCTCTGTGGTTGAACCACCCCACCTCGACTACCGTGACTTTTCTGGCCGCCCCGTCCCTACCGTTGTGGTCATTATCTCCGAACCTCTACCGTTACCGTCATCGAAGCGTGTACCCTTGCTGTCAGCGAAGCGTTTACCGTGTACCGCTGCCATCATCGAAGCGTCTACCGATATCAAACTGTTTACCGTCTACCGTCCCACCTGTTCGGAGAGTGCCACCATTACCTGCCACCCCAGTCACCGATGTCGTCTGTCTACTGTCGCCGCTAACAAACCATCCGTGCCGTCTACTGTTTGCCGTTCGGACCCATCTCTACTCCGTTCTATGTGGTTGGACCGCATACTCCTGAGGTGGACACCTCGACTGCCATGACTGTTCCGGCTCCCCCCAGTCAGTCTGCTGTTGCTGCTCCTGAACTGTTCGCCGCTGTTCGCCGTCTCCGCTCCGAGATCTGTGGTTGAACCACACATTCGACGCCTCAACCGCCGCAACTGTTCCGGCCACCCCAGTCCCTATCACCACCTCTGGAACCACCTACCATTGCCGTTGCCGAACTGTCTACTGTCACCGTCACTGAACCGTCTACCATCACTGTTATCGAAGCGTGTACCGTTGCCATCACCTGGCGGAGCGCCTCTCGATACAAAGCCATTTACCGTCGCTGCTACCGAACCATTTACTGTTGCCATTGCCGTTGCTGAGCCGTTGGGCACCCCGGGCTTGACATGGTTCCGCTCCTGATCCAGTCTCCGTTCCGGGTCCAGGACTCATTCCAGATCCAGTTATTGTCATCGTTAACGAAGGTTAACGAGTCGTTTGCTGTTGCCGTTACCGAACGTCCGGATCCATTCCAGATCCAGTTACCGTCCGCTTACCGAGTTAACGAGCCGTTTGCCGTTGACTGTCGCCACCATTCCAGCTTTCCAGGTCCAGTCTCCCCCATTCCAGATCCAGATCCAGTTTCCGTTCCAGTTCCATCCAGTTCCCGTTCCAGCTCCCGTTTCAGGTCCAGTTCCAGGTTGCCGAATCGATGGGCCATCGGTTCTTGAACCAACCACCACTGTTACCGTTGTTGAGGCCTGTGCCGAGTTGCCGTCACCGACTCAAGCGTCTACCAATACCGAACCACTTACTGTCATCGCTACCGGGTGTCACCAACATCGCCGAGCTGTCTCCGCTACTTGACCGACTGCTGTCGCAGCTGTCAAATCTTCAAGCTCATTCCCTTGCTTCCGTTTCTTCGTTGAGTCTTCTGGCAGTGCTCCAGGTTGTCCTCGTCCATTGTGATTGTCAAGACTCAATCCTCTTTTATTTCCTGTTCGCCCCATCATTTGTTGTTGCTCATGTCCGTTTTCTGGTAGACTGCCACTCTCTGTTTTAGAGGGTGGAAGAGTGTAATCCTATCGGATTATCACATCACGTGTACGTTCACTTTCGCACTATATATTCTCGTCGATACTGTGTAGTCGACAGTTTTCCCTCTTTTCCGAATCCCACACCGTTGTCCTTTCCGTCCTGCCTCTGGTCTGAGTGTTGCTGCCGCGAGGCAGCTTCCATCCGCCAGGAGTAATGGTTTCAGAAAATTTGATCGTGCCAATTGAATACTAGAAGACGAAAAAATCCCGACTTGAAGGACCTCCCTCCAAACGTCCGGTGACATTCTCTGTCACCCCTCGAACCATAGATATTTTCAAGGACTCCGAAACGACATTGGCACACCTGAGATGCCCGTTTCCGGGGGGAGAGGGACGAAACAAATTTGGCTGCTTGTTCCGATCGAGTCGTTCGGTATTTTTCAGCGCTTCCTTCGTTGGCCGCACCCACGAAGTAGTTTAGTTGCTCGTTCGCATCGGCCAGGAACCCCAATGTCAGACGGGCATGAAGATCATTACCTTGCCCTTTCTGTAGCTTCAGAGTTTCAATAAAGAGCGGTTTCTCCTCCGCGGCATTTCCGATAGAAACAGCGAGAGCTGGACCAAAAATCGTAGTGAGGGATGGTCATCTAGGAACCCTTCGATCTTTGGTCGTGGCAAAACGATGGGCCGCTTTTTGAACCGATAGAAGCGCCCCGCGAAATGGGACGAACGCTCCAGACGTTACCAGAGCCCGCGCCAATCACGGTGAAGACATTGATCAAACAGAAACGACTGAGCGCACATTAAACGCATGAAGTATCCTATTGAAACCTGGCTCCCAAACGGTTATCATCCCCCCATCAATCCCCATTTACAAAAATTAGCACTCAGTTAAATCCTCCTGACGTTTCCCTGACACCTCCAGCCTGCGGCCTCCACGAGACAGGCGCCCCAACACTCGAGTGACTTGAAGGTCATCCCCCTGCTCTCCATAAAGCTCTAACATACAGAAAAGAAGCCATCTGGACTCTGGAAGGTATCCGATCGAGCAAAACAACTGTAAGACTTCGGACAAGCATTGCTGCTTGGAGGGGTGGTCCCCTGGGAGGTCTTCTATCTTCGACACCAGTATGGTTGGCCGCGGTTTACGCCAATGGAGGAGCTTTATGAAGTGATGACAGGCGACCCAGACGCTATCTGAGTTTGGATTGATCGTTGTGAAGACATCAAGCAGGTGCTCGACATTTGCATCTTCTGACTTGATCCATCGTCCTTCCCAGGTACTATGGTTGCCCAGACTAACATCGGCCGACATCCTGGTGAAGTAGAGTCCCTTGACCATGCAGAGGGGTAAGGATGAATCTGGATCTTCGGGAGAAAGGTAGTCTCGTAGTGGTGCGAGCATCACGATGAATCCGTCACTCCGGTGTGTCAAGGAAAGGTCGCAAAATGTGTTCAGGATTTCGATTCCGTTTGGAATGGTGGGAAACAACCAGTGGATGTTGTCCTTGTAGATACCTTGCGGGAAAAAAGCGACAACACTGAGGAGTGCCCGGGCGTGAGGGCCAAGTTTTTGGAACATAGGAGAGGCGAGGGAAAGTTCAATTGTGGCCGCGAGGCTATTGTTATGCTCGGTCTGCAGCGCAGTCCCCCGTTGTCGCTCCCATTCTCGGGTCAACCGGCCCATGCCCCACTCGTTCTCATGCCCAACTGTGGCGAGCAACGTGATCGGAAGTGGGTGGAAGTTGAGTTGTTCGAGGATGGGGTTGACCAGGTCCAATTTATCACCACTGTAGTAGATCCGATAGAAGGTATCACGTGCAGCGCCCTTTGATAGTATCGGCACATCAAAACGCTTGCAATCCGGTGGGACAGTGGAGATACGTGATGTGATGCAGAGGCAGACATTGTCGAACCGGCTGAGCTCCTCCACCACTGCGTAGATCTTCTGGGCATCCGTCCCTTAAGGATCAAGGATTGACTCGGCATTATCGAGGACAAGGAAGACCTCCGAGGATAGGAATGGACGTAGGCTGGTCAAATCTTCAGGGTTCTCGATACCCGCACGGAAGGCCTGGGATAGTTCACTGAGCAAGTGAGTGCACGATGCGGGGAATCGATCGCAGCGGATAAGCTGGCGGTTGTCACCAAAGCGTCGTTTGATGCAATCGTGATTGAGGACGGTCAGCGCGATGGATGTCTTGCCGATTCCGCCGGCACCAATGAGAGCAGTGGGTATGAGGTCTTCGGCCAGATCGACAATCCTTCCAACCAAGTCGTCACGTCCAAAACAGGTCCTCTGCGGCTGGAGAAGAAATTCATCGCTGCTCGTTGGGCTAGGACCAGATATGAGATAATGGATCCGCTGGTAGCTCAGATCACTGACCTGATTGTAGCCTAGGCAATGGTGAGCAGTCTGGTGAGCAGTCTTTCAGTGATGGACAGAGTACGAGTTTCACTCACGATTGGGGGCAGAGCGAGTGAGCGCGCAACTACGGGTGGGGTCTGGGAATGCCGAGTTAGCAATAGTCATGTGGAAACAATGGAACGTACGTCGAAGGCCCTGTCGGGGTCCAACATCCAGGCAGCAATCTTTTCTTCATCGTTCTCCGCATGGGGGTGTCGAGAAATCGAATCCCCTTTTCCTCGCTTGATGATATTACCTTGGATCTCCGCCACAACTCTGGGGTCGGATAGAAAGCATTGTTAATAAAGTACTCAAAGTGTGCATGGCTGATGTAACTCACGTCGTCAGCTGGTTGATTGCCTTGAGTGTGGGGTAATCGAGATCGCTCAACCTCTTCCCGTTCAGTTCCCGGTCGAGGGTGGTACAGACGTCGGCACAGGCTAGCCCCAAGTTCGACGTAGTCCACCTGCTCGATCATCGTGTCCTGGGTGTACCTCAGTCTACGATCAATCAGCGAAAAACCAGAAGGAAGCTCACTCTGATCATTGTGAGGATAACACCGACAGAGCCAAAAACAGCTTTGGCCGGCACAATACTCGAGACTTCGTTTGCGAGATCCAAGGCTTCGATGGCCACATTCAACGCCAAGGTAGCATCTTCCTGCCCCTGAGGCCGTTGTGGTGTTGAGGGCCCAGTTGCTGTAGGGCTGAGGAGTTGTCCAACTATCAGACATCAGAACGTGGGGGTTGGCTATGCGTGAGCGTGACTTACCTCCATTTTCGTCGACCTGAACCCGTTCGACCACTCCAGACTCAACAAGCAGCCGTGTCAACTCTTCTTCGTCTCCCTGAACTATTGTGAGCAACAGGTCAGGAAAAATACGCAAACACAGTACTTGGAGAAAGTCTTGAATATCATCGTGATGTAGTATCATGGATCTCGCGTCAGATCTCTGTTGAAGCGTGTGAATTCACATGGACCATTTCCGAGAGGAGGGGGCCTGACCTGGAATATAAATTCCGCAACAACATCAAAGCTATCGCGACCATCCTTGACCCAGCCTGTGAGCGGTGATAGGTGCAGTTATTGTTTTGGGCCAACCGTAGGTACGTTGTGGATTACTTTATCAAATACGTCTCCGGGAGATCCGGTCTCTGGATAATCAACTTCCGTTGAATCACCAAGGGACAAAACTTGGAGTCCCTCCTCGCCCAAGTCGTCATCTCCGTTGCCCCCCCTTGGAAGCTGGTGTGGTCCGGCACCTGCTTCGATGACAGTGGGGAAGAGAAACCTCTTGCGGATCGTGTAGTAACGAATAAAAACGCATTGAGTGCACTCTTCCGGGATCTCGGTTTCGGGGGCGGGACTCCCGCTCCACCTGCGGTTTCGTCTGGTAGGGTGCGGTCACCGTTGCGAACTCCGACGTCAGGAGAGGGGTGTAGCCAGGCGCTATGGGGTGAAACTGTGGAGTTCATCGAGGCGTCGTTTCACGGATGTACAGCATCACAACCTGGTTAATAACTACGGGAGTTGACAGCTGGAGGCAACGCAGCCAGACAGGTGCGACAAGCATCTGCTCACTGTGGTACAAAACTGATATAATTTTTCAGGCCGCCATCAAGGAGCACCTGGCCAGGAAGGGTAGGCACGTCTGAAAGTCGCAGCTGGGGGTCCCCTTCTAACTGGTACACAAGAGACGAACACCCAACGTCCAACATCCAACATTTACCACACAGACGGTGGGGGTGAACGGAATAAGAAATTATTGTGTGGTTGGGGTAATATTACATTTTGACTTTCAGTATTTGTGCGTACGTAGCTTTCGTACGAATACCGTTCAAGAACTAATCGCGACAAAAGCTTGTGGGCCTGAGGAGTTCCGCAACTAATAAAGGTCAAAACTTGGGAATCGGCTGTGGACAAACATGGCCTACCTCCATTTTCGTCGACCTCAACCCGTTCGACCACTCTAGATTCAGCCAGCAGCCGTATCAACTCCTCTTTATCTCCCTGAACCGGTGTGAGCAAGGGGCCGAGACAAATATGCGAACATAGTACCTGAGGGAAATCTTGAATGTCATCATGACGCAGTAACACGAATTCCGCATCGGATCTCTGTTGAGGCGTGTCAGTTCGCACCAGCTGTTTCTGATAGGACGAGGACCGGACCTGGTTTAATATAAATTCTGCAAGAACGTCAAGGCCATTGCGATCATCCTTGGTGAGATTGGTGAGTGGCGGTAGGCGCAGTGATTGGTTTGGACTAACCGCAGGAAAATCGGAGACCACTTCATAAACCACATATCTGGGCAATCCAGTCTCTGAGTAATCGATGTAAACTTCTGTCGAATCGACCCCGTAAAAAATTCCCTCCTGATCCAAGTCATAGTCCCACGTTGGAAATTGATGTAATCCAAGGTCGACCTCGATGGCAGTAGGGATGCGACGCCTCTTGCAAATTGTGTAGTAGTCGATAAAAACGCATTGAGTGCACTCGTTCGGGATCTCGGACCCAGGCGCGTAACCCGGACTCGGCCTGGGGTTTTGCTCGGGAGGGTCTGGGCCGCAGTTTGTGTGAACCAATCCCGCCACGCTCCATGTTCCCCACCCGGATGCTGAAGCAGAAGCGATATCAGGAAGTGCGGTTGAGAATTCGCACCCTGCCCTCGGACCCCTGTTGTCGGAGTACGCGACCGTCGCGAATTCCGGTGCTAAACTGACTCCAGTCACGAGAATGGGCCTCACATCCCCTTGGTGCTTCTGTTCCCGAGCGAAATTAACCCATGATGCATAGTGTTTTTTGGCGTAATCCGCGAATTCATGGTCTCTTTCGATACGTTCCCGGTAGATCGGGTGTTTGGTAATCAAGGCAGCACCTCGCTTGCCGGTGAGCTCAAAGGAAAACCTTGCGCCGGGCTCTGCCGTACTAATATATAATATATTTATTAGTCATGATGATTTTCGGCCAGACCAGGAAATTTCTGCACGCACAGAGAAACGGCAGCTGAACCGCCAATGTCCGTCCCAATCTGTCGAACCGTGCCCGGGTGTAGATGGGGTTGCTGAATAACGTTGTCTGGTATGATTGGTCTGACATCCAAAGGTTCGAAGGTGAGAGGAACGTCGGTCCCGAGTACCCGCGATCCTAGTGGAATCCCTGCAGAAAACAGAAGGTGGAATCTTCCCTCGCAAATGTAACCGACGTCACCCAGTCTAACCCGGTTGTAGCTATAGATAGGACTGGGGTTCCTAAGACTGGTATCAGACTGGGCTTGTGGCGGTGAAGGGAAAAAAACTGACCAAAGCGGGTGACCGTATCCCAACGGGGCTAGGGCTCTGTGCTGGATGAGACAACCATGAAGACGTGGGCGTAAGGGACAAACATACTCTCGGTAAATCGTCCAGGGGAAGAGTATGGAAGGCATGGGAAGACCGCTTCGAGTTTCTCTCGGGTCCCGGCGTCGTGCAAAATATACAGGGAGTACTGGGGCGCCCCTAGACCGTCTGGAAGACCCCTGACGCGCTGCGGTAAACAATCCCTGTCCCCGACAGGAGGAGGGTTTGTCCCTCTGCTAAGCGTGTCCATGTTGATTGGCTGGTAGGTCCCGGGCTTTGTTGTTGTCGGCCTGGCGCACAGCTGTGATCAGGGGGCGCACCCCCTGGACGGGGACTGGCCGCTACTGAACGCGTTTCTTGTTCGATTTCCCCTGTCGAATGGGGGGAGGGCCTAATAAGCAAGCTCTGTCCACGTTGATTGGCTGGCAGGTCCCGGGCTTTGTTGTTGTCGGCGGACAGTCGGCCTGACGCATACAGTAGGGTGCGAACCCCTACGCCCCAAGCCGATGAGGTAAGCCGCGCTTCCCTGCGTGAGCGTTACCCCATCGATCGGCTCCACCAAAAAAAAAACCATAACTGTTGCGTAGCTGTGATCAGGGGGCGTACTAGGTGCATGATCCTATCATTTCAGTTTAAAAGTGTTATGGACAAAACCCTCTCGACTTTTGAAACCAGAGGCAAACGGTCACCACCACCGCGGACCCGTGAGGTCGCCTCCAGCCTCCCTGAACCTATGTAAGAATCCTTCCCAGATCGATTTTCCTTCCGGCCACCGCTTCAGTGTCACCCGTAAATTCCCTTCAGCTCCAGCATGCTCAATCATACCCATCAGCCATCCATCCACTTCAAGCCATAGACTCGAGACAGGGTGTTCGGGGTCGGACCACTCGTCGGATCCAATGGTGATAGACGTTAACGCCGGAGCGGAGGAAATGGAACACAGGAGGTTTGTAAGGCGGGGTGAGGGGCCACCCGCACAAAGTTCGACATGCAGAGCGGCAAGGGCCGGTAAGGACGGTATATGGACAGGAGGGGGTATATCTTCGGTTGGAGTATCTGGAAAAATCGGTCACTATCGTGTCTGCTGTCTGAAAATCCGCAGGAATCACACACCATAGAGTTGTAGTTCCACCATTGTCTTTGCAGAAAGTGCGATGAGCTGTTCTGCGCATGGGATGGATAGATCGAAAATAAGGCGGCGAGACATGAATCGAGATTTAACCAGGGTTTCTCCAACTCCGTTCACGTCTCCACGCAATAGCAATCTGTCTAGTGGTCCCCCGCGCGACGTAACGGGGTGTACCGGAAGTGACTCTCCCGACGTGAGCCCGTTACCCTGGACAACCAACCTCTTCAGGCTGGGGAGCGAGAGGACGAGTGACATCATTGTTGCGTGGGTGCACAACGGGAAGAGAAACCCGAGGGTGGTGATTTCCTTCCCAAGTTCTCCACATGAAATGCAATCTTGCAGCTCGTCAGGGATCCCGGTATCGAATACCCATAGTGCTGTCAACGAAGCGAGACCCTTGAGCACGCGGCCAAAAAGCGTGGGCTCATTCCACTGGGGAATGTCGATGAAGTGAGCGAAGTGGACGAGGGATGAGGTGGCGTCCGATTCCTGTGAGACGTTTTTGCACCAAAGGTGCGCTTCGTATTCGGACTCGATCACGATGCAGTTGAACGTGCGTTGTTGGCTTCTGCGGCGCCATCGTCGGGCAACGAGGGAGGAGGAACGGAGACCGGAAACTGGGACGTTATCGATGATTGCGTTGATAAGCTCCTGGGGAAGTGAATCCATAGTCGGTACAATCGCAATCGACGTGACTGAAATCCAGCCTCAAGTTCGGAGGGGGGTGACGCGAAAGGGAGGCCCGGGAGGGTGTTACCTTCGGGGTTTGTCGAGGGAGCTGGAGGTCGGCCGCAATGATGGTCAACGACCAAGCTTTTATCACGCCACGTGCGCTTTCTTTCCAATCCAGTTGGAACTAGTTTGAACCCTATCCTTCCCCTCGACCGCCACTCCCGAGGACCGTGGTGATAGCCTTCGACTCTATGTCTTCTTCTGAAAGAAACCACCAACCCGCTATCCACCCTCGGCATGCACCGGGCAAATTCGATCCAGGCCTGCTTGGAGGAACTACGGACAGGAGATCCCAGCGCTTCACTGTTAGGTTTGTCTGCAATTCTAATTCTCTCTCGCCCACCTACCACTGCGTCACCCGAACTCCTGGATGGCCCAGGGTTATGGTCACTCCGTGCGGTTGTTCGAGCAATGGCGGGTCTGGATATGAATGGACTTTTGACGACTTACTGTTCCACCTTTCTTTTTATCTTCGGTTAGGGCAAATTTCCGCTTCGTTAGCGGCAATGAACAAGACGGTGGAATATTACGACCAGATAGCTAAGCGCGAGATGATCAAAGCCAAACAGGAGTGAGCCATAATGTCCGTACCCCCCGCATCGTACTATACACTCGCAACGCATTGACGATCCAACGCACGTCACATGCGCGTTCAGAAGTTCCGCAGCGAATGCAATGAATCCAGAAGTCAATTCGAACGGCTAAGAGGAGAGGTACAAATGATTCCTGCTTCAACGGTCAAGTTTGCTGACCCACTTGAAAACTGCAGCCGGCCGCACAGAACTCTTGGGTACACCAACCCCTGCCACACTTCATTTGGCCAGCGTAGTTTCCTTCTCGAAGACGCAATGCAGGTTCGCTCCAGTGAACCCTCCGATGACATCCGCTCCCAATCGCTTCGCGAGTTCTTTGAACGATTGACGGAATGCAAAAATAAGGTTTCGAAGAGACTTGCGGGCATCAAGGTGCAATCCGACTCCATATTCTTCGCAACTGGCTTCAATCTGACACCCTGCAGGTCCTCGCAACGGGGGGCATGTGGTTTCTCTCAATCGAGACGCACATATTGTTCCAACACTCGGGCTGGTTTCCCTCATTGGCCCTGGACGTCTCCGCAGATCTATCTAAACTAACGAGGCACCCTGCCGCGCTCGTCTCTGAAGGGGTCGAATCTATTCCCGATACAGGAAGGCCGGCGTCCCGCACCCCAATGCCCCTCGATAGTCACACGGAGCAATTGTACGACGTTGGAATATCGTCTGTCCCACGATTTGCTAATATCGGGTAGTGTGGAGAACGAGGTGTCATAGTCGTTATGTGGGCTTCACGTCGGACCAGATGGGCACCCGAAAGGAGCAACGTTCACGGACAGCACATCATATCTAGCGGAAGTAGAAGTGGGGGTATCGTCGCCTTGCAGCATTTCCTCGCGAACCACCTCCCTCCATGATCGATCATCGGTGTGACGGGGCTGGGGACACGCTCGTCGCGTCCATACTCGCGTTGCTGGTTCAGGATCTGGAATCGTTGAAGAAGATTGTAGAGTACTCGAGCGGCGGCCGTGTTGACGCTGAAAAGTGAATGAGGCCTCTCCATCTCTTTCTTTGTAGTGCTGGGATGGAACTCTCTGGTATCTGGCGTGGTTCATATAGTGTGTATGCCTGACCTATTCGGAAGTGGCAATGCCGTTTTTGTTTTTCTTCACGGGATATATCGTGCACACCTCCACCCGATCGTTCATCCTCACAGGCGGGTGGCGTCGGGGGAGGAGAGTGGCTATGCGCCATTGAGCGAAACCCTGGAGTTCATCGCAATGTCGTTTTCCGAATGTATATCATTACAGTCCGGCTAATGGCTATGGGGGTTGACAGTCGGCGGCCACGCAAACAGGGAGATGCGAAAAGGATCTGGTGACTAGGGTGCAAAATCCATACAACCGTTCGAGCTATCGCGGTGAGAAGTACCTGGTCAGGAAGGGTGCGCGTGTCTAAAAGTTGGAATCAAAAACCCCGAGACTCCTGACCGACGTGCAAGAGACGAATACCCAACACTTCATGGATTTCTCGTACGTCCTAGCGATAGTGCGTTCCACACTACTCACGTCCGCCGTGCCTATACCGAATCCATCCGTTGGTCCACCGGATATTCTGGCCTGGCCCAGCCAGTCCCGTCCGCTGATATCAACAAAGGCGCCGTTCTAAGGCGAGTGATGTCTCCGAGATCTCATGCGGCAACCCTTACGAGTCGTTGGGACTCGACTTCGCCAATGCTGCCAGGCACCACCATGAAGGGTGGATCGCCGGCGGTGTGTAGTCCGGGTGTTGAATCTCGTCAACCACGGACAGAACGAAGAAGTAGATTCATGAAGGCTACAGGTTACGAGGTCATATCATCCCCATCGCTCGATGCCCCGGCTTGTCCGACTTGTTCCAAAACTCTCCAACTTGCACGGGGCCTGAGGCCTGAGTTGCGTACGCTTGTATACAACCGACCGACCGTCAACCGACTGAGTGGGACTTGGCCTTTCGATGCTGCTACTAATATACCCTGTATGGCTTGTTCATAACGAAAAGACAACCACTCGGAACCCGAGGATAACCTCGCAACGAGAGATGGCGTGCGGCCAAAAACGCATCGATTCGATGGACTAATGGGCTGCCAATGGTCCCACAGTAACGACTTCCCTAGCCCGTCGCCTGAGCTCCTTCAACTGCATTTGCTCCTCTTTCCGAATCGCCTTCATCTTGTACTCGTATCGAATCTATGTAAGGTGTAAGTTAGTAACACAACACGAGATTCGTCGGATGGAATAGATACCATGGCACCGTGCTTGATACGTGCGATTATATTCGCAGCTTCGCCCTTCGTCAGCCTTTGAATACGAAGGCTACGCGCGGTGTCATGTGCTGTCCCGCTCTGAGCGTATTTCGGCGCCCTCTTCCAACGAGACTCGACGAATGTTTTCTGACTCTCCGTCGCGGGTTGTCGTCTCCACATCGCTCTCCGCATAAGCCTACCGGAACCAACTTTCAGTTGTGGGGCTTAAAGGACCGGGCAAAAGGCAAGAACAACGAACCCACGGAATATCAGTCCTTTGACTACGCTCTTCTTGACGTATAAGTCGGACCCCCTGATGGCTTGTTCAAGGCTCTGCGCTCGCATAATGCGACGGGGTCGAAGGTATGGTGAACGATTGAACATCCTGGCTGTGACTTTGTCCCACGTTGCCGGGATATAATGCGCTTGGAACTTGGCTTCTGGTTCTGGGCTTTGGGGTCAGACCGCGCGAGGCACAGGGCAAGGCGGGGAAATCACCTTCCGGGTCTGTCAGTGGCTCGACGCGGATGAACCCAGCACCGACACACTCAAGAATATAGATCCCCTCG
>Ga0307515_10018846_pt1 | contig 12459 bp, 11 predicted proteins | sample 17_EM_MG_FD_194513 | JGI IMG/M metagenome (GOLD analysis project Ga0307515, IMG submission 194513) | Populus trichocarpa ectomycorrhiza microbial communities from riparian zone in the Pacific Northwest, United States - 17_EM | ecosystem: Host-associated > Plants > Roots > Unclassified | place...
TAAAGGAAAATAAAAAAAAAAAAAGGCAAAACACAAAAAAAACAAAAATAAATGACAAAACAGCAAAACAAAAGGACTAAAACAGGAAAAAAAAACACGTGGGGAAAGTTATAGTACTTTTCCATGCGTTTTAGAGTATTTGTTAATTTATTATAATAGTGTAATTATAAAATTATTTTTAAATAAAAAAACCTTTGAACTAATATTATTTTTTATTATAACACGATTGTTTTTTAACAATTTATATGAGGATAAATAGGTGATTTAATATTTTTTATAATAAAATTATTAATTTAATCCTAAAACAAAATAATCCTAATGATTGCTACTCTTAGATATTTTTGTGTTTTTAATTTTTTTTAGAATATTGTAATTACTTTGATGTTTTTAAAGATAAAATCATCAAAACTCTCATTCAAGGGCTTTTTTGTCATTTTATATTGGTTTTATTGTGAATTTCAAGGGTACTTAAAGACATTATTGTAAATTACATCTATTAAATATAATTAAAAAAACTTATTAGCACATGCGTAGCACGAGTTGGCATGTCGATGGCCCCCGCATTGTTTGGGCAACACGTGAGGGGTCATCCGACCACCAAACACTGCCTTCAAAGACAATGTTTGAAAGCTCCCGGCGTCCCCGATGTAATGGAGCGATGCGTCTCCCGAACACACATTGGGTTTGACATCACTAACCATTTGTTTTCCATCTTCTCTCTCCCCACCCTTAAATTCCACACCATACCCTTCAAAAAATTAGACTAATCCTTGCAATTTATTTCCCTTCATATTTGATCTTTGTCCTTTTAATTATTATTTTTTAAATTTTGAATAAGCAATGAAATTACAAATGTTTTTAAATTTCATTTGCCTTTGAATTTTTAATCTTTCAGATTTGGTCTCATTCTTTTGATTATTTTTTTTTTTATCTTTAATAAGCTATAAAATTACAATTGTTTTTCAATTTTACCCCATTTCATTTTTTATCTTTCAAATTTAATCTCTATTTTTTTATTGTTATTTATTTTGTTTGGAATCATTTATTAGGTTGTTTTTTTTGTTACAATTTTATCATTCATGGGTTTTTTTCTTTCAAGTTTGATCCTCGTTTTTTTTATTGTTATTTTTTTTCTTAGGCAAGTTTTTAAAATTGGTTTATTTTCACAATTTTATCATTTAAAATTAAATTAGTTGGGAATTAACTTTCTTGATTGAACCCTATTCAAGAATTTCACGGGTTGTGAGTTTTAAATATTAGATCAGGTTTAGTAGGTTTGCCGAAGTTGGCTTGATTTTTTTTTCTTTTTAAAAGCTAATATTTTTTTTACTTCTTTTTTAGAGATTTGCTTTATTATTTTTTATAGTTTTCCTTTGATGAGATTAGTCTTGGGTTCATTACCAGATTCATCGGTTTCAAATGTTAACATGAGTTTACTTCTGTTTTTTTGTCCTTTTCTAAATTGATTTATTTGAATTTCATCCTTCATCATTTAATTTATTTCAAATTGATCTTTCTACTTTTTTTTTTTTGGGTTATCCCGATCATGCGCTCATGATCACGAAGTTTGTGACTTAACTCAGGTTAACTAATATTTTTTTTTCCATTGCTATAGAGTTAATCTTAGGTTCAGGATCAGGGTTACTGGTTTCAAAAATTAACGTGAATTGACTCATTTTTAAAATTAAGTTATTTTAATTTCATCATTTAACATTTGATTTATTGGAAATTGGTCTTCATATTTTTTTTTTTCATTTCCTTTCTATTGGGTTATTCTGATTATTTTTTCTTTTACAATTTCATGCTTTATTTTTTTCTATTAAATTTGATCTTCATTCTTTTTATTGTTATCTTTTTTCCTTTAAAAAGTTTTCTAAATTGATTTTTTTTTTCACGATTTAATCTTTCAAAATTAAATTGGTTGATAATTAAGTTTCTTGATTAAACTTGATTTAAGGATTTCATGATTTCCATTGTCGCGGGGTTTGTGGGTTAACTTATATTTTTTAAATTGCTTGTTTTTTTAAATTAATTTTTTTTTTGTCCTTTAACATTAAATTGTTCAATAATTTAGTTGCATGCTATTATTCAATTTGTTTTCGACCATGTTCACCCTAGTATCACAACTAGGTTAGAGATTTTGTATCTTGACCTGAATGGGCTCAGATCAAGTTTTTTTTTTACCTTTTTAAATTATATTTTTTTCTTAATTTTCATCATTCAATATTTTATTTGTTAGAGATTGAGCTTCATTTTTTTTTGTGGAGTTATTATGTTATCATTTGATTTATTAAAAATTAGTATTCAAATTATTTTTCCGACGCTTTTTTTATGAGATTATCGTAATCTTATTTCTATAGTTACAAAGTTTGTGAGTTAACCTGATTGAACTTGAGTTTTTTTTTTATTATATTTTTTTTATTTTTTCTTTTATTATTGAGTTCTTTAATAATTCAGATTGCCTCAGATCGAATTTTTTTAAACTTTTTTTTCATTTTATTTTTTATGTGTTTATTTATTATTATTGGATTTTTTTTAGTCTTACTTAAATCACCAATCTAGTCTTAAAATAGAATTGAAAAATGATGAAAACCAAACATTCATTCGTGGCTCTTGTAAGACAACAAATGTTTTTGTTGCCCCATTTCCTTAGGTCTCATGCTTAATGGCATTCGTCCAACACCACGAGTCCACAACCATCAAGATCACGAGGCCTAACGCTGTTCAGGTTTCTCAAAACATAAATCATCGAGTGTTGAGAGTTGAGACTCCCTCTGCTCTGCTCTTTTCATCACCAACCGCGTCTTAAATTTACTCAAAACTCTAAATACCATTTCCCATGACTCAGTCCCTTGCAAACCGAGGTAAGGTGGCCCGCCCACCACTTGATTTAATTATAGACAGAACAAAATCATTTCTTTCAAAAAACTTTTATCCAGACAAGAATAATTTTTTATCTTCTGAGCTTCTTTATGATTTATCTGATATGGGTCATAAAAGTGTCGTTGAAAATTTAAAATTGATAGTGTTCTATGAATTTCTAATACTGTAGGCATTGGTTTTATGAGAATTGTAATGTTCATAATCTTGGGTCAGTTTCATTTTAGCTTTCTATGTTTATGAATTGTCAATATTCTCTCATGATCATCCCTGTGTATGAATGTGTGTTTGATCTGTTGGCAGCTGTCCAACAACGGAGAGTTGTTATAGAGAACAACCATGACGAGAAGCTCTCTGGGATATTACATGAAACTGGTTCTAAACAGCTTGTTATTGTGTGCCATGGATTTCAGTCGTCAAAGGTGATTTTTTTTTTTTATATTATCTATTCTGTTTTTTCCCTTCTACAAGAACATGTTTTGCACCGTTTGTATGTCCGTTCTGTCTAAACAAAACTATTGGTTAATCTTTTTGATGTTTTTGCACCGTGTGTGTACAGGAACGGATACCAATGGTAAACCTCGCCGCTGCTCTGGAGAAAGAAGGAATCAGTGCCTTCCGTTTTGACTTTGCTGGAAATGGGTAAACTTTCTTTGCGATTAAAGAGAATGAGAGCACATCCCATCAATTATTTTTAACAGAGTGAGATAATAGGCAGATGAATCTGTCAATGATCGTTTTGGTGTTTGTGGTTGCTACTATACCTTTTGTTTGCATACAATTGGCTAGACTCCGCATTGCGAACTTCATCTTTTAGACAAAAAAAAAAGTCAGTATATTGATAACGAAATATTGTTACGGATGTTTCTATTCTCCACCTTCCAGGGAAAGTGAAGGCTCATTTCAGTATGGTAACTACCGTAGAGAAGCTGAGGATTTACGTGCTGTGGTTCAACATTTTCGTAGGGAGAATCGTGTGATAAGTGCAGTTATTGGACACAGTAAAGGTCTGTTTGCTTCCTTGCTCAGTCTATGTAGAATGAAAGAACCAAAAAAGAAATGAAATTAGACAGCATGTCTGGAAATATGTGTGAATTTTGAGCAGAGCGAGTGTTGCGAAGTATAGATACATGTCTATTTGCAGATTCAAATCTTTTTTTCCTCTGATGTAGCCTTTTTGTTGGCATTCGAATAGCATCATATTCACTCCATATATGTCTACTGATGCACTAGAATATTGAATTTATGTGGGTGCACGGTTTTCATGGGTCAAGTAAGGGTGTTAATATTAACACCGATAAATTTTTATTTGAAATTGAGATCCTCTTAAGTGCTGAAGAAATGTTCTCTCATCTGAAGTGGAACCACTTTGATTATGGCTAATGCATTAATGACAATTCTTTAGAAAAGAAGTTATGATATTGCTACATGCACAATATGCTTCATTAAAATTTAGCTGAACCTGGAAAATCAAAAAATATATTATTGCGATTTATGTCTTGATTTCTTTGAAGGGCTAGTTTGATCCAAGATTATATTGCAGGTGGAAATGTGGTGCTCTTGTATGCTTCGAAGTACAATGATGTCCATGCAGTGGTTAATATTTCTGGCCGGTTTAACCTGGAGAAAGGCATGGAAGGCCGCCTGGGTAAAGACTTTCTGCTAAGACTCAAACAACATGGATATATAGATGTCTTTAATAGAAAAGGTAAGCGACTGCATGTGATTTTGTCATATGCTAATAGATCCTTGTCCTTGTATTGTTCCTTGATCGCAAAAAAGTGTTATTATGTTAGATTTTAGAATTTGATGCTTGTCTATCTTTGATATAACAAGGCATTGTGTAGTTTCCTGCCTGCCAGACATCGCTGATGAGAAATTATATTTAACAAGGACAAGTCTTAAGAAGATTGTAAGCCATTGGATCATGAGCTTAATGTGGGACCCAAATGTGGGTTTTGCTAATCTAATGGCTCAAGTGTATAAATGAAACTTTTTCTTGTAAATTTTCTTAAGAAATACCATCACTCATAGCCTGATATTGGGTGGTGTTTGTTTGTTAGATTAACCCAGCACCTGGTTAATTTTTACTGTCTTGTTGCAGGAAAATTCGAGTATCGTGTGACTGAAGAAAGTTTGAAGGATCGATTAACTACTGACATCCATGCAGTCTGCTTGTTGATTCAACAAGAGTGCAGGTCAGAAATTGCAAAGTATTCATTTTCACATATGGTTGATATGTTTTTCCATGTAATATTTACGGGGAGGAGATATTGTTTTGGTGCTTTCTTTCCCTGAATTGAACTAGAATAAGAAAATAGCAACATCCCAAGTCACCAACAATTTGAAGAGCATACCATTGATCTCTGTCTCGAAACATCTTGTGGGAGCTCCGGCTTATCCTATCATTTGTTCTTTGTTGCTTCTTGCAGTGTATTACAGTATTTTCAAATTGTTGGGTGTTGTGATCTTAATGCTGTTAATTACAGGGTATTGACAGTCCATGGATCCATGGATAAATTTGTACCGGCTGAAGATGCTTTGGAATTTGCCAAGTTCATACCAAATCATAAACTACACATCATAAAGGGAGCTAATCATGAATATACTTCACATCAAGGCGAGTTAACTTCGGTTGTACTAGATTTCTTGAGGGAAAATTTTAATGCAGAAAAAGACATGCCTAAGTTACCATTGAAGGATCATTCTTTTCGTTCTCGACTGTGATAGTTTCACTGACGTCAGAAGAATAAATTAGCTCCCTGAGCAATAGGAGAAATTAGTTGCAAGTCATTTGGAAGAGTTCCTGGAGCTACAAGTTGAGCTACTCTGTGTCATCACTCACCTCCAATGACATGACGGCATGACCTGAAAGTCAGCCTGGTTAAGAATTTTCCTAGCGACATCCTGTTGCACGTAAATGAAGCTTTAAGTCTTGTGATTCAGCCACACTCCTGTCACAAATTGTATGCACTGTTGAACTTGTGAAAAAGCCTATGGTAAAAAAAACGTATTCTATATTTTTGTGAATCTCTAAATACAGCAAAATCATTACTATCAAGACTTCTGTTTTGAGAAAAGAGTAGGATTTTAAGAAGAAACTTTTGGAGTAGTCATTGTTAATCTGCTAACAAGAATATCAAAATTGCACAGCAGAAAATAAGACAAGCACATCACTGAAAACGCCTAATAGTGAGCATTCACCCTTGTTGGTCAAATACTGAGACATGAGCGAACAACTCTCAATTGTTCGTCCAGAGATCGATTCGTTCGTTTCTTTCATGAAGTATTCCACTCTGACTATCTTAGTAAATACACAAGCACACAAGGAAAACTAGTCTAGCATCCCGCCAACAAAATCCTAGAACCCTAGAATTTCGAAGACAGGATCTTATACTTGTAACTTGCATAAATTATAGCTGGAAATGATTACAGACTACATTCAGTAGAATGCTAAGAAAAGCCACACTACCTACCCAAAAAAAAATGTAGCAAGGAGAGAAATAAGACCAAGGTGAATGCAACTTCTCAGCTGAGCAGCCTTTAACCATCCATGCTTGATTAAGCTGCAAGAGTCTTTGGCTTCACACCAATCTTTTTCCAAGAAACACTGGGCATTATTTGTTTTGTATCAACCCGATCCTTGAATTTGATGGCAAAATTGAGCAAAGAGTCAAGAAGAGAATCTGAAAGAAGGTGTGGTTCGAGCCCTAACTCAATGAGCTTTGTGTGCTTGGCATTGTAGTAATGCTCTTCTGCCTCTACTCTTGGGTTGGGCACAGATATGGTTTTCACATCAAGCCCTAACTTCTCTCCAGCTTTTGTAACAAGAGAAGCAAGTTCGTTGACAGAAAATTGCTCAGTAAATTGATTGAAGACCCGAAATTCACCAGGCTGTGCCGGGTTGGCAATGGCAAGTTCAACACACTGGACAGTGTCTCTTATGTCAAGGTAGCCCCTGGTCTGAATTGCATGAATTAGAAAGTTAGAGAACAAACCAATTAAAGGCAATTTTATATGTACATGCAGGATAAAACAAATCCATAGATCACCAGCTGGGAAAAAAAAACCACAATATATCTGTACAAATTTCTCCCGAGAACCAAATTGAAGCCAACAATACAAAGATACATCAAAGATATGAAAAAAGGAAAGTCATTCTTTAGCATATGTTTGTATTGATATGGCATGTGTGATAAGCAGTGAATCAATGAAAGCTACTTTATTGTTCATGCGCCACATTAATCCCTAGTGACAAGGCATTATCCAATTTTGGAGTATAGCCTGATGTGAACATCAAACAAAAATAGCTATGCAAGTCAGGATCTAGGTTTCTCACACTGCACAGCATAATATGAGCAACTTAGTTTATGGTGGTCTCATTTCTTTAATGAATATCACATCATAAGCAAACAGGAAAAAGTCTTCCAGATCATATTCTCCAGTATAACAGTTTCCTCAGAAGCATCTTCTGGGAAGAGTGATGCTGCAGTGAAGCATTTACATAATTTTTTTATGTAAGGCTATCTTCAGGATCTGAATTTTAAAGAAACTGAAAGTGGACACTAAGAAGCATTGAGTTTCAACCTACAAGCTAAGAACTATATTACAATTATCGAGCTCTTGTCCTCACCACCTAACTTAAAATATTGGAGAATTGTTTTCAGTACTATAAATTATCATTTGTCCACATATTTATGAAAGAAGAAAGCGATGTGGAATAGAAAGCGATGTGGAATAGAAATGCTATGTTATTATTGAGCCAAGGTCTCACCTGACCCCCCTTTCCATAAACAGTAAGTGGATGACCAACTGCAGCCTGGACACAAAACCGATTCAATGCAGTTCCGAACACTCCATCATAATCAAGCCTGTTACAGAGCTCTTCGTGCATCTCAGTCTCATCTGTCCTTACTCCATAAACCACTCCTTGATTCAAATCAGTTGCTCTAATTCCCCAAGCCTTGCAAGTGAAGGCTATATTATTTGAGTCATGGACCTTACTAAGATGGTAGAAAGAGCTGGCTTGCTTGGGGAAAGGCAAAGTATCTGTTCTTCCATTATGAGTAATAGTTATATAACCCTCCTCAATATCAATGTTTGGTGTTCCATACTCTCCCATTGTCCCAAGTTTCACCAGATGGCACTGATCCCTGAATTCCTTTATAGCAAAGAGCACATTAAGTGTTCCGATCACATTGTTGTGCTGAGTAAAAACAGCTCTGTTCCGATCAATCATTGAATACGGGGCAGACCGTTGTTCCCCAAAATGGACTACAGCATCAGGTTCAAAAGACTTGAAGGTTTCTGACAGGAACTCAAAGTCACAAATGTCACCAATATAGAGTTCAATTGTTTTTCCAGTGACTGATCGCCAACAACGGAGACGGTTGTGGATAGAAGCAATAGGAGTCAGGGAGTCTAGACCGAGTTGTTGGTCAAAGAGACGACGAATGAGGCTGTCAACAATAGCAACCTCATAACCTTTGTTGGATAAGTGGAGGGCAGTGGCCCAACCACAGTAGCCATCTCCACCAATAACCATGACCCGCTTTGGCTTGGATGGTTCACTGGACTTCTGTCGAGAATCAGAGCTGGATTGAGTTGGTGTTTCTTGGCTTATAGGAGCCACGGTTGCACGGACAACACAGCTTGCTTGCTGTGTTCCTCCTTGCAAAACAAACCTTTTAAATGGAGATTTTGAAGTTCCCAGCGTAAAAAATGTAAGACACTTCGTTGGGCATTGACGAAATGGCTGAGATAAAGGTCTGTGGCTTGATGACAACTTTATCGAGCAAGAAGTGGAAAGCAGATGAGCCATACTGATGTTTGGTCCAGAACAACCAAACCCACATCCACCTGGAAAATATCCAGATTGTCAAAAAATAATAAAGTTAAGAGATCATTATAACTGAACTTCAGGCATAATTATATTTCAGATTATCCCAACAACAAAGACCCAGAGGCATTGAAAATATCAGAGATACAATCTACTTTTAGGTAGACTTTCATCAAAATACGATTAAGGGTAAGTGACATCACAAGAAAGAACCTACAATCTCCATCCTAAGAACTAAACTACTATAATTCACAAACACTGGCAAACACCAATTCCATTCATTCAAATGAGCAAATGTGAAGTGCAAGGAGCAGTGCTTAACCAGGCCGCATGTTGTGGTAAAATCCATATAAGAATAATCTCAAAAAAAAAAAAGATCATGAAGAAAAGAAAAGAAAGAGTTTCAAAATAATAATTCACATATATTCATGCTGAATTAAGCAACAACACAAATTGCAACCCTTCTGGAATAATTTAGTTAATAAAACAGGAATCAAGAACCGTTTAAACAGCATCACTAGATGTAAGCTGCTGCACAAGTTACAAAACAACAACTCCTAAACACCTTGACTAGTTTAAGGATCAATACTCTTTCTTAACCTTAAAAGGGTAGGCAAAAATAAAACAGAAAAAAGCTTGAGTGGCCATCGATTACCTTGAGACCAAGAAAAGATGATTGTAAGAGGAGAAGCTGTTTGAGGGATTTTGGACCAAGACAGTGACTGGGTGTTTTGAGGGAAGAATCGAACTGTGAGGGGGGGGAGGTATATTCCTAGTTTTATCCATCCAGACTCCAAGAGAGATTTTGTTTTTCTTTTTTTTATCTTTTTTCTTTTTTTTTATATGTCACCGTCCAGTTATTATTTAAAAAAATTAAAAGGGATAAGTGAATAATTGTGTATGCATATTGCATAGTCATTGAAACACGAATTGAAACAATGTAATGTAATGTTGATTTTACCCTTCTTAAAAAAAAAAAAATTAGACCGATTGTTGAGGGTAATAAGAATTTTTTACAATATTAATTACTTATTATCAAATTTACTAGAGATATCTCAATCTTTTTATATTTTTAAAGAATAATAAAATGATTAAATTATTTTTGATAGAAAATATTATTTAACTAGCGTCTAAGATTTTTTTTTGTTTTATTTTTAAAGCATAGTAAAATTTACCCATAAAAAAATTTCTTTCACAAACATCCAAAGGATTTTTCATATTTTTATATTGATTTGTTTTAGTTATAATCAAGTTGATTTAATATTTTAATAGATATAAAATATTATTTAAAAATCAAAACCAATTGGCACGTGCATTGCATGCATCAGTATGTTCGCTGCTCTGTTGTGTTAAGGCGATGTGTCGTCGAATTTCAGCGACCAAAGATATTTTCTTATTGCTTTCCAAGTAATTGCTCTGATGGTACATGTGATCTTTTTTTATGCCGTCATGCATCTTTTTGCAATGGCGTTAAAACTATCTTAGTGAGTTTTTTTTTGGTGATAGGGCAATGTCCATGATGGATCAACGGTGAGTTTCCGACAGACTTTTCTTTCTTTTCATTTCGAGTATAATATTGGTAGCTCATTTTTATAGTTAATTATTGTCAAATTTTTTTGTTTGATTTATTTGTTGTCATTGTCTATTTTCTTATCATATTGTTAAATTAATCAAACTTATTGGATCCAATCAAATCAATAATATGAGTATCGAATCATTCTTGCTTTTTTTAAAAACACTACCATCACCTATGTATTTTTTTTTCACGTTAGAGAAAATTTGATATGACTCGTGGCTTTGCGTAGGCCACCAATCTAAGTACAAAACCAAGAAATGTTAATTTAAGGGAACTAAAGTTATGGCGATGACGGGTTAGGTTATGGATATTTTATAAGACTATGGTTTTTATGAGACACATGTACCTATTAATTCATCGACTCACGCTTTGTTACGGGTCAAATTATTTTTTATGAAACGTAAAAAAAATGTCAAGATTGTTGGAATTTGTTTGTTAATGTCACTAAACCCGACAAACTGGACGACTAATAATAATATGGTTTGAATTAAAAAAAAATCAAGATAATAAAATAGCATTATAAAAACCAATCAAAACTAATTAATCCAATAAAAACCAAAATGAAACATATCATGAAGACAAATTCAAAATAAATCAGATGCTTAAAAAAATCTAAGCATTACACTTTTTCTAAAAAAAAATTGAAATTACAATATATTTGATCGACCTGGGTTCGATGTTTGAGTTGTCAAGTTGGCGATTCTGGTAATGGAATCTAATGGTTTTAGATTTTTTTTTTTCTTTTTAATTTGATCCAGCCGTCAAATTGAACGACTGGTAATAATATGGTTTGAATTTAAAAAAAATCAAGATGATAAAAAACATTATAAAAACAAATCAAAACCAATTAATCTAATAGAAACCAAAACGAAACATATCATGAAGACAAATTTAAAATAAAACCGGATGTATAAAAAATCTCAGCATTGCACTTTTTTTAAGAAAAATGGAAACAACAATATACTTTATCGACCCAGGTTTTGAACGACCTGGTTTTGATGCGTAACTTGTAAAGTTGGCGATTCTAGTAATGGAATCCTAATAGTTTAAAACAAAAAAAATTCTTTTTAATTTGATCCACCCGGCAAACTGGACAACTAATGGTAATATGATTTGGATTTAAAAAAAGAAATCAAGATGATAAAAAACATTGTAAAAACAAATCAAAACCAATTAATCCAATAAAAACCAAAACGAAACATATCACAAAGATAAATTCAAAATAAACTAGATGCATAAAAAAATCTCAGCATTGCACTTTAAAAAAATAAAATTAAAACGACAATATATTTAATTGACCCGGGTTTTGAGGCCTGACATGTCTAGTTGGCAATTCTAGTAATGGAATCTAATGGTTTTAATTTTTTTTTCTTTTTAATTTGATCTTGCCAGCAAACTGGACAGCTGATAAAAATATGATTTGAATTTAAAAATAAAATCAAGATGATAAAAAAACATTATAAAAACAAATCAAAACCAATTAATCCAATAGAAACCAAAACGAAACATATCATGAAGAAAAATTCAAAATAAACTAGATGCATTAAAAAAAATCTCAGCGTTGCAATTTTTTTTAAAATAAAACAAGAAAATATTTTATTGACCCGGGTTTCGAGGCCTGATTTATCAAGTCAGCGATCATGGTAATGGAATCTAATGGTTTTAATATTTTTTTCCTTTGTAATTTACATTTTACCTAATTATAGGATAAAAATATAAAAAATTTTATTTTAAAAAAGCTAAAGAATGAAACTCAAAGAAGAAGAAAATAAAGGGACAAAAAAATCTAAAAAATGAATTTTTTTTTATAAATATTGACATAATAACATATTAAAGCAACTAGGTTAACCCTGTTACACTCGCAATCCAAATCATGAAACCATGACAATCATGTAAAACTCAAATTTGAATAAATTAATCCCATATAAAAAAAAATACATCAGGAAGATAAATTCAAAATAAACTAAATGCTTAAAAAAATTCAATTTGACATATTATTTTAAAACATATTTAAACAATAAAATATTAAATTGATCTGAATTTTATGATTTAACCTATAAATTTTATAATTTAACTTATTAAACCTACGACCTCGGCCATGAAATCAACATGACTTTTTTATTAAATTTTCTTTTACTTAAAAAAAAAAAAAACTATTCAAATG
>Ga0307515_10018847_pt1 | contig 12459 bp, 7 predicted proteins | sample 17_EM_MG_FD_194513 | JGI IMG/M metagenome (GOLD analysis project Ga0307515, IMG submission 194513) | Populus trichocarpa ectomycorrhiza microbial communities from riparian zone in the Pacific Northwest, United States - 17_EM | ecosystem: Host-associated > Plants > Roots > Unclassified | place...
TATGTAATGAATATTTGTTTCTCGTTAATGTCACGAAAAGCAAAGGACTTTTTAGTCCTTCTCTTCTCTGAAAACAACAAGATTCAGGGGGTATAAATACCCTTTAAACTATCTAGGTAAGGGTTTAGAATTTTTCATCTCTTAAGAAAAACTTTCATAGATTTCAGAGCATTAACCATCTTAAAACTCAAGAACAAACATCTGTGTTCTTTGAATTTAAAGCTCTTTTAAGTCATTTATTATCTTTCCCATAAAGATACTGACTTTATCATTAGAAGGTCTTTAAGTCTCCTCGATTTGGACTGTTTTGCAAGTACTTAAGCTTCTACCATTAGTCTAGTGTTCCTTGACTATAGATAAGAAAGTCAACTACCTAGACATATTAATTAATCACTATCCTAAACACTAAATAACCTATTATTTACATATCTTGGATTTTAGAATATCATTAATGGCGTCGTCTGTGGGGAACTAATCAAAAAGTCATAAATAACTCTATTGTTTAATTATTTTTCCTATTTATAATCATTAATGGCAAATAATTAGGATACTCTTAGAATGGGACGAGCTACTGATCTCCCTTCTATAATGAAATTTTTAAAAATTCTAAAAACTTTGTAAGGCCATTTTAAAAATATTTTTGGTCCCTCGCATATTTTTCCAATCATTTTATTTAATACCGAGATTGTAGACTTATATTGTAAGATACTGATATGGTATTAAAAATACCCGTTTTTCGTTGAAATTTCAAGAAATTCCAAAAGTTTCTAAACAATTTCCTCATTTCAAAAATACAAAAAAAATGTTTTATTTTATGTGCATACGATCAAATCCTAAAATTTTCATGCATATTTTATACAAAAATAAAAATTTTATTTTCATTATACTTTGAAAAAATTCAAAAAATCAGTTAATGAGTATCACAACAAGTTTGCGATTATCCATTAGGATTTGACCAAAATTTCAAATAATGTTTTTTTATTTCTCGGGCTTTAGAATAGTTAGATTTTACTTGATAAGATAGGAATCTCCTTACCGATGATATCTTTTCTTAAATCTTGAAGAGACTTTTTCTAGACTTTAGAATGACTAGGTTTTAACATGATGAAATAAAGATCACCTTATCGATTAGGACTTTTCTCGAACCTTAGATAGATTAATGAATAAAAACACGACTTGGAACAAACAATAAAACAACTTACTATATGTAGGTGCACCAGGAATGATATGTCTTCCATTTGCACAATCACACTCCTTACCCAAACTCTCACAAACCATTGGGTTTTCTAATGATTAAAATACTAGATGACGACTCTCATTCCCCTTGTTTTACTGATAAAGGCCAAGAATTCACCATCCTTTCCACCCACATCATTAATGATAATCCTAACTTAGGAGAATGATCACCGTACACATGCAACAAAATGACGAATCCATGAGGGACTTCTTGTGGACTAAACTTTGTCTTTTTGTCTGATGTTGTGTTTTTTTTAGTATATACATTTTTATTTTTTTTACGCTTTAAGATTTTACTACTTGTGTGTGCTTTAAAATTTTATTGCCTTTTGTGCATCATTTTTATTATCAACATCCATTCTTTTGTACGTATGACACATGTATTTGTATATTGAATGTGGATCAACACCTCATGCGTCACCTGTTTTAATTTTTTTAAAGCACACACAAGTTTCTAGATTAAGTGAGGGATTAATGGTATGTCCTATGATTATTGATCAAAGTTTAAATCATTATAACCCCATTAAAAGTAAATTGAAATAAATTTTGAAACCCAATTCATAATAATTATGTTTTTTCTTGGAATAATCTTTTATCTAACAATATAATAGACCATTTTTTATTTAATTATATGATAAAAAAGTAGATGATCATAAAACTAAGCATCAATCCAATGTTAGGATGTTTTTTAAAACTATGATAACCTTATATAAAAAAATTAAAATAAATTACAAAGTTCAACTTTCAGTAAATTTAATGTTAGAATATGAAGAAAAAAAAACTATTCCAATAACAACAACACGAGAGAGAGAGAAGGAGAACAATGATTTTCCCCTTTTCAATTAGGTCGTGTTAATATGGCTTCATCTCTAGTATGAATAGTGTATATGTATTCCAGTATATATAAATATACTTTTTTTTTTGTATTGGAGCTATGTATAAAAATAAATACCACACTAATATAAAATAAAATAGAACACGATTTATATGGTAATGTTTAGTTACTATCATTAAACAAAAAAAATGAAAATAACATTAATAAAAATATGTTTGGTTGAAAAAATATAGATAAAGATAAAAATATAAAACAAATCTATATTTCAAAAAAATTAAACTGAATTTTTATACAAAGTGCTGAGAAAACATGTCTTTTCTATCTATATTTTTTTAATCTGAAATAATAATTAAATAATGTGTTATTCATTGCAAGTAAAATAATTTAAAATGCAATTTATACATGTATTTCTAAAAGAATAGTAGTTTGGATATAATAACAGATTTATTAAATGATTTTTTTACTTAATTAAATTCATATGTTTGAAATAAATTTTAATATGATAAAATTGAATTGAATTTATGCCTTTTGAAATGTTTTCATAATCAATTAAAACACTTTTAGACTCAATTGATAATGAGTTAATAAATTAGGGACTAAACTTAAGTTTCTCAAAAATCTTACTTTTTCTATCGACTAACGTTTGAAGAGAAGGAACCTGTTAAGCAGCCGCTAACCCCTACATCCAAGGGTTAATAATAGTTATTACAAAACATGGGATCTAATCTAAGCCGTACGATCTCTCCTTCACTCCATAACCCCTACTACTACTCCTACCTCCTTCACTCCAAATCCGCCACACCCTTCTCTTCTTCCATTCTCCTCTATCTTTCTCCGAAAAAAAAAAACTCGAAAGAGAGAGCCTTTCTGTTTCGGTTAGATCGGGTCTCTCGATTTCGGGTCGGCCTCGATCCGGTTTTTCTTTAAGGTCCGTTTCTTTTTTTTTTTCTCTCCTAAGAATTCATTCACAGTTCTGAAAATTTGAAACTTCAGTGCTCTCTCGTTTTCTTTTTGAATTTTGAAGTTTCTGTGGTTACTGGTGCCCCCTTTCTTTTTCTCAGGAAACAAACAAAATTTTTAAAATATCTTTAAAAAAAATCGAATCTTTTGGCGAAAAATATCTCAAAAAGAAAAAAAATGAAAACTGTTTTTGAGAGAAATCACTAATCAATCAAGGGGTTAGGAAAATATTGAATTTTTTCCCTTTGATTTTACTAATAATAACGATGGTTGTGGTGATGAAAGAAAAGAAAGAATCAGAAAAACTCTTTTTTTATCCAGTTTCGTGCATTATGCTAACATGCGCTTGGATGCATAACGTGACTCAGTTCATGTTTTTTTTAAAAAAATTAATTTAATATTTCCCAAGATATTTCCAGTCCTAAAAGAAATATTTTTTGTTTTATATCTATAAATAAATATATGGGTGTCTCAGCTTGTTGTTCTTGTTGTTTTTGTAGGGTTAATTGAGTTTTGAAGATCGACAATGGCCACCGAAACCAAACTCGAGAAACGTACCCTTCCTTCCTTTCTCTCAAGTCTTTTTTTTCTTGGATTTCTGTTCCTGTTTGATTGATTAAATCTGATAATGGATGATTTGAGTTAGTCATTAACTATATAATCTAATATAGCTGAGACTGTCTTGACAGGATTGGAGCCAAACCCTGTTGTTGCTAAACCAGTCAACAATGTGGTATTTGACATTTGACCTACCTTCATTTTTTTCAGTTAAAATCGGCTTGGCCGGAATAATAGAATTATGGGATGAAAAAGCTTTGGCTTTTAAGGCTTTTTTTTTAATGTTTTCTTTCTTTTTAAGCAGGTTTCTGGAAAAGATGGAATCCCATCAGATTCAACTCCCACCATTTTGTCATCTGGGAGTGGTGCTTCTGACACCAAAGTTAATGGTAGTGCTGCATCTACCACCAAAAAGGAGGGTGATCAAGAGCCACATGCTGCCTTTGCCCCCCCTACTAGTAGTTATAATTATCAATACCCAGGTTAGTAGTCAAAATGTTTTTTTTGTTCTTAAGATGTGCATTCATGGAAATTTATAATCTCCATTGCAAATATACTATGGTAATAGGTTCTCAGCTAAACGAAGTAGTGTACTTGGTACTCTTTCAGGAATTTAATGAAACTGAAAGTTAATGGATTTTTGTGATCTCTATTGTTGATATGATACTTTGTTGCCATAAGGTCGGAATGTTTTACGCTACACTGTGCAATTATGTGGAAAAGGGAACTTCTTCACCTTAGGATGTTGTCAACCATGAGAACATCAAAAGATGTTGTCTAATTAAGCCAAGCTACTGTTGGATAGAAAAAAAATGATTGCTGGTCAGACTAAAAATCAATCCTCAGTTTCCATTCTGGGCTGGGTAGCATGTGGAATAGTAACAGATTGCTGGTCAGACTTTGGTTTAGCGTAGGAGTACTTGTACAGTACTAATTTAATGGGATCGCCTGGGGTTTGGTCAATGAGTATAAGCAGGTCAGGATTTGGAGCATCTAGTGGTGGCTTATATGCTACTCTTGCTTACTCAAAAGGTTTAGCGAGCAAATCACATTTGCTGCTCTTTCTAGTTGTCAAGGTGGTAGCAGGTGGCTAGTGGGGTTGTCCTAATTGATACCTGGTATATACTGACTGATTTAACGTCAAAAGCACTTTCAACAAGATCACTGCTGTGACCTGGGTATAAGTTGGGTAGTAATTTGAGATAGCCCCAGGCCTCTTTGCTTTATATGATAGACATCATAGAAGCATTCCTTTTTGTGTTAATGCTTTGCCTAAAATAATACTACAATAAATTTTTATAACCATGAAGTTTCTTCTTTTACTATTTGGAGCTGTCTGCATTTACTGGGAAATTTTCATTGGGTTTATTCACCTTTGATTTCCAATTTCCAATTTATAATTTGAGCATTTTGTTTGTCATCACTGTACTTGTTTTTTTAGAAGAATTAACTCTATTTTGCAGGCTATAGTGGGTCCTTCACGCCATTGGATGATCATGGCTATTATCAAGCAGATGGTTCTCATATGGTATGTTCCTCTTAACTTTTACGTAGAAGCACAGAGCGTCATTACCTTGTAATGGTCCAACTTACATTGACTTTGAAGTTTTGAATCTGTTTGCAAAAGTTTGGGCTTTGTCTGTTTTTTTCTAAATCCAATAGAGTAATACTACTACTACTACATATATTTTAGGGGAGAAGCTACATTATAGAGAAGGCCGCCCCCCTTAATTTTTTGAACTTCCCATTTAGTCCTTATATTTTTTATCTTTTCTCACAGATCAAAATTAAAATGTATGAATTGCCCCCCCATACTTTTCTTTTTTCTTGTCATTGGGAAAATCTGCCCCCCTTGAAAAAAATTTCTAGCTTTGCCACTGCATATCATCACTACTGCCATCACCTTCTGATGAAATATTACTTCTTATACTCTTTATTGGTTGCCTCTTCAGGGTATGCAATCAGATAATGGTTCAATGGTTTATTATTGGCCTAGCTATCCATATGCTTCAGGGACGGTAGTTGGTGTTGAGGGGCAAAGTGTTGCTCAACAGCCATATTTTTCTTCCTCTGGATATCTACAGCATCCTGTGTCCTATGGATTAGAAACCATGCCTTGTTATTCATGGGATTCAACATATGTTGGTGATGTCTCAAATGGAAATGCTGGTTTTGAAAATGGAAAAAGTGGCTCGGGTTCCACTGCTTTTGCCAAGTCAAGTGGATTCAACTCTGTAAAATCTAATAGCAACGTTGGAAGCAAATTTTCCAAGCCTATGTATACACAACCTGCCAGACCTATGACCAAGGTATATAACCCTCTTGGAGCATGTTTAATTTTTTCCAGAAATCATCTTTAGCATTTTTCTCATTTTTATTGGAGCAGTGGTTTTGTTGAGCGGAAATTGCTTGTGAGTTTTTGAAACTGCATTTCTTTTCCTTCCATTTCTAGATACTCTTAATATTCTTTGAACTTCTTTCTTTATTTTATCATAAAAGCTGTTTCAAGAATAACTGAACTTTGTATGGTATGCATTGTGTTAAGGGATTCTTTTTGGAAGTGTTTTGCTGATGTGACCAATCAATTTACAGGTTTCTCCGCTGGGTTCAGATTTTTCAGCAGGCCTTTACAAGGGATACCAACCTATGGGAAAGTTTCCTCCATTTACTGGCCAAAAACAAGGTCCATTCCCGCACAGTGGTCCATTGAACTACAGGCAAAATGTAAGAATGTGGAATGGGAATTACAGAAACAAACCAAGGGATAGATTCAATAGAAATGGTGATTTTGAAAACCAAACTGAATTAACTCGTGGTCCTAGGGCATCCATCAAAAATGCTCCTTTGGACGACTCGGTAAAAAATAATGCTCCATTGGACTCCTCAGTGAAGGACATGTTGGGATTTGCAATGCATAAGGAGCAATACAACTTACCAGATTTTGAAATTGAGTATTCAAATGCCAAGTTTTTTGTTATCAAGTCTTACAATGAAGATGATATTCACAAGAGCATTAAATATGATGTATGGGCAAGTACCCCAAATGGCAATAAGAAGCTAGATGCTGCATTCCACAATGCAGAAGAGGTTTCAAGTGAGACCGGCACCAAATGTCCAATTTTCCTCTTTTTTTCAGTAAGTTGGAAACACACTTTTTTTTTCTTTTTGTGAAAAGTTTGTCGTCTCTTTAAATACTCATTATGCCCTTATATACAATCAAACTTTAAATGACCTGGTCATTTTTTTTTGTTTGGTTGTGCCCTCGGTTTATTATAATGTCAGGTAAATGGAAGTGGACAGTTTGTTGGCTTAGCTGAGATGGTTGGTCAGGTAGACTTCAATAAAGACATGGATTTTTGGCAAATTGACAAGTGGAATGGTTTCTTCCCAGTTAAGTGGCATGTAATAAAAGACATTCCTAACGGTCAGCTGCGGCATATTGTGCTTGAGAATAACGATGGGCATTCTGTAACTTTCAGCCGGGACACTCAAGAGGTATCTCCTATGTTCTTTTATTTAAATGCACGTGGCACCTCTTTGTGGAACCTGGTCTGGTCCTTGAATGAAGTATACTAAACCTGTGTTTCCACAATTTGCCGTGTTTCCTTGAATATGCAAGCCAAATCATAGCTGTATGTCCTCTGTTTGATATGTGGGGTTGGAAGAAGAAAACAAAGAAGTCTTGTAAAAGCCCTACTGGCTCAATGATACCAGCTAAAAGCTTTGATTTCAATCCTTGCAGGAGAATAAATCCTTAATTAAAAGTTATCTGATAAACACATGAAATGACTAAAGGCTCCTAAATAAAAAAAAGAAGAATTTAAAAACAACTGGAAACTAAAAAGTATAGCTCTTTCATCCCAGTTGTTGGCAGATGGCATTTTCTTTCGTGGATTTAGTGTTTTTCTCCTATTAAGGGTAACATTCAAGAGAGAGGGGAATCGAATGATGTTTGTCACCCTCTACTAGGATCTGAGATTTGAATCTTTGATATCTCTGCAAGACACCCTACCTGTAAATGGAATTTTGTGTCTAGTCTGGTCAAAATAAAACCTTTCGCTTGTGCTCAATGTTTTCACAGTTGGTCTGACTAGACTGTCATGTAAATTTGCAGATTGGACTCGAGAAAGGTTTGGAAATGCTTAATATTTTCAAGAGCTATTCTGCAAAAACATCTATGTTAGATGACTTCAACTTCTATGAAAATCGAGAGAAGTCACTTAATACCAAAAAGAGCAACAAACCTGCAACTTTGCGAATGGAAATATTTGAGAACAGTGATTTCCCTGTAAGTTCCTTGTCCTCTTTTTTAGTTTATTTCTCTCTTTTGTTTTTCAACTTTGAACCACTATATGTAAAATTCATACAGATATCTTTGGTTTACCCTAATTCTGTTATGAAACACCTGTGTGCAATCATATTATTTTTTAACCGAGACTAAGACCATGACAACAAGATAGCATACTGGTTTTAATTCTCATGTCCATACCAGCTACTATTCTTGTTATCCATGTGCCTCCCACCCCAAATTCAGGCTAGGAAGTTTTATGCTTTATGTATCTACCGAGTGTAGAAATTTTGTAACATTGTTTCATACCTCTGCACAGAAACATACAGCAGCTGAAGAAAAGATATCTGAAGATGACTCAAGGGCCAAGAAAACTACCAATCCCTCGACTCTGATCAATTTAACTAAAAATCTCTCACTCAATGGTCACAACCAGAAGAGTAACTCTGTAAAGAAGCCGATAGGAAATTCAGCCTCCCCTGTTCCTGCACCATAGGCTTTTTTTAGAGCATTAGTAAGTTTGTTGCCGTGCTGTAGCTGTAGTAGTTTTTATCCCTTCTTTTTGAGAGCTGTCTGTTTTATTTCATTTGAAGCCAATTTAAAGAGCTTTGTCCCCTATAGGTGAGTAGCTTCCTTTAGTTTATCAGGGAGATGGTTAGCAGGTGGTTTGAAGTTTTTTATTTTTATTTTTTTTATCTAATAATAATTTATTTTGATTGTGTTTTGAACCTTGGTCTCTTGCATACCGCTAAAGCCACAAAGCAAGGTATGATCCTTAATGGCAAAGAATTAAAATCAAATCATGCGTGCATAATATCCAGCATGAATTAGTGCATCCTCCAAGCAATCATCACCTTGCTATCATGTTCAATAAGATGTTACTGCCTGCCTGTTGCTTGGTTTGGTTGGTAAAGATATCATTGCAGCTCCATTGTAATTATGAAAGTGAAAACTGATTTGCAGTTTTTCCTGCAAACCTTTTTGTCAAGGACATTAAAAAAAACCAAACCAGAGAATGGTTTGTGGACTGCTTTGACTTTGTCTGTAAAGTGGTCGTTGTACCAATTTTAGTAGTTTTTTTTTTATTATTATTTCTAATTAACTTAAATGAAACTAAAGAAGGGTTTTTTTTTATTGTGGTCTTTTAAAAAATTGTTTTTTGATTGAAAACGTATTAAATTAATGTATTTTTATGTGTTTTTTTAATGATTTTAATGCTCTAACAATAAAAGTGAAAAAAATTAAAAATTATTATTATAATATATTTTTAATTAAAAAATTATCTTGTATTAAATAGGGGTTGGTCTCCACATATAAAAACAAAATGCAATGCAGGTTCTGTCACATGCACAAATTTTTGTGCACTGCATTGTTGTCATGCTGTGTAATTGCCTTTTATACAATTTTTCATTAAAATTTAAATTTGTTTTAGTTTAAAATTATTTTTTATTTTTAGATTGTTTTGATGTAATAATATTAAAAATTATTTTAATATAATTCTAAAAAAAAAAAAACAAATATCATCAACAGTTTACTATTTCCTTCAGGAAAAAATTTTTAGTTTATATGCAAACAAATCTATTTTTTGTTTCAACCTGTTCTTCTAAAATAAAATATATCACAACCCGAGATAACTTGCCTAATTTATAATCCAAGACAAGTTTAATAACTTCGATATTTAAAATAAAATAGGAATAGAAATCATCTCTTCAAACGCTAGAGATATTTCCATGATTTACATAGCATATACCTGCGGGTCAAGGCCTTATTTAGTTGCATGGAAACACTTGGAAGAACTAGATTTTTTTTCTTTCTTTCAAGGATTTGGTCATTTTCTTTTCAAGAAAAACATTTATAATATTGGTGATAGAAAATGGCAAAGCAACCTGAGTGAGGAACTAATCAAATCATCCTTGCAGCATAATAAATCATTACAGTAATTAGCATGTATTTTCACAGCGAGTAATACCCATAAAGGCTACTGGAGACTAGTCAGTAAAACGACTCCGATTTGAATAATGGATGCGCTGCAGATCCATTAACAGCATCTGATGAGCATCCCGTATCAAGCAGATGCGAGATACCATTACAGTAATAAACAGGCATTCTGTTTCTATTCATCACATCTATCCATGGTATAAAACTGCATCAATTCATCACTCGACGGAGGTGGTCAAGGTATTGACACAGCTATGAAAACCTACTTCATAAACGTCTCAATGGCAGCATGAATGGAACTTGTATGGCCAGAATCCTGATGCTGAACCAGCGAGTGAGGTCCACTCCAGACAGATCTTTGATTGTCAGGGAATAGAGTTCCACATAGGCTGAGAAGCAAGGGATTTTCAATGTAGAATTTCTTAAACACTTTAACCTTCTCTTCCCTTTCTTGCAATTCCTGCAACTGTAGCAAGACAAAATCAGTACATATAACATGACAATAACAATGCAATCTTTAGCCATATCTCACACATGTAAATATATAGTAAAATTCGATCACAAGCCCCATAGTGCTTTTCCTGTTCACACCCCCGCATACACACAAAAGTGCTGTATGTGCATAAATTTGCCATGTAAAGTTAATTCATAAACTCCAATACCTTGCGCTTATTTTGCTGAACTGCCATAGTTTCTTCCTCTTGCAGCACTAATGCATCTTTCTGAATATGTATACGGATATTTGCATTTTCGGATATTACAGGCTGAGGTTGTTGATTAGGCTCCTTCCCAGATCCATCAGCAAACTGTGATTTCTCTGGTAATTCATCCTTCCCTTGCTTCTGAATCTCCATCTCATTGTCTTCATCTTCTTCTTCATCGTCCTCCTCCTCCTCCTCTTCCTCCTCCTCCTCCTCCTCCTCTCGCTTCTCCACAGGGCTCTGCTGCCTTTCTGTAACCTCCACTTTCCCCTCATGTGCTTTTCCTTCCACTTCAACATACGCATCTGGGTCCAATGATTCACCCATATTTGATGATGAATCCTCACAAGGACTTCCGGCAAGTGAAGATTCCTTCAGCAGAAGAAAAGAATATATATAGAATGAACTTTAACAAAAGGTTTTTCTTTCAATTGACAGCATCACAAACTATTTGCTCTTTGATAATAAAGACAATTCAATATATAAAAAAAGTGGGTTCTTAATTAGAATGAACTTCAAGCTCAAGCATGCTTTTATGAAATCCATGCTCTCATTCTAGGCAGTCATAATGTCATTTTCTAGTTTAGCTGTACAAAAGATAGTATTTTGAATAAACCACAGCAAGGCAAACGCTTCCAAATGAGAACCTTTTTTAAAAGAGTTAGAAGAGCGTGAGAAGAATTGAATGAAAAGGATTAGATGTCTTTTCTTATTGTGATACCTCATTTGCACTCTTAACAAACTTGTGACAATTTGTATGCAATATAAGCTACAAATGCAAAATCCCCTCATCTTTGTTTTTCTGTTACATGCAAAGAAAACTGGATCCAATTACTGGATGTTATTGGACTAACAGAAGTGCATCGTGAGTTTGTGCAAAGCCAAAGGAGAATCATTTTCTCAGGGAAAATGCTGTGAAAATCAGAACGGTCATTTGTAACACCAAATGTTCATTATCATAGGCAATCAAGCGTGCATATCTACATTCATAATTTACACCACCAAAAGCCTTATGGTGACTCTAGAAAATTCAACGGAAAATAGTACTTCAAAATCCAGAACTGATCTCTGTCCACAAGCACAGCATGCTAGGTAGCCAAGTACAGATTCAAAACCAAGATAAACACCAACCCAGCTTATTACTTATATGTTAATATATTTTATTCTAGAGCATTATTAATCACAGGATAGTTAACACTTATTTCAGGACTGTTTCACACATTTAAGAAATTTCAATAAATATTTAAAAACATAACTGCACCTCTTGCTTGAACTCTTGACCAAGTTCGTTATCAGAAACTCCGATCTGGCCTTTAGCAAGTCGAGCATTCTCTTCTCGCTCTCTTCTACGGCGCTTTAGAACACATATGGCACATAAACAATCAAGTTTATGGCGCCTTCTGCAAAAGGAAAAATCACATATAAAATGAAAATCAAGTTTATGATATGCTCAGTCCCGCTTACTGCACTCAAAAGAGAGAGAAAAGAGAGACTAGAAAAATACGAATATGATATCCATTTATCAGGGCCCATGCTTTCCCATCCCGCCCTACCCCTTTCATTGCTTGAGTTACCAATTTAGACAAATTAAATGAGTAGTTAATGAAGCCAGGTCTTAGACAAACATATAACATACAGCTCCTAAGAAAACTAAAGAATATACTCCAAAAGAAAAGGGAACCCTTCAGAGTAAAATGACAAATGTGTTATCAGGAATTCCATATAGAAGAAGACCATCCACCTTGGCAATATGTGTAATTACAAAGGAGGATGTCAATTGGCATACATAATATGCAATGGGAAGGAACCAAGAAATGTTTGGACCTTTTCTATTAATCACTCAATGGAAAACTCAGAACGTTGAAGTGAGAAGTTGCCTCCAGAACTTGTTTTTCCTAAAAAAACATTTCATATTAAATATAAAAATGTTAAACTGGCTGCCT
>Ga0307515_10018848_pt1 | contig 12459 bp, 3 predicted proteins | sample 17_EM_MG_FD_194513 | JGI IMG/M metagenome (GOLD analysis project Ga0307515, IMG submission 194513) | Populus trichocarpa ectomycorrhiza microbial communities from riparian zone in the Pacific Northwest, United States - 17_EM | ecosystem: Host-associated > Plants > Roots > Unclassified | place...
AAAAAAGTTACTTATCGCCTTAGTTACGCAGCCGCTAGCTATAACTATAATAATATTTATAATATAGTAGCAGCTCTATAAAAGATTAAACGATAACTAAATTAAATTACTACTACTAACTCTTACCTAAAGACCTCTTTATAGAAGCCTTTTAGGCCTACTAAACCTATATATACTAAGCTACTAACGCCTATTACCTTAAGTGCTACCAAAGCTAATATCGATTTCTCTATACTAACCCTCTAATAAAAACTCCTAGATAGAAAGCGTAAGCTACTCTAGAAACTAGGACGCTGCTATAAATGCCGTTAAAAAGGCTGCTATTATAATGACCTAAACTGCCTAATAGCTAGGTTTAGTAGCTGCCGCCTAATACCTAGCCTAATACCCTAAATACTAAATATATTGCTATATACTACTACTATATAAGATAAAAATGTAGTAATAGCGGTAGAGTTAAATACGGAAGCGGAAAACGCTAAGTCTTAGCTTTAAGTTATAGGTTAGGACGCTCTAATAACGGAGGGGTCTATATATTAGCTTGCTTAATAAATAACTTAGTAAAAATAAATAGACGGAAATAGATAGTTTTACCTATAATAGGAACTACTGCTAAAAAATAATATGAAAGCCGTTCTATAATTAATTGCGGAGCTACTAATAAATTTATAGATACCTAATTTATATATACTTATAACCTACTTACCTTACCCCTTACTAAAGCCCGCGCCCTATAACTTACTAACGGTAGTTATACTATATAGAAGATTACCTATATAGTATAACTCTACCTAGATATAAATAGGCACTAGGAAAAACTTTAGGCTTATATTATACTACTTACTAACTACCCTATTATCCTTAGAATAAACTAGCTTAAATAATATAACCTTACTATTAACTAAAAGAAGAGAGAAGTAACCTTTAACTCTAAATACTGTAGAGAGACTTGCCTAGGGCATAGCCTAGCTACCTTTATTTACTCCCTAGGATATTAACCTATAGAACCCCTTATTACTCTACCTATAACTAACTACTATTATATAAGTACCCTAGCCTTCTACCGTATAGTATATAGGAAAGGCTAAACCGTTGCTATAGCTTCCTAATTATAATTATATAAGCTTAATAAAAAATAAAACTATATCCTTTATAGTAATAGGATAAATATAGTTAACCTTTTAGAAGATAACGCCCCTATAGAACTCTACGGACTTTTACTTTTAGACTTTAAGAAGTTTATAAAGCTTAAAAAAGAACTTACTAATAAAGAACTCCGCAAGCTCCTCTTTAAGAGGTACTATAACTTTACCGATATATGCTTACAAAAGGGCGTAGATATACTCCCTCTATATTAACCTAATAACTATACTATTAATATTAAATAAGAAAAAATGCCACCTTATAAGAGACCCTATTTAATATTAAAAGATAAACTTCTAGTTATAAAAAAGTATATTAACGAGTACATTAATAAAGGATTTATTTGTCCTAGTATATTACTAGTAGCCGCCCCTATTCTTCTTAATAAAAAACTAGAAAGAGGTATTTAATTCTACGTTAACTATAAAGGACTTAACGCTATTATAATTAAAAACTAATACCTAGTACCGCTTATACGTAAAACCCTTAAGCGGCTTAGTTAAGCTAAAATCTAGACTAAGCTTAATATTATTGCCGCCTTTAACTATCTTTAAATACAGGAAGGTAATAAATAGAAAACCGCATTTGCATTGCGCTTTAGCTAATTTAAATATACTATTATACCCTTTGGCGTATATAACGGCCTAGGCACCTTTTAAAGTTATATTAATAACGCCTTACGGGACTACCTTAATAACTTCTACTCTGCGTACCTAGATAATATACTTATTTATAATAATAACCCTTTTAAGTATACTAAATACGTTTAAAAGGTCCTATAGCGCCTTAGGGATATAGGACTTTATATTAATTTAAAGAAATATAAATTCTTAGTTATAAAAGTAAAATACCTTAAACTAATTATTACCACTAAGGGTGTCTGTATAGACCCTAAAAAAGTATATATAATTACTAAATAGTAAGCCCCTAACTGCATTAAGGATATATAAGCCTTCCTTAGTTTTACTAACTTCTATTAGAAATTTATATACAACTTCTTAGGCGTAGTAGCACTACTTATAGCAATAATGCAAACAAAGGGCCTTTCTATAAAAGGAAGAAAAATACACCTATGCTTTACCTAGACGCTTAAATGCAAGAAGGCGTTCTAAGACCTTAAAAATACCTTTACTAAAGCACTTATCCTAGCTTACTTTACACTAGGACAATAACTCTATTTTAAAACCAACTCCTTAGACCACGTTAACGTAGGCATCCTTTCCTAAATAGGTAATAACGGTTTCCTTTACCTAGTCGCATTCTACTTGTCTAAGCTTATACTACAAAAGTATAATTATAAAATCTATAATAAAGAACTCCTTATAATTATATAAGTGTTTAAAGAATTTTAACTAGAACTTTTCTTAGTAGAGCTTAACTAGCTAACTAAAGTCCTTACGGACTATTGCAACCTTAAGTACTTTATAACTATAAAGTAGCTAAACTAATACTAAGTACATTAGAATAAGTTCCTCTTTAGTTTTAACTTTAAAATTATATATAAACTAGGAGTATAAGATACTAAACCTAATAGCCTAATACGCCGCTCGCAAGACCTTCCTTAGTCTAAAAATAACTCCTATAATTAGTTCCAATAACAAATGATCTTAAAGGCATAAAATTTAGCCCTAGGTATACTACTTATAATAAAGCTAACTATACCTTAGCTTTATACTATAGAATTAGAGTTACCTCCTAAAATTAATAAGCTTATTACTACGGCATATAACACCTTTATTAACCTATTACTATATTAACATATCGCTACAAAGACCGCTAGCGCCCGTACGCTGCCTACTAACCTTTAAAGCTTAGGCTAGATTAATATAGCAGCCTTAAAAGTAAAAGAGAATAGGCTCTATTATAGAGGCCGCCTATTTATCCCTAACTTAGAAAATCTATAACAGCAACTAATCTAAATAGCCTATAACCTCTAATTAAGCGGCCACCCAGGCAGAGGAGGAACCTATAAGCTCCTTAGCCGATACTACTTCTAGCCAAAAATAATAGACTTAGTTAAACGCTTTATAGGCGCCTACTACAGTTATAAGCGCGCTAAGGCCTTTAATACAAAGTATTAAAGACTACTATACCCTCTACTAGTACCTATATAACAATAGGCAGATATTACTATAGATTTCGTTATTAACCTACTACCCTATAAACAATACGGCCGTACCTATAAGAATATCCTTATAATAATATACTGACTTATAAAAGAGCGCCACTATATCCCAACTAAAGGCGTAGCCGTTAGTAACGTTACTAACGCCTTCCTTTACGAAGTCTATTAACTATATAAGTCACCTAACTTAATTACATCCGACCAAGGCATATAATTTAACTCTAATATATAAAGACAATCTACTAATACCTTAGCATCTCCGTTAAGATGTCTATATCCTTTTATTATAAAACTACTAGGTAACTAGAAAACGCTAATACCAGCATAAAAGCGTACCTACGATAGGTAGTCGCCTATAGTTAAGATAACTGGGTAGATTACCTCCTACTAGGTAAATTCGCAGCAAATAACTATGTCTTAACTACTATAGGACTTACCCCGTTCTTCGCGAATAAGGGTTATTACCCCTAATCTAATATAGAGCCACTAGAACCTATTAATAAGAAACTACTATATAAAAAACGCTTTAAAATGCTACCTACTAACTAGTATACAGACTATATAAAAAATCTACTTAACTACTATAAGGGAGAAATGGCCTAGGCTTAAGTAAAGTAGGTTTACTTCGCTAATTATTATAGAACGCCACTACTGGAGATACGTATTAGCGACTAGGTATAGCTAGATATATATAATATCTCTACACAGAGGCCTATAAAATTACTTAATTATAAGAACCTTAGCCCCTATTTAATTAAACATATTATTAATAGGGGAGCTATATATAAGCTAGAACTCCTACCTACCCTAGCCATCTATAGGATATAGCCTATATTTTACCTATAGCGACTATAACTCTATTAGCCTAACCCCTTACTAGGGTAGATATAGCCTAAACCCCTACTAATACTAATCTAAGATAAAAACGAAGACAAGAACTATAAGGAGTGGACCGTTAAACAAATTATTAACTCTAAATACTTTAGCAAAGGTAAAGAACGATGGCTCTACTATAGAGCTATATATATAGGATTTAATATAGATTAGCCAGAATGGTAACTATAGGAAGACTTTAAAAATGCAAAGGATTTAATTAGCGACTTTTACTACGCGAACCTACAGAAACTGGGCCTAAGTAGAGATTTTATACTTAATCCTCTATAGGAGCCCTTATAAAGTTAAACCGTTATACATTACCATATAAAGGCAAATTGCTATTAAATTGCCGTTAGATTATAGCAAAGTGCGATCACGTGACTAGAATATTATTAGATGTCCAGGAACTTTAACTAGCGGTTAAAGTTATCTAATTAGTTGGATTCTTAGATGCTGAGCCTTATTATATAATATTGTTTTAAGCCTTTAGCAATACCCCCCTTTTTCTTTTTTTCTATACCTTAAGTGTCCCTTCTATATATATATAGTAACTATAGCGTCGCCAAAGCTCCGCCTCTATAGGAGGGGGGGTAGTATTACGGAACCCTACCGTAGGGGCCTCTATAGGAGAACCCCGTGCTCTTGCGTATACCTCGCGTATAGCTTATGTCAGCTACGCGTAGGTATATTACCTCCTTACGCCCTTAACCCTTATAATCGATCACGTAACGTCTTATAGACTCCTTAAATATATACGCTCTATAGCTACTACCCCTATCCCGTAACATAGAGGTATCCTTATACTCTTTAGTAGATATCCTTATACTCTTTAGTAGATATCCTTAAACTTCCTAGTAGGATCCTATAACTAATTATACGGCCTTAGCTAGTAATTATTAGGTATATTATTAAACCCAAATAGTCGGACGCTATAGGTAATCTAGATAGGTGCATACTTATATAATATATATTGCTTTAAATTGTAAGCGTACTCTATATACGAATGTAGCTTATACTAGTTGTCTTACTAATAGTTTAAATATATTTGTAGGTAAGACTCTAGTTCCTAGTTCTAGCATTCTATTTGCCTATTTATTTACAGATAAAAAGCTATACTATAATAGTGGTCTATCTTTAAATAGAAGTATAGGTCTAACCAGTACTAATTTATAAAGATACTGCCCCTATTAGTAATAATAGAGTGCGGCTAATCTACTTTAAGAAAGCATTTCTCCTTAATTAGGTTGGTAAGCGCTTAATTAATTATCTTATTAACAGGAAGGTATTAGACGTACTTTAAAACCCTATTAATAAGTATAAGGACCGAATTATATATTTGTCCTTAGCTATCTTTAGATAGTAGAAGATCCGTAATAAAGTCTATGACGTAATATTGCTATAGCTTACTAGCGGGGGGAACTAATTTAAGTAGACCCTATGGCTTGTGCCTATAAATCTTATATACTTAACACTTTTTATAATAGCTAATATACTCCTTTGCTTCCTATTTAAGCTTTAGCTAGTAGTATTTATGCTAAAGTAATTCCACTATTTTAGCTTAACTATAGTAGCTGCCTAAAGGATTATCGTAATTCTTTATAAAAATCTTCTATTATAGATTTGCTTCTTATAGCACCTAAACCTTACTATCTCTACGTAATAGGCCTATTGGGTCTAGTTCCCAATAGTAGTGCCTAGCAACTTCCTTTTTATTATGTTTCCAGTCTACTTTTGCATTAAAGATAGTATAGGAAGTGTCCATCCATTATACTTTATAGATAAAATCCGTTAACCTTCCGGATAGTTTCTAGGTAAAAGCTATTTTATTTTATACTACTTTAAGTATAAGACTAGGTGGTACTATAGATCTTATAACTCTTTAATACGCGTACGTTAGGAAGGCCGCTATAAGGTTAAAGTCCTTTAGTTATTATAGGGCTCTAAGTTCTAATTACTTTATAGCTTCGCTACTAGTTTAAGGGGATAGCTTAGTAATTAGAGATGGTATATTACTAAGTTCTAAGAATATATTAGGGACGTTTTATCTAGGTATATTTAGACTTTTATTAGCTATAGACTGGGTACTAGCTAGAATGTTAATAGAAGCTAATATGGTTTATACCGCCTAAGACTTAATATATAGAGCTATAGGTATTTAAGCATCCTATACCTAGAGCTTATTCTATAATATAGGGAGTAAGATATCTATTATCTGTTTTCCTTCTCCCGTTTTAAAGCCTTTAGTATAGTCTAGCCGTTATAACGGTCTATTAGTAGGGTTACTTTCCCCTAGCTTATATTTAATATTAAAATTAAATTATATAAGCTCCTCTGCCTATCTAGCCTATTAAGATATAAGCTCCTTTATAGTTATAAAGTAGCGTAGATTATAATAATCTAAGAGTATATAAGTGGTATAACTCGCGTACTTAAGGTAGTGTCGCTACTATTTAAAGCAGTTAACTATAGCTAACAGTTCCTTATTGTGGGTATAATACCTAACTTTAGGCCCCTAGAATTTTCTATTATAGAATATTACTAATCTTTAGTAAAACTGGGTAACGTCTAGATACCTATTAGGTTGCAGTAGGATACTAATAAAAGCAAAATTTAATATATTAGTAACTATTATTACTAGCCAATCTAGGTTAAAATACCGCAGTAATAGAGCTTCCGTAAACTTTATATATAGTTTTTAAAAGGCCTCCTAAACCTTTTAAGGCTATAACTATAGTTTATACTATTTAGTTAATCCCTTTTTAGTTTTCTTCCTTTCCGCCTTTAAGCTTTTTGCTTCTTAAGCTGGGTCTTAAAAAGCTTCTATAATATAGTTGGAGAGGTATTAGGCGATATCTAAGTAGTTTTAAATAAAGCGCCTATAGAAATTAGTAAAGCCTAGAAACACTTAAATATCCTAGTAACTCTCTGGCTTTAGCCACTCTTAGATTATCTATACCCGTACTAGGTCTATAATTATATTTATAGGCGTTATAATATAATTTAAGAACTTAACCTGCTTAGTGTTAAAGATATACTTTAATGCCTTAGCGTAGAGGCCCTAATTATCTAAACATTTTAGCACTTTGTAGATATATTACTTATGCTAATCCTTATCTTCTAAGTAGATTAGGATGTTATCCAAATAAATAACGTATATGCGGTTAACTAGTCCCCCTAAGGCCCTATAAATATATAATTGGAATATTATAGGCGTATTAGCTAGCCTAAAAGGCATTACCAAATATTTAAAGTGGCCGTATTAGGTCTTAAAAGCGGTCTTTTACTTATCCCCTTCTTTAATATGGAGCCTATAATAGGCGTCTTATAGATCTAGCTTTATAAAGATTTTCGCCTTAGATAGTATTTTACTAACTAGTAGTAGTAGGTAACGTATTACGGACGCTTTAAGTACAATGTTATAACTACTTAGAGAGGAGTTAGAAGAAGCTAGTTAGTTAATATAAGCACGGTCTAGGATAGAACTGGTAGAACTATGTTACGAGGAATGGTAACCAAGTTATGTAATGTAATCTATATAATCTATGCGATCTATATAATCTGCAATAGAGCAGATAAAGTATACATATATTACGTATAAGAAGGATTTTATAGGAGTACGGTTGTATATTTAAGGACCCTTAGTCCCTACCTAGATAGTTCCTTCCTTATAGTGATTCTTAGAATACAATTAGAGTTAATCTATTAGGCAACTACTCTACTAGTTATTATTACGTTGTTAACTTTAATTTGTATTACCTATATACCTAGCCCAATAACGAGCCTATCGTAGTACCTGCTATAAGGTTCCGTTACATAATTACTACCCGGTTATAGTATTAAATATAGAAAGTTAAACAATATGCCACCAAAAGCAGCCACCATGACACTATTGACGGCGGCAACTACTTTAAGGTTAGGAGGCGACACCAGTATAGTAGATACTGACTTATAGTAACCTATAACGGTCGGATAGTTATAAGAGATAGTTGACTAGTTAATAAAAAATAATGCGACACTTAAATAAAGGATTAACGGAATAGGCGTAGTAAAGGTTAAGTTACTATTAATTAAAAGATTCTTAGGAAAGAGATTAAAGCTTAAAGGATTCCTTATATAAATACATTTTAAGGTTATACAGGAAGGAGTAAAGCTAGTAATACCTGTAGATCGAATAGCGTATATAGGGCTATTCCTATTAGGAAAGGCACTTAAATGGTTTAAATCTTACCTTATAGAGATATAAGCTAATAAAATAATAACTACTAACTAAGATATGCGGTTTATGTTCTTAAGCTGGAAGGGGTTTATAGAGTAACTTACACAAATATTTAAAGACCTAGAGGCGATAACTACAGAGGGAAGAAAACTTTAAGATATTACGTAACAAACCTTAGTAATTAAGTATATAATATAGTTCTAAACGCTAGCGATATAAGTTAAGTAGAATAATAGGGCGCTTATAGCACAGTATAAATAGGGACTTAAGGCTAAAGTCTAGAATGTAATTATACTAATAAAAGATGCGGATACCCTAAGGGAGTTAATAAATTAAGTAATTAAAATTAATAATCGGATCTACTAAAGGAAATAGGCTAAGCGAGGCTAGAATAAAGTTCTATAGTTATATAGGACGCAGAGTGCATAACGACTAAAGCTAAGTTAGAAACTATAGTATGGCGCAAAGCTAATAGACCTAAGTAGTACTAAAGAAGCCTATAAGAGATGGAGTAAAAGACTATAGAAACCTAGAGGTTAAGGATTTAGTAATTATAGGACTAAGGAGCAGAGGCTAAACCAGGGATCTTAGTAGCAGAAGACGTTTAGGCGGACTCTATAGCAAAGTTAGTAGTTTAAAGACGGAGCTTATATAAATTGTAAAAATAAGGTTATTTTATAAGGGATTATAAAGATAGTTAGAGCCACTATATAATAAAGGGAACTAGACTAGTAGTAGGAGATATACATATATAAAGGGATAATAGTGTACTGCGAGGAATAAAAGAGTGTTTAATTAGAAGTTTTGCGTTTTATTATAACAACGTATACCAAATTTATAAAGACGCTAAGTATGGCGTAAGCTATTAGATATAGGAGCTAAACCCTATAGTATATAGAGGAACTAACAAACTTAATATAAGATAAGAAACAACTAAGATTCTTAAAGTAAGATAAGGCATACCTAAGGACCCATAATAGACGAAAACCAATAAAGCAGGGCAGTAGCTTAGTTCAGTAATATACAAATGAGCTCGGGATAGCGTTTCCTACAGATATAAGATTCTTAAGACGAGATAAGTGGGATTTAAGACTCTTAGGATGAGATGAGAACACTTAAGCCTAGTAAGACTAAGGCAGGAGCTAAGCTTAAGTTGGAAGCAAGCTTAGGATCGAGAATCCTATAGAACTAAGATTTTAATGCACGAATGAGGACTATTAACAAGATTAAGAAGCAAGACAACTTCGCGGATCTATTTATAAGACGCGACAAAAAAGAAACCATAGAGGAATTTAGAGCAAGAATTACCTTATAGCAAGAACAGAAACTAGATAAAAGATCTAGTATATTAGGACGTATAAGGGATAGAGCACCCGTATAAAAGGTTACTAATAGGCCTAATATAGGTATATTAAAAGCTAAATAGCTTACTAAACTGGAATAAGAAGAGGATTTAGGGATTCTAACTAGGTTCAAGGAACGACATATAAAAGGCTGTTATGACGTAGTAATAAGAAGATACTTCCTTATAAATAAGCCGTACACACTTAAAGGATTATACTAAAAATGGTATAGATAAAGATATAATAATAAGTGGGAAGATTTCTATATGTAGTCGGATAAGAAAGTTATCTAAGACCACCTGATTACAGAAAAGGCTATAAATTACATTAAAGGAGCCTTAATTATAACGTTAAAAGATCTAAAGAAGTAATTAGAGGACTAAAGAAGCGAAAGGTGAATCTTAATACCTACGAATAAAGTCGCAACGCTTAGATTAATATAAGAAAGGTTTAAACTTAAGGATAAAGATAAGCTAAGAGTTAATCTAAGACACTAAGCACATTATACGTTAGTATAGATCGCATATATAGATAATGCGTATAATATATATAAAGCACTAAAGGACAAAAATCGGAAATATTTAGTAAGGATGTATTGGTTAACGGATAAGGCGAAATATCAAAATACTAAGTATATACATAGTTAGCACTTAGTAGAAGTTTAAGAATAAGGGAACTTAATACTTTAGCCAGGAAGATTCCTTATGGAAGAATACCTAGATAGATAATAATAGTAGGAATATCTAGAGAATATCTATTTATAGTATATTAAAGATAAGAAGCGAACTAAGTATTAGCCTAAGTTAGACCAAGTATAGATAGGATTAAGCAGCCAATAGTTGGGAAAAGTAGAGGCCTATAGGACTAGAGGGAACTAGTAGTAGAGCCTTAGACCCTTAAAGGAATTTAAAGATAACACCTAAATTTATGAATAAAGTAGTAAGATTAACAGTTTGAGGCATTAATAGATAGTAGAGCAATAAGGAACCATATCTCGCTAGTAGTAGTTAAAAGAATGGGATTACTACACAGGAAAAAGGAATATTCTTACCTATTAGTAATAATTTTAGGAGATCTGATAGCCTATGGAGGAGGCATTATTAATCTTAAAATAGGACCTATTTAGATAACCATTAAAGGGAGACAAATCGAGATATCTTTTAATATATTACTATTAGGGAATGATAAGGCAGTGTTAGGGATGCCTTAGTTATAGAAATACAATCTAAAAATTAATTGGGTTATAGGTTAGGTTAATATTAGAGATACTTAACGCCGCAAAATATATAAGTAGGAGCGACCTATAAAGAAACGGAAAAAGGACTAAGTTATATACTAAAGAGATACCATAAGTACGGCAAAAAGTTATGGTTACCGGAAAGTAAAAAGCTGTTAGAGTATATAGTATAGAACTATAAGATAGAATTAGAACTAGGAATAAGTCTAAGGTTCTTTCTAATCTATAAGCTTACTAAAGAAGAAGGTAGAGCACTAAAAGAGTTTATTTAAGAAAACTTATGTAAGGGATATATCAGACTATTGTAATAATTAGTAGGTTATCCAGTACTATTTATACTAAAGAAAAACGGCAAACTAAGGCTGTATATTGACTATAGATAGTTAAATAGCATTACTAGAAAGGATAGGTATCCTTTACCCTTAATTAGTAAAATTTAAGATAGGATAGGCAACGCGCAAATCTTTATAAAGATAGATCTAAGATAGGCGTACCATCAGATCAGAATTAAGGAAGGCAATAAATAGAAGGCAGCTTTTAGATTAAAGGAAGGACTATATAAACTATTAGTTATATAATTCGGGCTTATAAATATACTAGCAACGTTCTAGAAGCGTATTAATAATATATTAGGAGAATACTTAAATGAATTTATTATAGTATATCTTAACGATATTATTATCTACTTAATAACTAAGGAAGAATATAGAGAATATATTAAATAGGTCTTAAAGAGACTATAAGAGGAACAGATACTAGTAGCAATTAAGAAATGCAAATTCTTTACTAGGAAAACCGATTTTATTAGATTTATTATTAAACTAGGCCAACTTAGTATAGATTTAAAGAAAATTAAGGCTATAGTAAATTGGCAAGAACTAGAGAACGTTATATAATTAAGATTATTTTTAGAGTTTTGCAATTACTATAGAAGGTTTATAGCGTAATAGTTAAAGAACATTAAGCCATTTACGTAATTAATAAAGAAAGAAGAACTATAGGTATAGGGAAAGGAATAATAAAAACTATTTAAAAGAGTTAAAGAGTTGTTTACCTAGGAGCTAGTTCTTAAAATCTATTAACTAGGTCTAGAGACGGTTATAGAAATAGATATATTAGACTTTATACTAGGGGCATACTTTATACAGAAATATCTAGATAGATAGCACCCAGTAGCATACTATAGTGGGAAGATAACACTACTAGAGTTAAACTATGACATTTACAATAAGAAGTTATTAGGTATAGTTGTAGTATTAAAGGAATAAAGAGCATTTTTATAGGGCATAGAGAAACTATTTATAGTTAAGATAGATTATAAAAACCTAACGGGATTCTTAATAATAAAGGAACTTAACTAAAGATAGGTTAGATAGGCAGAAATGCTTATAGAATACTATTTTAAGATTTAGTATACTAAGGGTATAGACAATATAAGAGCAGATGCTCTAAGTTAAAAGGCTAAACTATAAAATAATAAAAAGTCATTAAGGGCTTTACTGCGAAAAGATATAGACGG
>Ga0307515_10018849_pt1 | contig 12459 bp, 13 predicted proteins | sample 17_EM_MG_FD_194513 | JGI IMG/M metagenome (GOLD analysis project Ga0307515, IMG submission 194513) | Populus trichocarpa ectomycorrhiza microbial communities from riparian zone in the Pacific Northwest, United States - 17_EM | ecosystem: Host-associated > Plants > Roots > Unclassified | place...
GCGGTGTCGGTCACCTGGGGAATGCGGCAGTTACGCGGCGGGAGCCCCCAGATGCCAGGATCCCGAAACCGCAGGGCCAGTCCGGACACCTCGGTCCCCGGCGCGTGCGGCGAGTCCCCGTCGATCAGCACTGCCCGCGAGCGCGCGGGATCCGCTAACCGCGGTTCGCGGGCGGCGTCGGCCTCCACCCCGGACTCCGACTCGCCCCCACCCTTGCTCCCGAACACCCGCTCCGGCGTTTCCGCCACGCCCACTCCCCCCTCAGAGAGCCACCGCTACATCGGCAGCGGCTTCTCCTCCTCGTCGGAAGGCTGGAAGCTCCCGATCTCGCGCAGCGCGTGCATCTTGTCGCGCCCGCGCTCCACACCGCTCAACGCGCGGTGCAGGAACTGCTCGAAGTTCGCCAGGGTCGTGTCGACGTACTCGTCGACCTCGTTGCGCAGGCGGTTGGCCTCGTCGCGTGCCTGGTTGATCAGGCGCTGGGCCTCATGCTCGGCGGACACGGTGACCTCGTGTCCGGCGACGAGCCGCGCGTGCTCGGCCTCGGCCTCGGAGATGATCCGGTTGGCCTCGCGCTGGCCGGCATCGATGATCTTGTCCCGCTCGGCGAGCATGGCGTCGGCGCGGCGCAGCTCGGCGGGCAGTTCGCCGCCCAGCTCTTCGAGCATCGCGATGATCTCGCCGCGGTCGATCTTCGCGGCCCGCGACATCGGCACGGCTTTCGCCTGCTCGACGTACGCGATCAGCTCTTCAATGCGCTCCAGTGGCCCCACCCGGTACTCCCCTCAACGTCAAGCGGCCCTGTAGACAAGGGACACACCGTGATTGTGTCACTGCTCCCGCGGCCGGGCCACGAGACGACGCGCCACCGTCTCGGGAACATATCCGGAGACGTCGCCGCCCCACTTCGCGACATCGCGCACGAGGCTCGACGACACGAAGGAGTAGAGCCGGTTCGTCGGGATGAGGAACGTCTCCACGCCCGTCAGGCCGTGGTTCATCTGCGCCATGGACAGCTCGTAGTCGAAGTCCGACACGGCCCTGATGCCCTTGACGACCACGTCTATCTCGCGGGACTTGCAGTAGTCCACGACGAGTCCCTGGAACGAGTCCACCTTGACGTTGGGCAGTTCGGCGGTCACCTCCTCCAGCATTTCGAGGCGCTCGTCGATGTCGAAGAACCCCTGCTTGGAGGAGTTCGCGAACACCGCGACGTAGACCTCGTCGTACAGTCGGCTCATCCGCTCGAAGATGTCCAGATGACCGAGAGTCACCGGGTCGAAGGATCCCGGGCATACCGCGCGTCGCACCGTGGTCGTCACGATCGGGCACCGTACCAAATAATGGACTCGCCATATCGGCGCCCACGCATCTCTGTGATGGTTTCGGGCCACGTGAAGGGCTCCGACCGCGTCGAGCGCTCCACCAGGACGAGCGAGTCCTCGTGCAGCCAGCCGCCCTCGACGAGGGCCGTGAGGTCGGCCGTGACCTCGGCGTTGTCCAGTGCGTAGGGCGGGTCGGCGAAGACGAGGTCGTAGGGTTCGCCGGGCGGCGCGGCCAGTGCCGACCGCACGGCCGACGTGGTGAGGACCACACGGTCGCCGGCGTCGAGCGCGGCGATGTTGGCGCGGATGATCCGCGCGGCACGGGCGTCGGACTCGACGAGCAGCACGTGCCCGGCGCCGCGCGAGGCGGCCTCCAGCCCGACCGCGCCGGAACCGGCGTAGAGGTCGGCGACGCGGGCGTCTTCGAAGTCGAGCAGGCTCGTCAGCGAGCCGAAGAGGGCCTCGCGCACACGGTCCGAGGTCGGCCTGGTCCGGTCGCCGGGCGGCGTCTGGAGCCGCCGTCCGCGCATGGTCCCGGCGATGATGCGGGTCAACCCTTCTCCAGGTACTCGGCGCGCTCGTCGTCGACGAGGGCGGCAACGGCGGCGGCCAGTGCGGGGTGGCGGGTGAGCGCGGGGTCGTCGTCGATGATCGCGACGGCCTCTTCGCGGGCGGCGCGGATCAGGTCGGCGTCCTTGAGCAGCGAAAGGAGCTTCACCTGCGAGCGGTGGCCCGACTGGGCCTCGCCGAGGACGTCGCCTTCCCGGCGCTGCTCCAGGTCAAGCTCGGCGAGGCGGAAACCGTCGGTGGTCTCGGCGACGGCGGCCAGCCGCTCGGACGCCGGGCTGCCCGGCGCGGACTCGCTCACCAGGAGGCACAACCCGGCCGCGCTGCCCCGGCCGACGCGGCCGCGCAGCTGATGCAGCTGGGAAACCCCGAAGCGGTCGGCGTCGAGGATGACCATCATGGTCGCGTTGGGGACGTCCACGCCGACCTCGATGACCGTGGTGGCGACGATGACGTCGAGCTCGCGGCCCTTGAAGGCGCGCATGACCGCGTCCTTCTCGTCGGCGGGCAGCTTGCCGTGCAGGATCCCGACCTTGAGGCCGTGCAGCGCGCCTTCGGCGAGCGCCGGGCCGACGTCCATGACGGCCACGGGCGGGCGGCGGCCGTCGTCGCCGGGAGAGGGCTCCTTCTCGTCGTCCCCGCCGATCCGGGGAGCGACGATGTAGGCCTGGTGCCCGCCCTGGACCTCCTCGCGGATCCGCTGCCAGCTCCGGCGCATCCACCGCTCGTCCGTGCCCGGCACGACGTGCGTGGTGATCGGCGAGCGGCCTTTCGGGAGCTGCGCGAGCGCGGAGACCTCCAGGTCGCCGTAGACGGTCATGGCGACGGTGCGCGGGATCGGGGTGGCGGTCATGACGAGCACGTGCGGCGGGACCTCGGCCTTGGCGCGCAGGGCGTCGCGCTGCTCGACGCCGAAGCGGTGCTGCTCGTCGACGACGACGAGCCCCAGGTCCTTGAAGTCGACGCCGTCGTAGAGGAGGGCGTGTGTGCCGACGACGATGCCGGCGGAGCCGTCGGCGGCCTCGGCGAGCGCGGCGCGGCGGGCCTTGGCGCCCTGCGAGCCGGTCACGAGGGTGACGCGGGTGGCCTCATCCGCGGCGTCGAGCTCCCCCGCGCGCCCGTGCGCCCCGAGCAGCTCGACGATCGTGCGGTGGTGCTGCGTGGCGAGGACCTCGGTCGGCGCGAGCAGCGCGGCCTGGCCCCCGGCGTCGACGACCTGGAGCATCGCGCGGACCGAGACGAGCGTCTTGCCCGACCCGACCTCGCCCTGAAGGAGCCGGTGCATGGGGTGCGGTGTGGCGAGGTCGGCGGCGATGTCACCGCCCACTTCACGCTGGCCCTCGGTGAGGGTGAACGGCAGTGAGGCGTCGAAGGCGGCCAGGATGCCGTCGCCGCGGATCGGCCGCGCCTTGCCCTTGACGGCCTGCGCGGACGCCTTGCGCTGCACCAGGACCATCTGGAGGCCGAAGGCCTCCTCCCATTTCAGGCGCTTGATCGCCGCGTACAGCTCGCCCTTGCTCCCGGGCCGGTGGATGTCGTGGATCGCCTTGGCGAAGCCGACGAGTTTGTGCTCGTCGCGCAGCCTCCTCGGCAGGAAGTCGGGGCCTTCGAGGGTGACGGTGTCCAGGACCGTCCGCACGCACTTGGCGAGGGTCCAGCTCGGCACCTTCGCCGCCGCCGGATAGACCGGGATGAGCGCCCCCGCGAACTCCTCCATGACCTCGGCGGCCCGCGCGCCCTCCCCCGCGACCGCGCCCGGTGTGAGCGCCGCCGCCAGGTCCTCGCCCGCAGCGGCCTCGATCTCCGGCAGGAGCCGGTAGTCGGGGCCGTTGAGCTGGCGTTTCCCTCGGAAGTCGGTGACCTTCCCGGCGAACAGCCCCCACCGGCCGACCAGCAGCTCGCGCTCCCGCCACGGCTGGTTGAAGAAGGTCAGCGACAGCGTGTATCCGCCGTCGCCGATGATCACTTCGAGGATGCTGCCGCGGCGGTTGCGCATCGCGCGCCGGTTGACCGCGCGGATCTCGCCCATCACGGTGACCTGCTCGCCGATCTCCAGCGTGCCCAGATCCGTGCGCTCACCGCGCTCGGCGTAGCGGCGCGGGTAGTGGCGCAGCAGCTCGCCGACGGTGTGCAGCTCGAAGGCATCCTCCAGCGCCTCGGCGGTCTTCCCGCCGAGCGCCGTCTTGAGCGGCGTGTCCAGCGTGATCTTCATTCGACCCCCACCAGGAGCGGATTGCGTCGCTGGCCGCCCTCGTAGCAGGAGACCTCGACCAGCGGCCAGCGCGACGCCAGGTGCGCGGTGACGCGCGCGACCGCGGCCTCCGACAGGCCCGCGCCGGTGACCAGGGTGACCAGCTCGCCGCCCGCCGCGCACATGCGGTCGAGCAGCTCGCAGGCGACGACGGTCGGGTCGTCGCCGATGATGACGACGTCGCCTTCGGCGAGGCCGAGCACGTCGCCCGGTTCGCAGCGGCCGGCCGTGGTCAGGGCGACCCTCGCGGCGACGGCCAACGCGCCGAAACGGCAGGCCCCGGCGGCTTCGGCCATGGCGATGACGTCGTCGTCGAAACGGCGGCTCGACTCGCGCACGGCGAGCGCGGCGAGCGCCTGTACGGGCGAGCGGGTCGGGACGACCGAGACGGTCAGGCCTTCGGCGCGGGCGAGCTCGGCGGCGCTGTCGGCGACCGACTGGCTGCTGCCGTCGTTGGGCAGCAGGATGATCTCGGTGGCGCCGGTGGCGTGGACGGCGGTGAGCAGCTCCTGTGTGGACGGTGGGCTGCTGGCGACGGGGTGGGCGCCTTCGGCGGCGAACAGCTCGGCGAGGCCGGTGCCTCCGGCGACGGCGACGACCGCGCGGGAAACCCCGACCGCAGGGAGGGAGACCCCCTCGTCGGGCGGCTCGGGATGCGTGTGCGGGTGCGCGTGGTCGTCGGCGAAGCGGGTCACCGAGATGCGGTGGGGGCGGCCGGCCTCGATCCCGGCCTCGATGGCGGCGCCGACGTCGTTGACGTGGACGTGCACGTTCCAGGTCTGGCGATCGCCCTCGCCGTCGTCGCGAAGCCCGGTGCCGACCACGACGAGGGAGTCGCCGAGGCCGGTCAGGCGCAGCCGGAGCCGCTCGACCTCCCCGGCCCCGGCGTCGAGGAGGTACTGGACCTCGTAGGCGAACTCGCTCGAACCGGTCTCGCGCTCGGCGGGGCCGACCGGGACCTTGAGGCGCTCGTCGATGTCGGCGGCGGCCTGGGGCGCGCCCGTCGGCTCCCCGGTGACGACGGCGACCAGCGCGTCGAGGACCAGCGCGAGCCCGAAGCCGCCGGAGTCGACGACGCCCGCGCGGGCGAGCGCGGGCAGCTGGCGCGGGGTGAGCGCGACGGCGTCGCTGGCGCCGAGGCAGGCGGCGGTGGCGACCTTGGCGAGGGGCTCGTCGGCGAGCCTGGCGACCGCGTCGGCGGCGGCATCGGCGACCGACAGCATGGTGCCCTCGGTCGGGACGGCGACGGCGGCGCGGCAGGCGTCGGCGGCGACGCGCATGCCGATCACGACCGACGACGGGCCGGCTTCGGCGGCACCGGCTCCCCGGTGCGCCCAGGCATCGGCGAGGCCGCGGAAGAACTGCGCGAGGATCACGCCGGAGTTGCCCCGCGCGCCGAGCAGGGCGCCGCGCGCGAAGCGCCGCAGCGCCTCCGACAGGTCGGCGACCGGCCCCGCCTCCAGGGCGTGCAGGCCGGCGGTGACCGTGGCGACCATGTTGGTGCCGGTGTCGCCGTCGGGCACGGGGAAGACGTTGAGTTCGTCGATGTCGCGCTGATGGCGGCGCAGGACGGCGACGCTCGCCGCGCACCAGCGGTGGAACCCGGCCGCGTCGATGGTCGTGAGCGGCCCCTCGGCCACCGCTTCCTCTACGTCCCGCACGAAGAACGAGCCTAATGCCAGCCCCCGACACCGCGGAGGCTGGCGGCGACTACATGTTGAAGTGGAGCGTCATCAAGCGGTCTTCGACGCTCTGCGCGAGATCGGCCATGTCGTCGGGGACGGCCGCGTAGATCGCCGCGGCACGCGACCCGTCGATGTCGATGAGCGCGACGGAGACGGTGTCACCGCCCGCCGGCTTCGCCGGGTCGTCCCAGACCATGTGGTAGCGCAGGATCACCGCGACCCGGCCGTCGATGCGCGCCAGCTGGACCGTCGGGGCGGCCTCGCGCTTGAGGCCCTTGAGCGGCTTGCCGTCGGTGCCGACGTAGCGGCCGCCGTCGAGCGTGGCCGCAAGGTCGGCGGCCGTGGCGCCGATCTGGCCGGTGCCCGCGTACGGGATGAGCGCGGTGTCGAGGCCGCCGTTGAGGAACAGCGCCGGGAAGGTCGTGCCCTCCTTCAGCTCCCCGATGACGGCCGTGCCGAGCTCGTTGTAGGCGGCCGGAGCGGTCGTCAGCGGCGTCCAGTCGTTGGGCGTGAGGTACTCCAGGCGCGTCTGGTCGTTGAGGACCGGTGCGAGCGCGACGCTCGGCGTCTCGGTCGACGTGTCCTGCGACGTGTCCGCGCTCGGGTCGGCGGTGGGCGTGCCCCCGCCGTTGTTGAAGAACAGGACCGCGCCGATGCCGAGCGCCACGACCACGATGACCACCGAGACGATCACGACGGCCTTCGGGATGCCCTTCTTCGGGCCGGGGACGGGCGCGCCGCCCCACAGCGCCGGGTCGGGCTGCATGCCGGTGTAGGTCGGGCCGTCGGGCGCGACCGGCTTCGGCGCGAACACCCGGGGGTCGGGCCCGGTCGGGTAGTGCTGCTGCACGGGCGGCGCCGAGACCGGCGGGACGTAGACGGGCGGGCCGGAGACCTGCCGGCTCGGCGGGCCGGACACCGGAGGCGCCGACACCGGGGGCGAGTAGGCGGGCGGACCGGACACCGGTGGGGCCGACACTGGCGACGAGTAGGCGGGCGGCCCCGACACCGGGGGCGTGTACACCGGCGGACCCGAGACCTGCTGGTTCGGCGGCGCCGAGACCGGTGGCGCGGGTGGCGCGGAAACCGGCGAAGGCGTGTACGGCTGCTGCTCCTGCGGCGTGTAGACCGGCGGGTTCTGCGGGACGTACACCTGCGGCTGCTGCGGGCCCCACTGGTTCGGGACCGTCGGCGGCTCGGCCGGGTTCGCCGGAGGCTGCTGCGGGTACTGGGGCTGCGGCGGCTGCTCGTACTGGGGCTGCTGGTACTGCGGCTGCTGGGCGGGCTGCTGGTACTGCGGCTGCGGCGGCCCGTACGAGGGCGGCGCGAAAGGATCCACCGGCTGCGGCGGGGCCTGCTGCGGGTCGGGCGCCGGCCCGAAGGGCGAGACCGGATCCTCCTGCTGCGCCTGCTGCCGTTGGATCGACTGAGTGTCCTCCGACGACTCCTCGTCGGGCTGCTGCGGGTAGGTCATCAGGGGCAAACTTTCCGGAGGGGGTACCGTCGCTCATGGACGCCTGCGGTAACGTCGCTGCCAGCGTACGTGAGCGTGACACCTTCTACACCACCCCCGTTTGGCGGTGGACGGTGACTCTCAGGTAGGCTTCCCAGGCTGCCCCTGTGTGGGCGATCAAGATCTACGTCAACACTCAGGAGTGCGTTCATCATGTCCAGCAGGTGCGATGTCTGCGGCAAGGGCCCCGGCTTCGGCAACAACGTGTCCCACTCGCACCGTCGGACGCGTCGTCGGTGGAACCCGAACATCCAGGTCGTGCGCACGAACGTCGTCGGCGGCGACAACAAGCGCAAGGTCAAGGTGTGCTCGTCGTGCCTGAAGGCCGGCAAGGTCGCCCGCGCCTAGCGCGAGCCGAGAACTTATCGCCGGGCCCCGATGGGGCCCGGCTTTTTCGTGCGCTCATGTTTCCTGGCGGCTGGGCTCACGGCTCCTGCCGACTGTGCTCACGGCTCCTGGCGACTGTGCTCATGTTTCCTGCCGACTGTGCTCATGCTTCCTGTCGGAAGTGATCCCACCCCGCCGCCGAGCTCGTCCAGCGCGTCCCGTCGACCGTGACGCCCACGCCCGCGCGGACGACCCCGATCTCGGCCCACTCGCCACCGAGCATCACGTCGGGCGGGAATGTCGCGATCAGCGCGTGATCCTCGCCACCGGTGAAGATCCATTCGTACGGGTCGACGCCCAGCGCGTTGGCCGAGTCGGCCATCTGGCGCGGCAGCGGGAAGTTCGCCCGGCGCAGGTCCACGTGCACGCCCGAGGCGGCCGCGATGTGGCCGACGTCGGCGAGGAGCCCGTCGGAGACGTCGATCATCGCCGTCGCGCCCAGCTCCGCGGCGAGGATCCCGGCGGCGTAGGGCACCTCAGGGCGGCGGAAGGCGCCGACGAGGGCGCCCGGCGAGCGGAACCCGCGCGACAGGATCGTGTATCCGGCGGCGGCCCAGCCGAGGCGCCCGGCCATGGCGACTACGTCGCCCGGTCGCGCGCCCGAGCGCGTCACGGGTTCGCGGCGCTGGAGGTCACCCAGAGCGGTGACCGCGATCGTGAGCGTCGGGCTGGCCACGGTGTCGCCGCCGACAACGGACGCGCCGACGAGCGCGGCCTCGGCGGCCATGCCGTCGGCGAACTCCTCGGCCCACTCGACCGGCAGGTCGCGCGGCGTGCAGAACCCGACCAGCAGCGCCGTGGGCCGCGCGCCCATGGCGGCGATGTCGGCGAGGTTCGCGGCGGCCGCGCGGTGACCGACGTCGGTCGGGCTGGACCAGTCGCGCCGGAAGTGGCGCCCCTCGACGAGGACGTCGGTGCAGGCCACGACCCGGCCGTCGGCGGCGCGGACGACCGCCGCGTCGTCGCCGGGGCCGAGCAGGCAGTCGACGCCGGCGCCGTTCTGCGCGGGGATCGCCAGACGCCGGGTCACCCGCTCGATCAGGCCGAACTCACCGGTCTGCGCCACCGTCATCTCGTCTCCTCCTGTAGCCCGGGCATAGCTTAGTGTCAACCTGGGAACCCCCTCAGTGCGGCCGGGCGCGCCGTGCGACCTCCCCGGCGGCCCTCGCTACGCCCCCGTGTCCCCCTGGACACCGGCTCCCGTTGCGGTAGTTTCGCTCAAAGCCCGAGCGCGTGTCTTGCGTGTTACGTGTTAAGGAGTCGTGTTGTGGTCCAGGCGTACATCCTTATTCAGACCGAGGTGGGCAAGGCGCGCGACGTCGCCACCACGATCAAGGAAATCACCGGCGTGGTCAAAGTGGACGCCGTCACCGGCCCCTATGACGTCGTGGTGCTCACAGAGGCGCGTACCGTCGACGAGTTGGGGCACATGGTCGTCAGTAAAGTGCAGCAGGTACCGGGCATCACCCGGACCTTGACTTGCTCTGTCGTCCATTTGTGAAGGAGTGACCCGTGGCCGACACGGTCACGCGGGGTGCCGCACGGCTCGCCACGCTCATCGCCGTTCCGGTGGCCATCGTCGCGGCGGTCGGCGTCTTCGTCCTCGTCAGCAACACCGCGACCCCCGCCGCCGACGAGCCCGCACCGATGCCGAGCGAGCCCGTCGCGGTCACGCTCCCCTCTCTCGACGAAGACCAGACCATCGCCTGCCGTGCCCTTTTGGCCAAGATTCCGGACAAGGCCCACGAACAGCCCCGCCGCCCCGTCACCGAAGGCGCCGAGCAGGCCGCCGCCTTCGGCGACCCCGCGGTGACCCTCGTCTGCGGCGTGGACGCCCCCGAAGTAGGGGACACCGAGACCGTGTACCCGATGGACGGCGTGTGCTGGGTCCAGCGCCCCGGCGGCAACGCCGCCGTGTGGACGACCGTCGACCGCAAGGTGCCCGTCGCGCTGACGGTCCCCGGCGACGGGAACGGATCGGGCGAATGGGCACAGGCCTTCTCGAAGATCGTCAAGCAGCAGCTGAAGCCGCTGTCGAAGGGTGTCCCGAGCGGCTGCGGGTAGGTATTTTCTAGGGACGCGCCGGCCCGGGCGCGTGTTCACGCCTTGGAGTGCCCGTGCCCATCCTCACCGAGCCTTTCGGTCGATGCCGCCTTGAGATCACCCCCGACCGTGTCGCCGTGCACCGGCCGGGCGCGGCGGGGCTCGGCTTACTCCGCGACGACGGTCATGTGCTCAAGCTGTCCAGGCGCGGGCGGTGGCTGGTCCAGTCAGGGACCTTCTCCGCGCGACCCGGGAGGATTCGCGTCGACGGTTTCGACACCGGCGAGATCCACGCGGCGTGCCTGGCCACGGGCTGGGACTGGAAGACGCGAAGATCGAGCGTCGTGGAGAAGGGGACGCCGCCGGCCGAACGCGCCCGGCGACCGCCGCGCACCCTTGTGACCCGCCGCTGGAGCCTCGTGAAGCGGCCGAAGTGGCCGCACGTGCGGAAATGGCTGCGGCGGGAACTGACGCTGACCGTTCTGCTCATGGCGATGGGCTGGTGCCTGACCTGGGGAATCGCGCGACTCGGGTGGACGGACGCGCCATGGACCGCGAACGAGACGGCCCAGGTCGCGTTCCTTCTGCTCTTCCCGTCGACCATGCGGGCTGTCTCCGACTACCGCAAGGGCTGGCGGGACGACACGGTCAGGGTGTCCGGGGAGGAGGTCGTCTGGCACGCGGCACAGTCGGCGGCATTCGTGGGGCGGGAGCAAGTGCGAACGGTCGTGGCCGACGAGGAATCGCTCCGGTTCGCGGGAGCCGACGGCGACGTCGCCCGCCTCGGAGTGCCGCCAGGACAGGGCGACCTCGCCGAGGCGCTGGCGAAGCACGGGTGGCCGATCCGGTATGCGTGAGCCCCGGGTCGCCTTGCCGAGCAAGGACAAGCGCGGGCGCCCCGCCTAACCCGCGACCTCCGGCTTGGTCTCCCGCGCCATCAGCGCCGCCACGCCCTTGCGCGGGTCCAGCCCCTCGTGGCACACCCGCTCGACCTGCTCGGTGATCGGCATCTCCACGCCGTTGGCGTGCGCCAGGTCCCGTACCGAGCGGCAGCTCTTCACGCCCTCCGCGGTCTGCTTCGTCGCCGCCTGCGCCTCCGCGAGGCTCTCCCCGCGGCCCAACCGCTCGCCGAACGTGCGGTTGCGCGCGATCGGCGACACGCACGACGCGACCAGGTCCCCCAGACCCGCCAGACCCGCGAACGTCAGCGGGTCGGCGCCGAGCTTCGCCCCCAGCCGCGCCGTCTCGGCCAGCCCCCGCGTGATCAGCGTCGCCTTGGTGTTGTCGCCGAGCCCCATGCCCGACAGCATCCCGTAGGCCAGCGCGATGACGTTCTTGACCGCTCCACCGAGCTCGCAGCCGACGACGTCGGTGTTGGTGTAGGGCCGGAAGTAGTCGGTGCTGATCGCGTCCTGCACGGCCGTCGTCCGCGCGGTGTCCGTGCCCGCGACGACCGTCGCGGTCGGCTGGCGGTTGGCGATCTCGGGCGCCAGGTTCGGCCCGGAGACGACCACGATCTGGCCCGGGTCGACCTCGGCGACCTCGGCGATGACCTCGCTCATGCGCAGGGTCGTGCCCAGCTCGATGCCCTTCATCAGGCTCACGAGGGTCACGCCCGCGGGCAGGGCCGAGCGCCACACGCTGAGGTTCTCCCGCAGCGACTGGCTCGGCACCGACAGGACGACGAGCTCGGCGCCGTCGAGGGCCTCGGCGTAGTCGGTGGTGGCCGTGATCAGCGCCGGGAGCGAGACGCCGGGCAGGTACTCGCCATTGGTGTGCTCCTCGTTGATCTCGCGGGCGATCCTGTCCCGGCGGGCGTGGAGCGTGGTGCGGTGCCCGTTGTCGGCGAGGACCTTCGCGAAGGTGGTCCCCCAGGAACCCGCGCTGAGTACGGCGGTGCGCATGCCTTCTCCCTCACGCCTTGTTGTTCTTGCGGACCGAGTCGTACAGCGGCGGGGGCGTCTCGCCGCGCAGGTCGCCGACGAGGCCGGCGATGGCCCGCATGATCGTGTCGGTCATCTCGTTGAGGCTCGCGGCGGTCGGATCGACGCCCTCCCAGGCCGACAGGTCGACCGGCGGGCCGGCCTTGACGACGCAGCGCCTGCGAGGGCGCAGCCCCACCTTCTTGGTGATGGGGTTGTACAGGTCCTGCGGCCCCCACTGGGCGATCGGGATGACGGGCGCGCCGGTCTCCAGGGCCAGGCGGGCGACGCCGTTCTTGCCGCGCATCGGCCACAGCTCGGGCGAGCGGGTCGTCGTGCCCTCCGGGTAGATGATCACCGCGCGTCCGGACTTGACCGCGTCGATCGCGCTGTGCAGGGACTTCACGGCGTCGGAGGTGCCCCGGTGGACGGGGATCTGGCCGGTCGCCTGGATGATCGGGCCGAGCACGGGGATCTTGAAGACGCTCGCCTTGCCCAGGAACCTCGGGTTTCGCCCGGCGTCGTAGACGTAGAAGGCCATGAGCAGCGGGTCGGCGTGCGAGATGTGGTTGGCCGCCAGGATCGCGCCGCCGCGCAGGGGGATGTGCTCGAAGCCGAGCCACGTGGCCTTCGTCATGACGCTCATGAAGGGTTTGACCAGGAGTACCGCGACCCGAAGCCAGAAACCGACCTTCTGATCACCGCCTTTACGGCGCCCGAACAAGCCCACGGTTCTCCTTAAGCGAACGTTTGTGGAACGACCTTA
>Ga0307515_10018851_pt1 | contig 12458 bp, 10 predicted proteins | sample 17_EM_MG_FD_194513 | JGI IMG/M metagenome (GOLD analysis project Ga0307515, IMG submission 194513) | Populus trichocarpa ectomycorrhiza microbial communities from riparian zone in the Pacific Northwest, United States - 17_EM | ecosystem: Host-associated > Plants > Roots > Unclassified | place...
CTGGGACAGGTCGGCGCCGACGCAGAAGTCCTTGCCCGCGCCGGTCAGCACCACCACGCGCACGTCCTCGTCGCGGTCGGCACGGTCCATCGCCTCGCCGAGCTCGTCGGCCATCCGGATCGTGTAGCCGTTGCGCGCTTCGGGGCGGTTCAGCGTCACCGTGGCGATCCGGTCCGCGACGGCGTAGGTGGTCTCGGCCATGCGACGAAACTAAGGCAGTCCGGCACTACTGGCAAGATGTCAATAGTGTGTCCGCAGCGTCCGGGGCGAAACAATCAGGCGTGCTTGATTTTTCCGGAGGCCGGTGACACGCTGGGTGGCAAGACGCAAGGAGGCGGCGATGGCGGACCTCGGCGTGATCCTCGGGGATCTCGACGCGGAATCACGGACGATCGACGACGTGGTGGCGAACCTGCCCGCGGCCGACTGGGCGCGGGAAACACCGGCTGCGGGGTGGACGATCGCGCATCAGATCGCGCACTTGGCCTGGACGGATGGGAAGGCCCTGATCGCCGCGGCCCACCCGGAGGACTGGCAGGCCGAGGTCGAAAGCCTGCTCACCGTCGGCGAGCACTACGTCGACGAGGCCGCGGCCGAAGGCGCCGAGCTGCCGCCCCAGGAACTGCTCGAACGCTGGCGTGCCGGACGGGCGCGGCTGGCCGAGGCGCTCGCGGCGGTGCCGGACGGGCAGAAACTGCCCTGGTACGGCCCGCCGATGAGCGCGGCCTCGATGGTGACCGCGCGGCTGATGGAGACCTGGGCCCACGGCCAGGACATCTACGACGCCCTGGGGCTGCCCCGCGAGCCCACCGCGCGGCTTTGGCACATCGCGCGCTTCGGCACGCGGACCCGCGACTTTGCTTACCTGCTCAACTCCCTCGCGCCGCCGGTCGAGGAGTTCCGCGTCGAGCTGGTCGCGCCCGACGGCTCGACCTGGGCGTTCGGGCCCGAGGACCCCGAGCAGAAGCTCACCGGCAGCGCCGTCGACTTCTGCCTGGTCGTCACCCAGCGGCGACACCCGGCCGACACCGACCTCGTGGCGCGCGGCGCGGACGTCGAGGAGTGGCTGACCGTCGCACAGGCCTTCGCCGGGCCTCGCGGGGCAGGCCGGGAAGCGGGGCAGTTCGCATGACAGCGTTGAGGATCGGCAATGCGTCCGGGTTCTACGGCGACCGCTTCTCCGCCGTGCGCGAGATGCTCACCGGCGGGCCACTCGACGTCCTCACCGGCGACTACCTGGCCGAGCTGACCATGCTCATCCTCGGCCGCGACCGGATGAAGGACGCGAACCGCGGTTACGCCAAGACATTCCTCCGCCAGATGGAGGAAAACCTCGAGCTGGCTCGCGAAAACGGCATCAAGATCGTGGCGAACGCGGGCGGCCTCAACCCCGCCGGGCTCGCTGACGCCTTGCGTGAACTCGCGGAGAAGCTCGGCGTCGACGTCAAGATCGCACACGTCGAAGGCGACGACCTGGTCGCCCGCGCCGACGAGCTGAGCTTCGGGAAACCCTTGACAGCTAACGCTTACCTCGGCGCGTGGGGCATCGCGGAGTGCCTGAACGCGGGCGCCGACGTCGTCGTCACCGGACGCGTCACCGACGCCTCGGTGATCGTCGGCCCGGCCGCCGCGCACTTCGGCTGGGCCCGCGACGACCACGACGCGCTCGCCGGCGCCGTCGCGGCCGGGCACGTCATCGAATGCGGCACCCAGGCCACCGGCGGCAACTACGCCTTCTTCACCGAGCATTCCCTAGGCCTGCCGGGGTTCCCGATCGCCGAGATCGAGGCCGACGGCTCCAGCGTGATCACCAAGCACCCGGGCACCGGGGGAGTGGTGACCACCGGCACGGTCACCGCCCAGCTGCTCTACGAAATCACCGGGGCCCGCTACGCCGGGCCGGACGTCACCACGCGGTTCGACACGCTGTCCCTGAGCCAGGAAGGACCGGACCGCGTGCGGATCTCCGGCGTCCGCGGGGAGGCTCCGCCGCCGACGCTCAAGGTCGCGCTCAACAAGCTCGGCGGGTTCCGCAACGAGACGACGTTCGTCCTCACCGGACTCGACATCGAGGCCAAAGCCGCGCTGGTGAAGGAACAACTCGAAGCGGCGTTGAAGGAACGTTCGTCCGCCGACGTCAAGTGGACGCTGGCCCGGACCGACCACGTCGACGCCGACACCGAGCAGACCGCGAGCGCGCTGCTGCACGTCGCGGTCAAGGACGCCGACCCGAAGGTCGCGGGCCGCGCGTTCACCGCGGCCGCCGTGGAACTCGCGCTGGCCAGCTACCCCGGCTTCCACGTCACGGCTCCGCCGTCGGACGCCTCGCCTTATGGCGTTTACACCGCGGCCTATGTGGACGCCGCCCAGGTGCCGCACGTCGCCGTGCTGCCGGACGGGATGCGTGTCGACATAGCGCCCTCGGCGTCCACTCAGGACTTGTCCGATGTGGACGAGCCCGCGCTGCCGGAACCGCTCGACCACGGACCGGTGCGGCGGGTGCCGCTCGGCCGGGTCGTCGGCGCGCGCAGCGGTGACAAGGGCGGCAACGCCAACCTGGGCGTCTGGGTGCGGTCGGAAGAGGCCTGGCGGTGGCTCGTGCACCGGTTGACCGTCGCCGAGTTCAAGCTGCTGCTGCCCGAGACCGCCGAGCTGCCGGTGACGCGCTACCTGCTGCCGAACCTGCGGGCGATGAACTTCGTCGTCGAGGGCATCCTCGGCGAGGGTGTCGCCTCGCAGGCGCGGTTCGACCCGCAGGCCAAGGCCTTCGGCGAATGGCTGCGGTCTCGCGTAATCGACATCCCCGAGGTGCTCCTGTGACCGACCCCTTCCGGACGCCCGAGCGGGCCGAGCTGCGCAAGACCGTGCGGAAGTTCGTCGAGCAGGAGGTCCTGCCGCACCTCGACGACTGGGAGCGCGCCGGCGAACTGCCCCGGGACCTGCACCGCAAGGCCGGGGACCTGGGCCTGCTCGGCGTGGCCTTCCCCGAGGAGGTCGGCGGCGGCGATGGCAACTACCTCGACGCGCTCGTCGTTGCCGAGGAGATGCACTACGCGGGCGGCTCCGGCGGGCTGTTCGCGTCGCTGTTCACCTGCGGCATCGCCGTGCCGCACATCGCCGAGGCCGCCGACCCCGTGCAGATCGAACGCTGGGTCCGGCCGACCCTGGAAGGGGACAAGATCGGTTCGCTGGCGGTGACCGAGCCGGACGGCGGCTCCGACGTCGCCGGGATCCGGACCACCGCTGTCCGCGAGGGTGACGAATACGTCATCAACGGCGCCAAGACCTACATCACCTCGGGCTGCCGCGCGGACTTCGTGACGACCGTCGTGCGAACCGGCGGCGGCGGCGCCCACGGCCTCTCGCTCATTGTCGTCGAGCGCGGGACGCCCGGGTTCACCGTCTCCCGCAAGCTCGAGAAGATGGGCTGGCTCTGCTCCGACACCGCCGAACTGTCCTACGTGGACGTCCGGGTGCCGGTCGAGAACCTCGTCGGTGCCGAGAACAGCGGGTTCGCCCAGGTGGCTACCCAGTTCGTCACCGAACGGCTTTCCCTTGCGGTGCAGGCCTATTCGCACGCCCAGCGCGCGCTCGACCTGACGCTCGATTGGTGCCGGTTGCGCGAGACATTCGGACGGCCGCTGATCTCGCGACAGCTTGTGCAGCACAAGGTGACCGAGATGGCCCGCCGCGTGGACGTCGCTAGGACCTACGCTCGGCAGGCCGCGATCCGGCATGTGTCGGGTGAAGAGGTCATCGCCGAAGCCTGTTTCGCCAAGAACACCGCCGTCGAGGCCGCCGAGTGGGCGGTCAACGAGGCCGTCCAGCTGCACGGCGGGCTCGGCTACATGCGTGAGGCCGAAGTGGAGCGACACTACCGCGACGTCCGGATCCTCGGCATTGGCGGCGGCACCAACGAGATCCTCACCGGCTTGGCCGCGAAGCGATTGGGATACACCTCATGACGACCCTGAGGTCCACTGTGGACACGCGGGCCGCCGAGTTCGGCGCGAACCGCGAGGCGATGCTGGAGAAGCTCGCCGAGATCGACACCGAGCAGGCCAAGGCCGTGGCCGGTGGCGGCGAGAAGTACGTCGAGCGGCACCGCAAGCGCGGCAAGCTCCTCGCGAGGGAACGGATCGAGCTGCTGCTCGACGAGGACTCGCCGTTCCTGGAGCTCTCGCCACTGGCGGCCTGGGGATCGGACTACCGCGTCGGCGCCAGCCTTGTCACCGGGATCGGCGTCGTCGAGGGCGTCGAGTGTCTCGTCTCGGCCAGCGACCCGACGGTCAAGGGTGGCGCGAGCAACCCGTGGACGGCCAAGAAGTCCTACCGGGCAGCGGACATCGCCGCCCAGAACCGGTTGCCGACGATCAACCTTGTCGAGTCCGGCGGCGCGGACCTGCCGACGCAGAAGGAAATCTTCATCCCCGGCGGCCGGATCTTCCGGGACATCACGCGCGCCTCGGCCGCGGGCTGCCCGACGGTCGCCCTGGTCTTCGGCAACTCGACCGCCGGCGGGGCGTACCTGCCGGGCATGTCGGACTACGTCGTGATGGTCAAGGAACGCGCGAAGGTGTTCCTCGGCGGGCCGCCGCTGGTGAAGATGGCGACCGGTGAGGAGTCCGACGACGAGTCGCTCGGCGGCGCCGAGATGCACGCGCGGACTTCGGGCCTGGCCGACTACCTGGCCGTGGACGAGCAGGACGCGATCCGCCTGGGTCGCAACATCATCAAACGCCTCAACTGGACCAAGCAGGGGCCTTCTCCGAAGCCGGACTACGACGAGCCGCTTTACGACGTCGACGACCTGCTCGGCATCGTGCCGACCGACCTCAAGGTGCCGTTCGACCCGCGCGAGGTGATCGCCCGCGTTGTCGACGGCTCCGACTTCGACGAGTTCAAGCCGTTGTACGGGCCGAGTCTGGTGACCGGCTGGGCGAGCATCCACGGCTACCCGGTCGGCGTGCTGGCCAACGCGCAGGGTGTGCTGTTCGGCGAGGAGTCGCAGAAGGCCGCGCAGTTCATCCAGCTGGCCAACCAGATCCACACGCCGCTGGTGTTCCTGCACAACACGACCGGCTACATGGTCGGCAAGGAGTACGAGCAGAGCGGCATCATCAAGCACGGCGCGATGATGATCAACGCCGTGTCGAACTCGAAGGTGCCGCACCTGTCCGTCCTCATGGGAGCGTCCTACGGCGCCGGGCACTACGGCATGTGCGGCCGCGCCTACGACCCCCGCTTCCTGTTCGCCTGGCCGAGCGCGAAGTCCGCGGTGATGGGCCCGGCGCAGCTGGCCGGCGTGCTGTCGATCGTGGCCCGCGCGGCCGCCGAGTCGCGCGGCCAGGAGTACAACGAGGAGCACGACAAGGCCATGCGCGCCATGGTGGAAGGCCAGATCGAAGCCGAGTCGATGCCGATGTTCCTCTCCGGCATGCTCTACGACGACGGCATCATCGACCCACGCGACACCCGCACCGTGCTGGGGCTGAGCCTGTCCGCGATCCACAATGGACCAGTGAAGGGCGCCGAAGGCTTCGGCGTCTTCCGGATGTGAGTGAGCGATGATCCAGAACCTGCTGGTCGCCAACCGCGGCGAGATCGCCCGCCGGGTCTTCCGCAGCTGCCGCGACGCCGGGATCGGCACGGTCGCCGTGTTCTCCGACGCCGATGCCGCGGCCCCGCACACCCTCGAAGCCGACGCGGCCGTCCGGCTGCCCGGCAACGCGCCGTCCGAGACCTACCTGCGCGCCGAGTTGCTGGTGAAGGCCGCCGCGGACACCGGCGCCGACGCCGTCCACCCGGGTTACGGCTTCCTGTCCGAGAACGCCGCGTTCGCCCGCGCCGTCCTCGACGCCGGGCTGACCTGGGTCGGGCCGCCGCCGGAGGCCATCGAGACGATGGGCTCCAAAGTGGAGTCGAAGCGGCTGATGGCCGCGGCCGGTGTCCCGGTGCTGTCCGAACTGGACCCGGCGTCGGTGACCGAGGCAGATCTTCCGTTGCTGGTCAAGGCGTCCGCCGGTGGTGGTGGACGCGGGATGCGCGTTGTCCGCGCCCTCGACGAGCTGGTCAAGGCGGTGGAAGGTGCGAGTGCGGAGGCCGGATCCGCGTTCGGCGACCCGACGGTGTTCTGCGAGCGGTACCTGGAGACCGGCCGCCACATCGAGGTTCAGGTGCTGGCCGACGCGCACGGCACGGTGTGGGCGGTGGGGGAGCGGGAGTGCTCGATCCAGCGCCGGCACCAGAAGGTCGTCGAGGAGGCGCCGTCGCCGTTCGTCGACGACGCCATGCGCGCGGAGCTGTTCGACGCCGCGCGCAAGGCGGCCCTGGCGATCGACTACGTCGGTGCGGGCACGGTCGAGTTCCTCGCCGGGCCGGATGGACGGTTCTACTTCCTCGAGATGAACACCCGGCTGCAGGTCGAGCACCCGGTCACCGAGAACGTCACCGGCCTCGACCTCGTGGCGCTGCAGCTGCGCGTCGCCGACGGGGAACGGCTGCCCCCCGACCCGCCGCCGACCGTCGGGCATTCCATCGAGGTCCGGCTCTACGCTGAAGACCCGGCGGCGAACTGGCAGCCGCAGAGCGGCACCTTGCACACGTTCGAAGTGCCCGACGTGGACCGTTCCTTCGTCCATGGACCGGGTTTGCGGCTCGATTCCGGCTTCGAAACCGGTTCGGTCGTCGGTGTGCACTACGACCCGATGCTGGCCAAGGTGATCACCTGGGCGCCGACCCGCGCGGAAGCCGCTCGGCGGCTCGCCAAGGCGTTGGCCGCGTCGAAGATCCACGGCGTCGTCACCAACCGCGACCTCCTGGTGAACATCCTCCGCCACGACGCGTTCCTGGCCGGGGAGACGGACACTGCGTTCTTCGACCGGCACGGCCTGGACACCCTGGCCGCACCGCTGGCCACTGTGGACACCGAGCGGCTCTCCGCGCTGGCCGCGGCACTCGCGGACGCGGCAGGCAACCGGGCCTCGGCGACCACGCAAAGCCGGCTGCCCAGCGGGTGGCGCAACGTCCGATCCGCCGGGCAGCGCAAGGTCTTCACCGTCGCCGACCGCGAGTACGAAGTGGTCTACTCGCTCACGCGCGACGGGCTGAAAGCGGACGGCCACGAAGCCGCGCTGGTGTCGGCCGAGCCCGGCCGGGTCGCCCTGGACGTCGCCGGGGTGCGGCGCACCTTCGACGTCGCCCGCTATGACGACGTGTCCTACGTGGACTCCGCGCTCGGTTCGGTGGCGCTGAAAGCCGAGCCGCGGTTCGCCGACCCGGACGCCGCGCTGGCCGCGGGCTCCCTGGTCGCGCCGATGCCGGGCACGGTCGTCCGGCTGGCCGTGCAGGCCGGGGACCCCGTCAAGGCGGGCGACCCGCTGCTGTGGCTCGAAGCGATGAAGATGGAACACCGGATCGCCGCCCCCGCCGACGGCGTGGTGGCGGAACTGCCGGTCACGGTCGGACAGCAGGTCGAAGTGGGCACGATCCTCGCGGTGGTAGGAGAAGCGGAATGAGCATGAACTTCATCGAGCCCGAGGAGCGGATCGCGCTCCGCAAGGCCGTCGCCGAGCTCGGCGCCAAGTACGGGCACGAGTACTACGCGAAGAAGGCCCGCGCGGACGAGAAGACGCACGAACTGTGGGACGAGGCGGGCCGGCTGGGTTACCTCGGCGTCAACATCCCGGAGGAGTACGGCGGCGGGGGCGCGGGCATCGCCGACCTCGCTGCGGTGCTCGAAGAGCTGGCCGCAGCGGGCTCGCCGTTGCTGCTGATGGTCGTCTCGCCGGCCATCTGCGGCACCGTGATCTCCCGCTTCGGCACCGAAGAGCAGAAGAAGAAGTGGCTGCCCGGCATCGCCGACGGCAGCAAGCGGATGGTCTTCGCCATCACCGAGCCGGACGCCGGATCGAACTCGCACAAGATCACCACCACCGCCAAGCGCGACGGCGACGGCTGGGTCCTCAGTGGACGGAAGGTCTTCATCTCCGGCGTCGACGAGGCCGACGCGGTGCTCGTCGTCGGCCGCATGGAGGACTCCAGGACCGGCAAGCTCAAGCCCGCGCTGTTCATCCTGCCGACCGGCACCGCCGGGTTCGAGTACACGAAGATCCCGATGGACATCATCGCGCCGGAGAACCAGTTCTCGCTGTTCCTCGACGACGTCAAGCTCCCGGCCGAAGCGCTCGTCGGCGAGGAGGACGCGGCGATCGCGCAGCTGTTCGCCGGCCTCAACCCGGAACGCATCATGGGCGCGTCGTTCTCCCTCGGCATCGCCCGCTACGCACTGAGCAAGGCCGTCTCCTACGCCAACCAGCGCCAGGTCTGGGGTACTCCGATCGGCGCCCACCAGGGCCTCGCGCACCCGCTGGCCGAGATCAAGGTCGAGCTGGAACTGGCGAAGCTGATGACGCAGAAGGCGGCGTCGCTCTACGACTCCGGCGACGACTTCGGCGCGGGGGAGTCGGCCAACATGGCCAAGTACGCCGCCGCCGAGGTCGCCATCCGCGCCACCGACCAGGCCGTGCAGACCCACGGCGGCAACGGCCTCGCCACCGAGTACGGCCTCGGCACGCTGGTGACGGCGGTGCGACTGGGCCGGATCGCCCCGGTCAGTCGTGAGATGGTGCTCAACTTCGTCGGGCAGCACAGCCTCGGCCTGCCCAAGTCCTACTAGGAGGCGACATGTCTACTTTGGACGGCAAGACGATCATCATGTCCGGCGGCAGCCGGGGCATCGGTGAGGCGATCGCGCTCCGGGCAGCAAAAGACGGCGCCAACGTCGCGCTGCTGGCGAAGACGGCCGAACCGCACCCGAAGCTGCCCGGCACCATCTACACCGCCGCGGAGGCCATCGAGAAGGCCGGCGGCCACGCGTTGCCGATACTCGGGGACGTCCGTGACGATGACGGTGTCGCGGCCGCGGTGGCGAAGACCGTCGAGCAGTTCGGCGGCATCGACATCGTCGTGAACAACGCCAGCGCGATCGACCTGACGCCGACCGAGCAGGTCAGCATGAAGCGCTACGACCTCATGCAGGACATCAACGCGCGCGGGACGTTCCTGCTGTCCAAACTGGCCATCCCTCACCTGCGGGTCTCAGCCAACGCGCACATCCTGACCCTGTCGCCGCCGATCAGCCTCGACGAGAAGTGGTTCACGGCCGGGCACCTCGCGTACAGCATCGCGAAGTACTCGATGAGCCTCGTGACGGTCGGACTCGCGGCGGAGCTGAAGAAGGACGGCGTCGCGGTCAACTCGCTGTGGCCGCGCACCACGATCGACACCGCGGCGATCCGCAACGTCGTCGGCGCCGAGCTGGCTGACCGCAGCCGGACGCCCGAGATCATGGCCGATGCCGCGTACACGATCCTCACCAAGCCGAGCCGCGAGGCCACCGGGAACTTCTTCCTCGACGACGACGTCCTGCGCGCCGCCGGTGTCACGGACTTCGCTCGTTATTCGGTGGCGCAGCACCGCGTCGGCGGCTCGGAGGATCTCCAGCTCGATTTCTGGGTCGAACCGGCTTGACCGGCGTCCGCGAACCCCAGCAGGAACGCAGCCGCACGACGCGGCGGCGGCTGATCGAGGCCGCGCTCGACGGCTTCGGCGAGCGTGGCTGGCACGGCGTCACGGTGGCCGCGATCGCCGAACGCGCCGGCGTCTCGCGCGGCGCGGCCCAGCACCACTTCCCGACCCGCGAGGACCTCGTCGCGGCGGCGGTCGACCTCCTGGGCGAGGCGCAGATCGACGAGTTGCGCGCCCAGGCGGCCGACCTGCCGAGCGGGTCGTCGCGCATCGAGCGGGTCGTCGAGATGGTGCTGAACCTGTACACCGGGCCGCTGTTCCGGGCCGCGTTGCAGCTCTGGGCGGTCGCGGCGACCGACGAGTCCCTGCGCGAGGTGCTGGTGCCGCTGGAGGCCCGGGTCGGCCGGGAGGCGCACCGGGTGACGGTCGAGCTGCTCGGCGTCGACGAGTCCCGTGCCGGGGTGCGTGAGCTGGTCCAGGCCACTCTCGATCTTGCTCGTGGCCTGGGCTTGGCGAACCTCCTGACCGACGACACGCGGCGGCGGCGGCAGATCGTGCGGGAGTGGGCCCGCACACTGGAGCTCCGGCTCGCCGAGTGAGTCAGGAGCCGTCGAGGAGCCCGTGCTCGTAGGCGTGGATCACCAGGTGCACCCGGGTGCGCAGGCCGAGGTTGGCCAGCATCCGCGCCACGTGCGTCTTCACCGTCCCGTCGCCGACCGTGAGTGTGCGCGCGATCTCGGCGTTGCTCAGCCCCCGCGCCCGCCGCGGCGGCGTCAGATCGTGCGGGAGCAGGCTCAGAGTCTGGAACTCCGACCGACCGGAACCTCCGAGCTCTAGTAAACGTCCTAGTGCCGTAGCTAACACAATTGGCCCAATGGACGATGACTCGTAGTAGTAGGTTCACGGAGCAGAAAGGCAGTCCGGTGTCCGGTTCAGGAGTCGAGCTCACCCACCGCGCGATGGCGATGCTGAGGGCGGTGGCAGCTGGACGCGCTGAGATGTCGTGCAGCTGCGAACCCGACCTCTTCGTCGACGGATTCGCCTGTTGCGATCAGATGACCGCACACGCGCTGGCCCACGGCGGCTACGTCCGCCCCGCCGCCGACGGCGCCGTCGGCCGTGTCCCCGCTGAACTGACCGACGCCGGCCGCGCCGCGCTGGAGGTCACGCTCGCCGCCTGAGCCCGGCCGCGCCGTCACGGAGCGTCGCGGGGTTCGCTCGCACGTTCGGTGACCACCGCCGTACCCGCCCAGGCCCCTGACCTGGCAGTGTGGTCCCATGGCGGATCAGGACCCACCGGCCACGAAGCCGGGGGACGAGGAAGCGACGGTCTTCCTCCCCAGCGACTTGCGCGGCCCTCACTGGCCGACCCGCGACCTCGACGTCTCCCGGCGGCCGTACGACGAGTTCGCCACCCAGATCGTCGCGAGGCCACCCGCCTCACCCGTCTCGGCCGGCCGAGGCGAAGGCGCCGGCTCCTCCCTCGCCCGCTCGAGCGGGCGGATGGCGATCGCCTCGACCGTCAGCCGGATCACCGGCTTCGTCGCCAAGCTGCTGCTGGCCGCGGTGGTCGGGACCGGGATCGTCAACGACTCCTTCACCGTCGCCAACACCCTGCCGAACATCGTGTTCGAGCTGCTCTTCGGCGGCGTGCTGGCCAGCGTCGTGGTGCCGCTGCTGGTCCGCTCGCAGGACGACGCCGACGGCGGCCGGGCCTACACGCAGCGGCTCCTCACGATGGCGCTGGTGCTGCTCACCGTCGGGACGGCCGTCGCGGTGGCCATCGCGCCCCTGTTCACCGCGCTCTACGTCGACAAATCGTCAGCGGAGGCCAACCCGGGGCTGACCACCGCGCTGGCCTACCTGCTGCTGCCGCAGATCCTGTTCTACGGCCTGTTCGCGCTCATGTCGGCCATCCTCAACGCCCAGAACGTGTTCGGGCCACCGGCCTGGGCGCCGGTGCTGAACAACGTCGTCGTCACCGCCACGCTGGTCGTGTTCGCGCTGATGCCGGGGGAGCTGACGCTCAACCCGGTGCGGATGGGCGACCCGAAGCTGCTCGTGCTCGGCTTCGGCACGACGCTCGGCATCGTCGTGCAGGCGCTGGTGCTCATTCCGGCGTTGCTGCGCACCGGGTTCCGGTTCCGCTGGCGCTGGGGCTTCGACCCGCGGATGAAGGAGTTCGGCGGGCTCGCCGCGTGGATCCTCGGGTACGTCGTGGTGAGCCACGTCGGCTTCGTCGTCACGACCCGGGTCCTGACCGGCGGCACCGGCGGCGGAGTCACCGCCTACAGCTACGCGTCCCTGCTCTTCCAGCTGCCCTACGGCATCCTCGGCGTCTCGTTGCTGACCGCGCTGATGCCGCGGATGAGCCGGGCCGCCGCGGACGGCGACACCGCGCGGCTCGTCGGCGACCTCTCGCTCGCCTCCCGCATCTCCACGGTGCTGTTCGTGCCGATCTCCGCGGCGCTGGCCGTGGTCGGCACGCCGATCGGCATCGCGATCTTCACCTGGGGCCGCGGCACCCTCGACGACGCCGAGCGGCTCGGCCAGACCCTCGCCGTCTCCGCCGTCGGGCTGCTGCCGTACGCGCTGGTGATGTTGCAGCTGCGGGTGTTCTACGCGATGAAGGACGCCCGGACGCCGACGCTCATCATGCTCGTGATGACGGCGGTCAAGATCCCGCTGCTGTTCCTCTGCCGCGGGCTGCTCGACGGTGAGCACATCGTCTACGGCGTCATGCTGGTCAACGGCGCGGGGTTCGTCGTCGGCGCCGTCCTCGGCCAGGTCTGGCTGTGGGTCCGGCTCGGGCACCTGCGCAGCCGCCGGTCGCTGCGGGTCGGGCTCATCACGCTGGGCGTCAGCGGGCTCGGGGTGCTGGCCGCGGTCCTCGCCGGCTACGCCGTGCCCGCCTCGCTCGGCCCGATCCC
>Ga0307515_10018852_pt1 | contig 12458 bp, 17 predicted proteins | sample 17_EM_MG_FD_194513 | JGI IMG/M metagenome (GOLD analysis project Ga0307515, IMG submission 194513) | Populus trichocarpa ectomycorrhiza microbial communities from riparian zone in the Pacific Northwest, United States - 17_EM | ecosystem: Host-associated > Plants > Roots > Unclassified | place...
GATGCGCTGGAACAAAAGTCTCCCGATGAATGAGATTGCTTTACCTAATCAGTGAGTTGAAGATCGAATCTTTTCGATTTCGTCCTTCAAGCGCAGCTTCCGACGCTTGATGTCAGCGATGTGCTGATCCTGGACAGACGGCTGGATAAGGGCCGAATGGAGCTCCTGCTCCAGAACATCATGTTTTTTCTCAAGCGTTGCAAGATGAGCCTCAATGGTCATGTGGCAGTCCCTTCCTTTTGCTTGCACCCGATCCGTAAATGCCGGATGTTCCACGTTGTAACCGAGATAGTGTGCCATGCTATTTTTCATTTGTCGAAGGCGAAATCATGGCCGACACCAAATCTCGTTGGCGAGATTTGGTATTGGGATAACTTCCCGTTACCAACAATTCTGTGCTAGAGCGACGCTCGATTTTCTGCGGACAGCAAACTACCTGCTGTCAGCACCGACGGGGAACATTGCATGCCAGATCAGGATCAGGCCGAACTCAGACTGGGCGTAGCGCGGCTGAGGCAGGAACATGAAGACTATGATGTTGCGATCAATGCCATGATCCAGACAGGCTGCGACGCCCTGCGCATCCAGCGGATGAAAAAGAAGAAATTGATCATCAAGGACAAGATCACCAAGATCGAAGACCAGATCATTCCCGATATCATCGCCTGAACCTGCCGCGTGTCCGAAAGGGCGCGCTGCGAACGCTCCGGCCAGCACCTCGGCCTTTGCAACAAAGCGGAACGAACACAGTGACGAAAGCAGCAACCCCGCCCGTCGCCATCATCATGGGAAGCCAGTCCGACTGGGAGACCATGAAGAATGCCGCCGACACGCTCGACGCCCTCGACATCGCCTATGACGCCCGCATCGTTTCGGCACATCGCACGGTGGACAGGTTGATCAATTTTGCCAGGGGCGCGCGCGACGAAGGCTTCAAGGTCATCATCGCCGGTGCCGGCGGTGCGGCGCACCTGCCTGGAATGACGGCGGCGATGACGGCCCTGCCGGTGTTCGGCGTTCCCGTCCAGTCCAAGGCGCTCTCTGGCCAGGACAGCCTGTTGTCGATCGTGCAGATGCCGGCCGGCATTCCCGTCGGCACCCTCGCCATCGGTCGCGCCGGGGCCATCAACGCGGCGCTTCTTGCCGCCGCGGTTCTGGCGCTCAGCGATCCCGATCTCGCCGATCGTCTCGACGACTGGCGCGAACAGCAAAGCGCGGCCGTTGCCGAATATCCCGTGGATCAGGCATGAGAACGATCGGCATCATCGGCGGCGGCCAGCTTGGCCGTATGCTTGCCATGGCCGCCGCGCGGCTCAACTTTCGCACCATCATTCTGGAACCCCAGGTCGATTGTCCGGCCGCGCAGGTCGCCAACGGCCAGATCGTCGCTTCCTATGACGACGAGACAGCGCTGAGACAACTTGCGGATGCCTGCGATGTCGTCACCTATGAGTTCGAGAACGTGCCGGTCGGAGCGGCTGAGACACTTGCACGCGCGCTTCCGGTCTACCCACCGCCCGGAGCGCTGGCCGTCTCTCAGGACCGGGTGAGCGAAAAACAGTTCCTCAACGGCTGCGGCATCGAAACCGCGCGCTTCCACGCTGTCGACAATCAGCAACAGCTTGAACAGGCGCTCGCCGATTTCTCCAGCACGGGTGTGTTGAAAACCCGCCGCCTCGGCTACGACGGCAAGGGCCAGCGCGTCTTCAAGGATGCGAGCGATGATGCGGCCGGCGCCTATCAGGCGCTTGGCGGCGTTCCGCTCATACTCGAGAGCTTCGTTCCGTTCGAACGGGAAATCTCGATCATTGCCGCACGCGGCACCGATGGCGCGATTTCCTGTTACGACCCCGCCGAAAACATCCATCGCAACGGCATTCTCCACACCTCGACCGTCCCGGCCGCAATCAGCGAGACAACCGCTGAGGCCGCCCGCCTTGCAGCCACAGCCGTGCTGACAGCCCTTGGCTACGTCGGCGTCATCGGCATGGAGTTCTTCGTTCTGGCCGACGGGACGCTAATCGCCAATGAGATCGCACCTCGCGTCCACAACTCCGGCCACTGGACGGAAGCCGCCTGCGTGGTGTCGCAGTTCGAGCAGCATATTCGTGCCGTCGCCGGATTAGCCTTGGCGAATGGCGCCCGCCATTCCGATTGCGTGATGCAGAACCTGATCGGCGACGATATTGACGACCTGCCGACCTGGCTCGCCAAGCCGGACGCGCTGGTTCACCTTTACGGCAAGACAGAAGCGCGGCCAGGGCGTAAAATGGGGCACGTCACCTGGCTTCGATAGGGGTTTAACCCACAGAAAAGCCGAAGGTGGCCGCGAAAACCGCCTCTCTATGGTTGACACTTTTGCGACGCCGGGTTATTTGCCTGCCACCCTAAGAGCGCGCTCGGCCTTAAACGTCTGCAAGCGCGCTTTTGATTGTTAAAGACCGGCGAAATCAGATTCGCCGAAACTGCGGATCAGAAAAATGAAGATCAAAAATTCGCTCAAGTCGCTGAAGTCCCGTCACCGCGAAAACCGTCTGGTTCGCCGCAAGGGCCGCGTCTACATCATCAATAAGCTGAACCCGCGCTTCAAGGCCCGTCAGGGCTGAGCCATTGCGTCAGTCGGAAACCCAGGTTTTCGGAGCGATTGCATATGGATCGAGTGCGTTCGTGCGCCTGCCTTTTTTCGGCGCCCGAACGGTTCACCGGTTTGATATCTCAAATTTGATTTGATCTTCGGCCATGGCAGGCTACCTTATTTGCCATGGCTAAACTCATGTCTTCATCTTTGATTCTTGGCTGCGTGCTGGCGGCATCTTTTGCCGCCCCCCCCTCCCTGCTTGCCGCAGATGCATCGCAGGCCTCCGCGACGTCGGAACTGACGACACCCAAGCAGCGGCTCGACACGCTCTTTTCCGAATTGAAGCGGGAACGCGATCCGGACAAGGCCCGCGAGATTTCGGACCGAATCCGCATCGAATGGCAGGATTCCGGCAGCGCCTCCGTCAACCTCCTGATGCAGTGGGCGTCAAAGGCGGTCGAATCAAACCGCAAGGCAACGGCCCTCGATATATTCGACCAGGTCATCACGCTCTCACCCCAATATGTCGAAGGCTGGAACCAGCGTGCCACGCTGCACTACCAGATGGGCAACTACCGAAAGTCCATGTCGGACATCAACCGGGTGCTGGCGATCGAGCCGCGCCATTTCGGGGCGCTTGCGGGCATGGCGGCGATGCTGACGGCTGCCGGCAAGGATGAACTTGCGCTTCGGGCCTGGGAGCAGTTTCTCGATATTTACCCGGCCGACCGCCGGGCGCAGGAACAGCTTGGCGAGCTGGAGGAAAAACTTGCCGGCAACCGCACTTAATTCTTCCTGACTAGCGAAACCGCAGACCGCTTTCCTTCGTATCGGACGATAGCCAAACCAACCGACCGATTGCGCGGGCGCGCGGAAGAGTGATTGATGTCCTTCGCCTTCAGGAAACTCATGCTGTTCATTGCATCCATATGTCTTGCCGTACTGGTTACGGGGTTCGGCTTCAGCTCCTATCAGGCGGCAGCTTTTGAAAAAGACAACCCGAATGCGGGCGAACTGATCGACGTCGGCGGCTATCGGATGAACAGCGTCTACGTTCCACACCCGAATACCGCCGATCTTCCGACCCTTGTCTTCATCCACGGGGCAAGCGCCAATCTTCGCGACCCGATGTTTGCCTTCAGGGACAAACTCGAGGGCCGCGCCGATATGCTGTTTCTCGACCGGCCGGGACTAGGCTTTTCCGAACGTGGCGGCCCGCAGAATGCCTATCCCGACGGTCAGGGCGATGCGATCGCCGCCTTGATGAAGAAACGCGGCATCAAGAAAGCCATCATCATCAGCCACTCCTTCGGTGGGGCGATCGCTGCAACCTTTGCCTTGAACCACAAGGACATGGTGGCGGGCCTGTTGTTTCTCTCGCCTGCCACCCATCCTTGGCCCGGCGGCATCGAATGGTACTATGACGTCACCAGGACACCGGTATTGGGATGGCTGTTTGCCACCCTGATTGCACCGCCGGCAGGACTTGCCGCTATAGACAAGGCGACGAAGGCAGTCTTCGCCCCCAATCCCAGGCCGGACGACTATATCGAGGAGACGGCCGCCTATCTGGCCATAAGGCCGCGCGCCTTTCGCAACAACGCCATCGATATCGCCAATCTGCTCGAATATGTGAAGCGGGTGTCGCCGCGCTACAAGGAGATCAAGGCGCCCACGGTCATCATTACCGGCGATGCCGACCGTGTCGTCCTACCCGAAATCCACTCCCGCCAACTGCATGAGGACATTGCCGGCTCGACGCTGCTGCGCATTCATAACCTTGGCCACAAACCGGATTATATCGTCACCGACCTCGCGATTGCCGCAATCGAGACACTGGCCGGAAAGAAGCACGACCTGACCAGGCTTGCCAGGCAGGCCGAGGCCGGGATAGCGGTCGTAAAATAAGCTTAAATCTACGCGGCAGCCACCATATCACGCATGGCACTCATCACCTGCGACGGATCATAGGGCTTGGAGAAAAATCTTCCCTCGACCGGAAGCAATGCGTCGCTCATCTGGCGGTGGCCTGAAGTGACGATGATCTTGATGGGCGGCCATCTGTCCCGCACCGCCGCTGCAAGCTTTAAGCCATCCATGCTGCCGGGCATGTCGATGTCTGTAAACATCAGGTGGATTTCGGATTGCGCGTTCAGGATGACAATCGCTTCATCAGCGTTCGATGCTTCAAGGACCCTGAAGCCCTGCTCTTCCAGCGACTGCGCAATGTCGATCCGGATAAGGACTTCATCCTCCACAACCAGAACCGTTATGCCGTTATAGCCCATCCCCGAAGCTCCGTCGTGATGCAGTTGCTATATCTTTTGGTAGGGCGTCGGACCAGTTAACGCGCTTGGCGTCAGAATGATCCATGAGAATTTATTTATGTTCTTCAGTGATTTATTGAATGTGTCGCAGGCAACGCCGAGATACCGGAGCGTAACGTCGTCTCAGCTCTGCTGCAGCCGACCGAGGAGGCCGGCGACGCGGCACCGAAAGCCGTCCGGCGCGAAAGCAATGTCGGGGGCGGAACCAAACAGGGAAGCGAGCGCCGCGCGAATATACCGCGTACCATATCCCTGTCGCGTCGGCTCGATGACCCTGGGGCCGCCTGCTTCATCCCAGTGCAGGGAGAGCAACGGCGCGTCGTCCTCCGAAATCGCCCAGGCGATCTCAACGTTGCCGTCTTTCTGGGACAACGCACCATACTTGATGGCATTGGTGATAAGTTCGTGGAGGCAAAGGGCGATCGTCGTTGCGGAGTTTCGCCCGATGGACACGTCCGGGCCGTGAACATGGATGCGGCTCAAGCCGTCGCTGTTGTAGGGTGACACGGTCAGGTCGACGACAGACGATAGAGAGACCTCTTCTCCGCCAGCCTCGAACACAGCCGTATGCACTTTGGACAGTGCTTGCAGCCGACCGGTAAAGTCTGCAGCCAAATCCTCCACCGTCGCAGCGCCGCGTCGCGTCATCTGAAAGATCGAAGTCACGCTGGCGAGAATATTCTTGATCCGATGATTGAGCTCCAGGCGCAGCTCAACCTCTCGCTCGATGGCGTCACGCACCTGTTTTTGACGCAAGCGCACGAGCAGGTTCGATTGTATGCTGTTCACCAGCTCCAGCGGAGCGATCGGGCGCGTGTGAAACAACAGACGCGAACCCGGCCATGACTGTTCGAGCTGACTGCGAATTCGCGCGATCGGTGCTGCCCGCTCCAGCAGGACCAGTATCGGCACTTCCGACCAGTCCGGCTGTGTGGCGAGATGATCGCCAATGCTGGCGACGACCGGCGGGCTCAACGCCTCGTGGGTAATAACAATGACACCGGGGGATAAGGACAGGTGATGGACCAGATCCTTGCCCGCCCTGCCATGATTGACCGCGACCTTCTCCTCACGCAGAAACGCAGCGATGTAATCGGCGTCCTTGCGAAAAGGAGCAAGGACGAGCACCCAGTCCAGCTCGCTTTCGCTTGGCGCTTCATTCATTTCGGATCAGGAAGGGGATTGTAGGAGACGACACTGACGCTGCCACTCTCGATCAGCAGCTCCTGAATATTGAGATCGTGCGGGCCATGGCGCTTTTTGACCACGGTGATATTCCGACGCAGGCGCCCTTCGTGCTCCATGATCCGTAGCAGGAGCACTGTGTCACCGAGAAAGCTGACATCGACGTCGATGCCCACGTTTTGACCGATCAGGCCGTGCTGGGCAACGATCAGCATGGTCAGCACGCCGGACCGGGCGAGGAATTTCAGAAGCGACTGAATATCGCGAACTGCCTTTTCGCGGTGTGGCAGCGAGTTCAGATACCCGGTCAGGCTATCAATGACGACGACACGCACTTTGTTTTGCGTGACGGCGTCCTGGACGATCTGGCCAAATTCGCCCGGCGAGATTTCGTTCGGGTTGAAATCGCGCAGGATCAGCTTGCCATCCTTATGGAATTGTCGCAGCTGCATGCCCAAACCTTCGGAGCGGCGGAAGAATGTCTCCAGCCGCTCTTCGAACAGGAACAGCGCGACACTCTCGCCGCGTTCGAGCGCCGCGGTCGCATAAAGCGATGACATGGTCGACTTGCCGGTGCCCGACTGTCCGATCACCAGCGTCGTGGTTCCGGCCTCCTGGCCTCCACCAAACATGTCGTCGAGGGCGGCGACCCCCGATTTGATCAGTTCCGGCGTCGTCGTTTCCGACACCGTGCTTGGCATGATCCGAGGAAAGACCACAACGCCTTCGCCTTCCCGGATAGCCATGTCGTGATACCCGTCAGCCACGGGAACGCCGCGCATCTTGGACACCTCGATACGGCGGCGTACTCCGCCATATTCTTCCAACGCCTTATCGAAGCGGATAACTCCGTGGGCCAGGCCTTCGACCTCTTCGCCGCTGCGGTCATAGCCGGGCGTCTGCGTATCCAACAGCAGTGCCACCACATTGCGCTTGGCAAGGAACGATTTGAAGCCAATCAACTCGCGGCGAAACCTCGGGGAATCGCCGGTTATCAGGCGGATTTCCAGAAGGGAATCGTAGACCAAGCGACGCGGCTTGTGTTCCTCGATCGCCGCTTCGATCGCTTTTCGGGTCTCGTCGAGCCGGAGATCGGCAGTCAGGAATATGCTCTGGTCATCGGCCTCACTGACCGTGCCGGACGTCGTCAGTTCCTCGACGCGAATCCCATCAAGCGTCCAGCCGTGCGAGACAGCGATGGCCTCAAGTTCCGCGGCTGTCTGCGAAAGCGTGACATAGATGCAGCTTTCCCCCGCTTCCACACCTGCCCGCAGGAACTGCAATGCGGCCGTCGTCTTGCCGGAGCCGGGCGCCCCCTGCAGCATGTAAAGATTGGATGCCGGCAGCCCCCCGCGCAAAATTTCGTTCAATCCAGCAATACCCGTGCTGACAACAGCGGGCGTTTTCCGTTTTGGCATATATCAATCTTCCGCAAAAACCGTTGGCGCATTACCGAAAGAGAATGCACGCATCCTTGAAAGATGCGAAACTGATATATGGGGGGTTCTCAAAACATCAATGACATACAGAACCGTAATGTGAGGTCGCTCCGAACGTGATGGCGGAAAGCCGGCGAAGATTGCGCCAGAAGATAAAAGCTCGCAATAATTGTACTTTGGCCCGGAGAAAAACTAAAAGTTGACATCCGGTGGAAGGCAGTCCATACATCCAATTGTCGATATTTGCTTGCTGAGCTTTGGTTACCGCGCGATTAGCACCGCGCCCTGAACGAACCTTCCTTTCAAAAATCGTTATCACCATCCGCAACGCATTCGCGTCGCGGTCGTCTCTTATTGCTATGAAAGGGTTCATCATGACCACTGGCACAGTTAAATGGTTCAATTCCACCAAGGGCTTCGGCTTCATTCAGCCTGACAATGGCGGCGCTGACGCGTTCGTCCACATCTCTGCCGTCGAGCGCGCCGGAATGCGCGAAATCGTCGAAGGCCAGAAGATCGGCTTTGACCTCGAGCGCGACAGCAAGTCGGGCAAGATGTCTGCTTGCAACCTGCAGGCCGTATAATCGGTAATCGCTTTCCTTTGACCACGGATGTACTGGCACTGTCGAAAGCAAACTACCAATCGAGGTCAGGCATCATTGCCTGGCCTTTTTTTGTGCCTGCTGACATGGCCGTACCGGCTGCCGCGGGCGATATTCCCCGGAGATCCCGATGACAGAGCCAACCAGTGAACTCCAGGCGATCAATACAGCCTGGCAGATTGCCATCCAGGAAATTTTGCGGATGGTGGTCCGGGACATGTACAAAACCGGTGACGAGGCGTCGTTCCATTCGCATATCAAGCGTATTGAAGAGGCTGCGGTCGACAGCATTTATACCGGACTGATGCTGCGCGGAACGGATGAATGGACCGAGATTCTGGTCAAGGAAAAGGCCAGCAATTTCGTGACCACGCTGTTGACCTCGTTCACCTACGACAAAGCGTGACTTTCTAGCCGTCGTAAACACCAAGTCAGCCCTTATTCTTTTCCGCCGAAATTGAAGATTTCCTGGCTCGGATACCCTCGCCTGTTTTGAAGGGAATCGAACCAATGACCCGCCAGCATCAGCACCCGGGAGTACCGCACAAATGAAAAAACCGCCGGAGTGATCCAGCGGTTTTCTCAACGGTGAAGCTTTGCTCAGACGCCGCTGAGGCCGTCGGAACCGATATAAGCAATGCGCAGCATGTTGGTGGCGCCCGGCGTTCCGAGCGGCACGCCGGCCGAAATGATCACCCGGTCGCCCGGCTTGCCGAAACCTTCGGTCGCCACGATACGGCAGGCCCGGTTGACCATGTCGTCGAGGTCGGTCGCATCGGAGGTTACGACGCAGTGCAGGCCCCAGACGACGGCAAGGCGGCGGGCGGTCTGGATGACCGGCGACAGGGCAAGGATCGGAACCTGCGGGCGCTCGCGCGCGGTGCGCAGGCCGGTCGTACCGGACGAGGTATAACAGACGATGGCCGACAGCTTGAGCGTTTCGGCGATCTGGTGGGCGGCCAGCGAAATCGCGTCGGCGCCGGTTGCTTCCGGCGGCGTGCGCTGGGCGTAGATGATGCCGGGATAATGCGGGTCGGTTTCGATCTTGCTGGCGATCGACGCCATGGTGGCAACCGATTCAACGGGATAGTCGCCGGAAGCGGATTCAGCCGACAGCATGATCGCATCGGCGCCTTCGAACACGGCGGTCGCGACGTCGGAGACTTCGGCGCGGGTCGGAACCGGTGCCGTGATCATCGATTCCAGCATCTGCGTGGCGACGACGACCGGCTTGCCGGCGCGGCGGGCCGCGCGGATCAGCTGTTTCTGCAGGCCCGGAACCGCTTCGAGCGGCATTTCCACGCCAAGATCGCCACGGGCAACCATCAGCGCGTCGGAAAGCTCGATGATCTCGTCGATCCGTTCAATCGCCTGCGGCTTTTCGATTTTCGACATCAGGCCGACGCGGCCGCGGGAAATCTTGCGGACTTCGGACAAATCTTCCGGCCGCTGAATGAAGGACAGGGCAACCCAGTCGACATCCTCGGTTTCGAGAACCGCGTCGAGATCGGCGCGGTCTTTTTCCGTCAATGCGCCAACGCCAAGCAGCGTATCGGGCAGGCTCACGCCCTTGCGATCGGAGATCTTCGTGCCGGAAACCACGGTACAGACGATCGTCTTGCCGTCGCATTTTTCAGCACGCAGATGAAGCTTGCCGTCGTCGATCAGAAGGCGATGGCCAACCTTGACGGATGCGAAAATTTCCGGATGCGGCAGGAAGACACGTGTGGTGTCGCCGAGCGCATCATTACTGTCCAGCGTGAACGTCTGGCCCGCGACCAGATCGACCTTGCCGGCTTCGAACTTGCCGACGCGCAGCTTCGGGCCCTGCAGGTCGGCCAGGATGCCGATCGGACGGCCGCAGCGCGCCTCGACATTGCGGATACGCTTGATCAGCGTGCGCATCATGTCGTGGCTGGCATGGCTCATGTTGATCCGGAAAAGATCAGCCCCCGCCTCATGCAGCTTCTGGATCATCTCTTCTTCGTTGGACGCAGGTCCAAGCGTTGCGAGGATTTTGACTTTTCTATTCCGCTTCATCAGTTGTGGCTTTCTTGAGTCCCTGGGGTATCGGACAACTGAACCATCCAGCTACCCTGACGTCCCGTGTCGTATTCCTTGAACCCCATCCGCTGGAAACCGCGTGCGAAACAATCCTGCACGCCGGTCACTTTGAACTCGTTTTCGGCGACGCACATGTTGACATCGCCCGTCCAACGCCCACCCCGGGCAGCATCCTCAGCGTAGAGGTAATAGTATCGTGACTGGAGTTCGCCCTCAATCAGGGTCGCGCAGGTGGTTGCGGGAACCTGCCACCATCCTTCGGTGATCCAGCCTTCCTTGGCCCTGTAGCCGATGGCCACGCCGACCAGATTCTGGGTGCCATTGCAAACGCGGAACTCGGCATGCGCTTCACTCGCGATCAAAACTGGCGAAAACGCTGCCAGAACGAAGAGGAGAGTGGCGCTCAAGGACCAGGTCCGCAGATTCAGCCTGAAAAAAGGATATCTGGACACGGTTTCCAATGGGTCTCCGTTGTGATTTGTCGTGGCACTTTCTTGCGACGCTAGGGCTCGAATGTCAACGCGACTCTAATCGATTACATCCGGCTTTTTGTTGACCAAAACATCGCAATTTCGCCATTGTCTTGCGATTGCTGCCACAGCATGCCATCAAATTTCGTCAAGTGTGCAACGAGTTGATACTGTATGCCGGAAACGTCGCCTTTCGAGATCATTGAGGGTAACAATGCAGCCGGGCTGGTGCTTCTGGCCGATCACGCCACGAACCGGCTACCGCCGGAATATGGCCGGCTCGGTCTTCCGCAAAGCGCCTTCGCTCGGCACATCGCCTATGATATCGGCGTAGAACCGCTCGTCCGCCGGCTGGCGGCGCAGCTTGGCGTTCCCGCCGTGCTCAGCTGCTTTTCGCGTTTGCTGATCGATCCGAACAGGGGCGAGGACGACCCGACGCTGATCATGAAGATTTCCGACGGCGCCATCATTCCCGGCAACCACCCGATCACACCGCAAGAATGGGAAAACCGCCTCAATCGCTTCCACCGCCCGTATCATCGCGCCGTTTCGCAGACCATCGCAGCGGTCGGCGCGGCAAGCGGCAAGGCGCCGCTTGTCATCTCCATTCATTCCTACACGCCCGCCTGGAAAGGCGTGCCCCGCCCCTGGCACGCCGCCGTTCTCTGGGACAGCGACCCACGCGCGGTCCATCCGCTGATCGAGGTGCTTGCGGCTTCGGGCGATGTTCTGGTGGGCGACAACGAACCCTATGATGGCGCCTTGCGTGGCGACACGATGTTTCGCCACTGCATGGAAACCGGCATTGCCCACGCGCTGATCGAGGTGCGCCAGGACCTGATCGGCAACGATCTCGGTGTTGCGGAATGGGACGAGCGCCTCGGACCAATTCTTGCCGATTTGAACGCGCGCCCTGAATTGCACGAGATCAGGCGTTATCCTTCCCGCACCGGACCTTATGAGTTCTGATACAGGCTGAAAGAAACGACGATGACCGATCTGACACCGCAACAACAGCTTGAATTCGAAGCGGCTGCCTTTCGCCGCCTCACCGAACATCTGCGCGAACGCAGCGACGTGCAGAATATCGACCTGATGAACCTCGCCGGCTTTTGCCGCAACTGCCTGTCCAACTGGTATCGCGATGCAGCCAACGCTGCCGGCGTGCCGCTGGAAAAGGAAGAATCCCGCAAGATCGTCTATGGCATGCCCTATGAGGAATGGCGGGCGCTGAACCAGCAGGAGGCATCCGCTCAACAAAAGGCGGCCTTTGAGGCGAGCAAGCCCAAGGAGTAGCCCGCTCCGGCCTGCAAAGGTCGGAAATCCGCGTGATGTTACGCAATGTCACTTGACCTTGAACGCGCTTCACGGCAGGTCACAGCCTCACAAATTCAAGTCCCCAACCCCATTCATCCCCCAACAAGGAGAAGACCATGTCGGATGCCCACGGCGTCGCCCGCGATCAGCTCCGCTCTTTCATCGAGCGGATCGAACGGCTGGAAGAAGAAAAGAAGACCATCGCCGACGACATCAAGGATGTATACGGCGAAGCAAAGGGAACCGGCTTCGACACGAAGATCCTCAAGAAGGTCATCGCGATCCGCAAGCAGGACAAGGACGAGCGCATGGAACAGGAAGCCATCCTCGACACCTACCTCGCAGCGCTGGGCATGATCGACGCGCCGGAAGCGGAATAATCCGGTTCAGGCACAGATGCTCTCATCGGTGAGCATCCGCGTATCGAAAAGGCCGGTACATCACCGGCCTTTTATTCTTCAGAAAACACATCCAGA